>Ga0209568_1000200_pt1 | contig 21029 bp, 25 predicted proteins | sample WorMetOlspDAHAB2_FD_187406 | JGI IMG/M metagenome (GOLD analysis project Ga0209568, IMG submission 187406) | Marine gutless worms symbiont microbial communities from Max Planck institute for Marine Microbiology, Germany - Olavius sp. DAHAB.2... ...
TTCGCCTTGCTTAACTCCGGTCGTTATAGAAACGCTTTGTTCGCCCGCCATTTTCTTTTCCTCCTATGAATAGCCACCGATGATCGGATCATAGGTTATTCCGAATCCCGGTGGCCCATAGGATCTTCCCGGCAGTACTCGGACAGCCGCTTCCGTCCAGAGGGCTTGTGTCGCCGCTTCGTCGTCGCCGACATCGAGCCACAGGAAGAAGCCACCGTCGGGGCGATAGAACCCAAAGCGGCCGGAAAGGATGTGTTCGGCGGCGTCGAACTTCTCGCGATAGAGGGCGCGGTTGGCTTCGACATGGGCGTCGTCGTTCCACAGCGCCGCCGACGCTGCCAGAACCGGGAACGGCAGCGTCGCCCCGCCATAGGACCGCAGGCGCCGGAAACCGGCGATCAGGTCCGCGTCTCCGGCCACGAACCCGGACCGCAGACCGGGAGCACTGGACCGTTTCGAAAGCGAATGGAACACGAGCACGTTGCTGCAGTTGCCTCCCGTCGCGGCGCAGGCCTGCAAGGCACCGGCCGGCGGTTGATCGCCGTAGATCTCGGTGTAGCATTCGTCGACAGCGAGGACGAACCCATGCCGTCGGGCGAGGGCAATGGCCTCGCCAATGTCATCCGCACTGGCGACGGCGCCCTGCGGATTTGCCGGCGAGCAAAGATAGACGAGCGCGGTGCGGTCCAGCGTCTCGTCGTCGACAGCGGAAAGATCCGGAAGGAAGCCGGTTTCTCGTGTGGCCGGCAAATAGATGGCCTCGGCACCGGCCAACATCGCGCCGCCGGCGTAAGCGGGATAGAACGGATTGGGCATCAGCACGGCCGGGCGCCGGTGACGGGTACGCCCCGGCACCGTCAGCAGCGCCGCCAAGAACAGAGCCTCTCGGGTGCCCGAGACGGGCAACACGTTGCGGTCGGCATCGGTCATGTCCTCCGGCAGGCCATAGCGGCGGGACAACCACCCGACGACCGCGGCGCGGAACGCCGGCGTTCCCTCCACCAGCGGGTAGCGGCCCCAGTTGCCGACCTCCGCGGCCACGGCGGCATCGATGATCGGGAGCGGCGCGTGGCGGGGTTCGCCGACCGAAAGCACCCGAGGCTCAAGCCCCGTCGGCGGCGAGAGTCCGTCGAGAAGCGCCCGCAGGCGGTCGAACGGATAGTTTGGCAGGGCCTCGAGACGGGGATTGAGCATCGGCGGATAATGATGCCGGACCCATGGTTCGGCAAGCGCGCAGACATAAAGAAGGCCGGAAGGCAATGCCTTCCGGCCTAGAAGGGGGCGGAACGGCTGGGAGAACGGCGCCGCCCCTATGCCCCGGCCCGAAACGTGGGCTATTGCACGACCTCGCCGTGGAGGTTGAGGTCGAGCCCGCCGATCTCGGTTTCCTCGTCGACCCGTAGGCCGAGAACGAGGTCGATGACCTTGAGGATCACAAACGATCCGATGGCGCTGTAGACGATCGTCGCGACGATGCCCCAGATCTGGGTAACCACCTGACCGGGATTGCCTTCGATCAGCCCAGGCGTACCGCCGATGGCCTCGACGGCGAAGATGCCGGTACCGATGGCACCCAGGATGCCGCCGATGCCGTGCACGCCGAACACGTCGAGCGAGTCGTTGTAACCGAGCACCTTCTTCAGGCCGGTCGCGCCCCAGAAGCAGCCAACACCGGCGACGATGCCGATGATCAGCGCACCCACCGGACCGACGAAGCCGGAGGCGGGGGTGATGGCAACGAGGCCACCGACGGCGCCGGAGACGATGCCCAGGACGCTGGCCTTGCCGCGCAGGATCCACTCCGCAAACATCCAGCCCAACGCCGCCGCTGCCGTGGCGATCTGGGTCACGGCCATGGCCATGCCAGCGGCCGTATTGGCGCCCACGGCGGAACCGGCGTTGAACCCGAACCAGCCGACCCACAGAAGCGACGCGCCGATGACGCTGAGCACCAGGTTGTGCGGCGCCATGTTCTCGGAGCCGTAGCCCTTCCGGCGGCCGAGGACGATCGCCGCGACGAGCCCGGCGACGCCGGCGTTGATGTGAACGACCGTACCGCCGGCGAAGTCGAGAACGCCGTCCTCACCGAGGAATCCGCCGCCCCACACCCAGTGACAGATCGGTGCATAGATCACCAGCATCCAGATGCCGAGGAACCACAGCATCGAGGAGAACTTCATCCGGTCCGCGAAGGCGCCGGTAATCAGTGCCGGCGTGATGATGGCGAAGGTCATCTGGAAGGTCATGAACACCGACTCGGGGATCGTGCCCGAGAGCGCGTCCGGAGCCATGCCCATGAGGAACAGGTTGTCCAAGCCACCGACGAAGGCATTGAGTCCGCCACCGTCGCCGAAGGCCAGCGAGTACCCGGCAACCATCCACAGCACGGTCATCAGGCAGCACACGGCGAAGCTCTGCATCACCGTCGCCAGAACGTTCTTCTTCCGCACCATGCCGCCGTAGAACAGGGCCAGACCGGGAATGGTCATCATCAGCACGAGCGCCGTCGACGTCAGCATCCATGCGGTATCGCCCGTATCGAGCGTTGCCTCTTCGGCCAGCGCGCTGGCCGCGCCGATGACGCTCATCGGGACCGCCAGCGCGACGCGCCCCGAAATCCTGTTAATCAAGCTCATCTTTCGGTCCTCCTAGATGGCGTCGTTGCCGGATTCGCCGGTCCGAATGCGGACGGCGCTGTCGATGCCGTAGACGAAGATCTTGCCGTCGCCGATCTTGTCCGTCCGCGCGGCGCGTTGAATGGTTTCGACCGCCTGCTCGACCAGCTCGTCGGGGACCGCAACCTCGATTTTGACTTTGGGCACGAAATTGACGGTGTACTCGGCGCCGCGATAGATCTCGGCCTGCCCTTTCTGCCGTCCGAACCCCTTGACCTCCGTAACGGTCATGCCTTGCAAGCCCAAGGACGTCAGCGCCTCGCGCACGTCGTCCAGCTTGAAGGGCTTGATGATCGCCATGATCAGCTTCATCGCCCTGGTTTCCCTTGTTGTTGGTCGGACCCCTACCGCCCCACCAACCGTGCGGTGCGATAAAGGCCTTCCATCATTGCTCCTTGCCCAGACCGATGATCCGGACACTTTGGCCGAAGCCACTTGGCGGGCAGGTATCAAGAACCGTGCCGGTTTCTGGATCGGCGAAAATATTTCTTGAAAATCAGAGCATTATCCGAAAAGCTGCGGCCGTCGCGGCGAGATGGCTCACAGACCGAACTGCCTGTATTTTGTTCATGTTTCTGCAGTTGCCTGTTTTTTGTGCATTTTTTTGTGCACCGCACACCAAAGCCGGCACCGCCAGGCTGAGGAGCCGCAGGCGCTATGACCGACCCGGTTCGCAATCCCGGAAAATCCCTGGAATCGGACGTCCTGATTGTCGGTGGCGGGCTCGCCGGCGGCGCCATGGCCTGCGCCGTCGCCGAGTCAGGCATGTCTGCGGTCGTTGTCGACATCGAGGACCCGGCCCGTGTCCTGGCCGCCGGATTCGATGGCCGTGCTTCGGCGATCTCTTTGTCATCGCGCCGCTTGCTCGAAGGCATCGGTGCCTGGCCGGCGATGGAGCCCGATGCCTGCCCGATGCTCGACATCCGCGTCGCCGACGGCCAATCCCCCTTGTTTCTGCATTACGACCACAACGACATCGGCGACGAACCGTTCGGACACATGGTCGAGAACCGGGTCATTCGGCGGGGCCTAATCGGACGCATGCGCGCTCATGACCGCGTCCGGTTGCTGGCCCCCGCGCGTGTGGTCGAACTCGAACGCAGCGGTGGCGGCGTCAAAGGCGTGCTGGCCGACGGCACCGTGGTCAAGGCCCGTCTGGCCATTGCCGCCGACGGCCGCGGCTCGCGCGTGCGCAGCGACGCCGGTATCGGACTGACCCGCTGGTCCTATCGCCAGGTCGGCATCGTCTGCACCGTTGCTCACGAACGACCGCACGACAACGTCGCCCACGAGCATTTCCTGCCGGCGGGTCCGTTCGCCATTCTGCCGCTCAATGGCAACCGGTCGTCCATCGTGTGGACAGAGCGCGAGGATCTGGCGCCGGCATTGATGGCCCTCGACGAGGCTGGGTTCACCGCAGAGCTTGGCCGCCGTTTCGGCGACTTTCTCGGCGCGTTGTCGGTGGTCGGACCGCGATGGTCGTACCCCCTGTCGCTCCAGTTCGCCGAGCGGTGTATCGACCGCCGTCTCGTCCTGATCGGTGACGCCGCTCACGGCATGCACCCGATCGCCGGACAGGGCCTCAACATGGGCTATCGCGACGTTGCGGCGTTGGCGGAAGTGCTGTCCGACGCCCGCCGGCTTGGCTACGACATCGGCGACGGCACCGTTCTGGCCCGCTTCGAGCGTTGGCGCCGGTTTGACAATACCCTGATGCTCGCCATGACGGACGGTCTCAACCGCCTGTTCTCCAACGACATCCTACCGATCCGTCTGGCCCGAGACGTCGGCCTCGCCGCGGTCAATCGGATGCCGCCGCTGAAGCGGTTGTTCATGCGTCATGCGATGGGTGTGGTCGGCGAGCTGCCGCGGCTGATGCGCGGATAGCCTCTTTAGGGGTCGCGGCTGAGTCCCCGGCTTTCGAGTGCGTCCAGGTAGTCCTGCCAGATCTGCTCCTGGTTTTCGCCCAGCTCATAGAGCCAGTCCCAGGTATAGAGACCGGTGTCGTGCAGATCATCGAAGCGGATGCGGATGGCGTAGGAGCCGACCGGCTCGACCCCGATGATGCCGACATGACGCCGGCCGGCGACAACGGTCTTTTGGGTCGGACTGTGGCCTTGCACCTCGGCAGAAGGACTCTCGACCCGGAGGAGTTCGGCCGGCAGCTGGAAAGCGCGGCCGTCGCTGAAGTCGATCTCGAGCAGCTTCTCGTCGCGTTTGAGCCGGATCTCGACGGGCTGGTGGCGGCTGCCAAAGGTCTCGCTCACGCCGGTTTGTCCTGTGCCGTGTCGTCAAGGGTCCGCGCTTCATCGACAAGCATGATGGGAATCCCGTCGCGGATGGGATAGGCCAACCCGGCCTGTTCGCTGACCAGCTCCTGAGCTTCGGCGTCGTAGCGCAACGGTCCCTTGGTCAGCGGGCAAACGAGGATCTCCAGAAGCTTGGGATCGACCTGACGCGTGCTCATCGCCTTCTCCAGTCACTCGCCCCGAAACGCTAGTGCTGCGCCGTGCTGGCCGCTGCCTCGGCTTCGCGTACCGACATTTCCATCAGCGACGCGAGGAGCTCGCTGCGTTCGGGAAGCCCGCGACATTCCAGCAGCGCCTGCTTTTCCCGGGGTTCGAAGGGGCAGATCATCGCCAACGTGGTGACAAGGGAGTCATCGTCGGCCTCCTCGATCGCCTCCCAATCAGCGGCAATTCCCTTCAGGGTCAGGTATTCCCTGACGGCGCTCAACATCCGCGACCGATCATCGATGGTGCCTCGCGGCTCCTCGAGATCACCGGCGAAGGTGCGAAAGTCGGCCTTGACCTGACGGAAGCCGCGATACAGCGGCTCCTCTCCGACGATCCGAAACCGGCATACGCCAAGCAGGGCGATCAGGTATCGTCCGTCATCGGTCTCGGCGAACGAGACGATTCTGCCGACGCATCCAAGATCGTAAAGCGGTGCGGTGTCGCTGATCGGATCGGCTTCGGCCGTGCGCGGCTGCACGATACCGATGACACGGCCACGCCCCAAGGCCTCCTCGGTCATCGAGAGGTAGCGGGGCTCGAAGACGTTCAACGGCAGCCGTCCACGCGGTAACAACAGGACCCCGCTGAGCGGGAAAACCGGCAGCGTTTCGGGAAGTTCGTCGAGGCCGATATCGAGAACGCCGCTCATGAGAACAGAATCGAAGACAAACGCTTGCGGGACGCCACGGTCAGCGGGTCGGACGGACCGAGGGAGTCGAATACCTTCAGCAGCTGCTTTCGGGCCGCCTCGTCGTTCCATGTCCGGTCACGCCGCACCAGGTCGAGGAGCTCCTCGATGGCGCTCTCCGCCTGACCCGCACCATACAGCGCGACAGCCAAGTCGTACCGGGCCTGGTGATCGTCCGCGTTGGCGGCAACCTGGGCGCGCAACAGCGCGATATCGCCGGTGTCACTGCCCTGTTCGGCCAGCTCAACCGCCGACGCCGCCGCACGAATTTCCTCTTTGGCCGCAATCTCGCTGTCCAGTCCGTCGATCATCTGGCGCGCGGCGTCAACCTCGCCGAGGGCGACGAAACATCGGATCAAGCCGGCTATCGCCGCCGTGTTGACCGGGTCTTCGCCAAGGACTTGGGAATAAATCTGCGCAGCGCCCTGGGCGTCGCCGCCAGCGAGAGACTCGCGGGCGTGATCGAGCAACTCGTCGATCGGCGATTGGGCGCCGCCGGTGAGCCGTCCGATGAAGGCCTTGATCTGGCTTTCGGGTTGCGCCCCGACAAAGGCATCAACGGGCTGGCCCCCGACGAAGGCATAGACCGTCGGCACGGACTGCACGCGAAGCTGTCCGGCGAGGGCTTGGTTTTCGTCGATGTTGACCTTTGCCAGGCGAACGGCACCGGCCGCCTGGCGAACCAGCTTTTCCAGCATCGGAGTCAGCTGCTTGCAGGGCCCACACCACGGTGCCCAAAAGTCGACGATCACCGGCGTGGTCATCGACGTTTCGATCACCTCGGCGACGAACGACTGCGTATCGACATCCTTGACGACGTCGGCGGGCCCGCTGCCGACACCGCCGCCAGCGGGTTCGTCGTCCAGTATCAGCGCCATCGCGAAAGCCTATTCGTTCCTGCAAGAGCTAGGAAGAAAATGGCGGGTTCCCCAAGCCTCCGCAAGGCCCAATGACCGAATCGCCGGCACGGCGCCGCGGTGGATTTCGTGACCATCGTCGGTGATACGGGCTAATCTCCTCCGATGAACAAGCCGCTTCTTTCCACGCGGGCTCGGACCATCGACCGTGCGGCCGAAAGGGTCGAGCAGGAGCGGCAGCGGCGACCGGAACCGCGGTCCAAGGGTCTGTCCTTTGGCGCGAGGATTTATCTGCTTGTCGCCGTGGCCCTTTTTGTCGCTGCGACCATCGGTACCGTTGCGATCGTCAATATCGGCTCGATCCGGGGAGACGTGGACGAAATCGCCCTCCTCCAGCTTCCCATCGCCAGGATCGCGGCCGACATGACCCTTGAGCAGGACGTGCAGGAGGTCTTGCTCGACACGTCAATTCGCCTTGCCGCCGAGGGCGAGAACTATGAAGCGGAGATGCGACGCTTCATGGCGATTTCGCGCGTCACGGAGGACGATGTCGCCGATGCCGAACGGCGGCTGAACGAGGTCAGGGCGGAGGCCACGGATCCTGTGGCCACGGACTCGCTGGCGCAGCTCGCCGTTGTGCTCGATGACATCACAGACGCCGTCCGCGACCACAACCGGTTGGCAGGCACGTTGTTCGCCCGCCTGGGCAACGGATCGACCGAGGACATCCGGGCCCTGCGCGCCGACATCCAGATCCGTCATGCGACCCTCGAAAGGCGAACCCGAGATTTGCTCGCCCGTATCGAAGCCTTCTCGGTTATGACGTCCGAATCCGCGGTCGATCGCGAGCGCACGACGATCATCCTGATCGCCGTAATCTCGGTTGCCGGCCTGGTGGTGTGCGGTGTGCTCGGGGTCGCGCTGAAGCGCAGCATCGTGCGGCCCCTGTCAGCGGTCGGAGCCATGCTGGGGCAGCTTGCCGATGGCGATACCGACGTCATGGTCGGCGGCCTTGACCGCAGCGGCGAGCTTGCCGCGCTAACCGACGCCGTCGAGACGTTTCGGCGGGAAATCATCCGCCGCCGCCAGACCGAAGCCGCCCTGCGCCAAAGCGAGGAACGCTATCGCTTCGCGGTCGACGAATCTCCGGCGGCGATCGTGATTCACGATCAGGGCAAGGTTGTCTATGCCAACACGGCGGCTATGGACCTGTTCGGCGCTACCGGACTTCGACAGCTCGCCGGCCGCCGGGTGCTCGATCTCATCGATCCGGCATTTCGCCAGATCGCCGCCAGACGGATGCGACGCGTTCAACGGGGTGCGGGCAAACTCCCGCTTCGCGAGGCCGCCGTTGTTCGCCTCGACGGCACGTCGGTTCCCATCGAGGCAACGGGGGCGAAGACCGTTTTCGATGGGCGACCCTGCGTCCAATCGGTGTTCCTCGATATCACCCGCAGGAAGCAGGCCGAAACGGCGCTGTACAGAAACGAACGGACGCTCCGACGGCTGCACGAGATCACCGCGGACACCCAGCTGCCGATCGACGAGAAGATTGAACGCATGCTCGATCTCGGTCTGGAGACCTTGGACCTCGACATTGCCATCGTCAGCCGCATCACCGGTGACACCTACACCATCGAGTACGCGCGCGGACCCAATGACGGTCCGCAACCGGGAGCCATATTCCCTCTCGGAGAAACCTACTGTTCAGACACTCTCGCGGCGAATGGTCCGCTGGCGTTCCACGCGGCGGCGACCACCGGTTGGCGTACCCACCCCTGCTATCAGAGTTTCGGGCTCGAATCCTATATCGGGGCACCGTTGATTGTTGATGCCCGGCGTTACGGAACGCTCAACTTCTCGAGCCCATCGCCGAGGGCTTTTCCGTTCAGCGAGAGCGAGATCTCCTTGATTCAGCTGTTCGCCCAGTGGATCGGCGGTGAAAAATCCCGCGCCGTCGCCATTGAGGCCTTGGGAGTCAGCGAGGAACGGCTGAAGTTCGCCCTCGAAGGGTCCAATGACGGTCTTTGGGATTGGAACGTTGTGAGCGGGGATATGTACTTCTCACCCCGCTGGCAGACCATGCTCGGATACCGGCCGGGCGAAGTGGAAGGCCACGCACGGACCCGTGAGCGGATGATCCATCCGGATGACAAGCCCGAGGTGATGAAGGTGTTGAGGGAACACCTCAAGGGCCGCACGGCGACGTACGAAACGGAACATCGGGTCCGGACCCGATCCGGCGACTGGCTATGGATCCTGGACCGCGGAAAGGTCGTTGAGCGTGATGACATCGGACGCCCATTGCGCACGGTCGGGACGATCACCGATATCAGCGAACGCAAGCGTGTCGAACGCATGAAGACGGAGTTCGTCTCCACGGTCAGCCACGAGCTTCGGACGCCTCTAACCTCCCCATACATGGATCGCTGGGTCTCGTTCTCGGAGGTGCCGTTGGCGACGTGCCGACCCCGGCGCACGACCTCCTCCGCATTGCTGAATCCAACAGCGAGCGGCTTATTGGACTGGTCAACGACATCCTCGACATCGAGAAGATCGAGTCTGGGCGCATGGAGTTCCGGATGCAGGTCGTCGACCTCAACGACCTCGCCGAGCAGGTCGTGACCCACAATCGCGCCTACGCCGATCGCCTCGGCGTCAGCATCAACGTCATCAAGGACACCGAGCCGGCGAACGTCACCGGTGATCCCGCGCGCCTCGCTCAAGTTGTCACGAACCTGCTCTCCAACGCCGCCAAGTTCTCGCCGGAAGGGGAAACGGTCGACGTCGCGGTCCGCCGAACCAACGGGGCGCTTCGTGTCGAGGTCACCGATCGGGGTCCGGGCATCCCCGAGAGTTTCCGCGAACAGGTGTTCGATAAGTTCACCCAGGTTGATTCCTCGGATACGCGGAGCGTCGGCGGAACCGGCCTCGGCCTCAGCATTTGCCGGGCCATCGTTGACGCCCATGGTGGTTCGATCGATTTCGACTCCGACCCGGACACAAAGACCCGGTTCCATTTCGAACTCCCCCGACTCGGGCACGACGACCGTCGGAGCGGGCCCCAGTGACGAGCCCGTCGCTTCGAAACGTGCTCTACGTTGAAGATGAGCCCGACATCCGGACGGTGGCCCAAATTGCCTTGGAATCGGTCGGCGGGTTCGATGTTCGGATGTGCAGTTCGGGGGAGGAAGCCGTTCGCCTTGCCGCGGAATCGCCGCCTGATGTCGTTCTGCTCGATGTGATGATGCCGGGAATGGACGGCCCCGCAACACTGGACGCTATCCGCGACCTTCCGGGCTTGGCGAACACGCCGATTGTCTTCCTGACGGCCAAGATTTCGCCGCCTGACGTCGAACGCCTCCGCGGACTCGGCGCCACGGACGTCATCGGCAAACCCTTCGATCCCATGTCGTTGGCGCAGCACGTTCGCGAGATATGGGACCGCCACCACGCCGCCGCCGTTGACGACGATCTCGATGACCGGCTCGCCGCCCTGAGCAGGGAATACGCCTCCGGAATACCTGCCCGGTTGTCCGCCTTCGATGCCGCTTTGGACGTGCTGCGAAGGGAAGACAGGGAATCTGCGGCACTGGAAGAGCTGAATTGGAACGCTCACGCCCTGGCCGGCTCGGCGGGGACCTTCGGGTTTGCCGAACTGGGTGAATGCGCGGCCCGTCTGGAGGTCGCCTGCGGTCAGATCGCGGATCGATCAGAGGTACCGTCATCGGACGACATTGCCCGACTCGAGGCCCTCATCGACGAATTGCGCTCTCTCGCACCCTAGATGTTCATGCGGGCGTCGACCGTTGGACGGCTGGTTCGTCCACCGTTCCGGCGATTTCCTGGGCGAATGCGATCAGGCATCCGGCGGCGTGCTGCAACACGCGGATGCGCAGCCGATCGGTCTCCTGGTCCGCATCGTTGAGCAAGTGGCTCGCGCGATCGAGCACGCGGACGATCCGTTCGTGGCGACGGGCGATATCACCACGCAAGAAGACGACGTCCGCACCGTGCGGCCCCGAATCCGTTCCAGGCGACTCCAAGTTGCGATGCATTTTGCGACGCCCGAGCGCCGTGTATGGGATACGGCGGGACGAAAAAGGCATGAGAGTGCCCATAATTGCTTTGCCCTTCCCTCAAAAGCTGCCAGCGCTTTTGTTTCGTTTGGGACCAGAGAAGCAAATCATGGGCCAGCGATGCGTCCCCGCGGTTTTCTTGTCGGCAACGAACCGATAGATTGTTGGGAACCCGGGGGCGGGACGGATGATGGCGGATCGACACGACCAGCGCGTTCTGCTGATTGAGGACGACCCGATGCTGGGTCGGGCGTACCGCGAATTCGTGCGGGACGAACCCTATGCCATCGAGATCGCGACGAGTGGCGCCGAAGGCCTGGAGGCGATCGCCCGCCTGACGCCTGCGGCGATCGTCCTGGACATCCTGCTTCCCGACATGAACGGGATCGACATCCTGCGTCACGTGCAGGAAGCGCAGCTGCCGTGTTCCGTCGTCGTCGTCACCACCCAAGGCTCCATCAACGTCGCCGTCGAAGCGATGAAAGCGGGGGCCTTCGACTTCATCGTCAAACCGGTCAATGCCGAGCGGCTGATCTACACGCTTCGCAACGCCGTGGCGCACCGGCATCTTGCCGATGAACTCGACAGTCTTCGCGATGATTTCGGGCGCGAGTCCTACTTCGGTTTCATCGGATCCTCGCTGCCGATGCAGGCGGTCTACCGCATCATCGACAGTGCCGCGCCGAGCAAGGCGACCGTTTTCATCACCGGCGAATCCGGAACCGGCAAAGAGGTCTGTGCCGAAGCCATCCACCGCCGCAGTCCGCGGCGCGAAGCACCGTTCATCGCCGTCAACTGCGCGGCGATCCCGAGGGACCTGATCGAAAGCGAGATCTTCGGGCACGTGAAGGGTTCGTTTACCGGTGCGATTTCCGACCGAAGGGGTGCCGCCTCTCAGGCCGACGGCGGAACGCTGTTCTTCGACGAGATCTGCGACATGGACGTCGATCTGCAGGCGAAGCTTCTGCGGTTCGTTCAGACCGGCGGTTTTCAAAGGGTCGGAGGCGAGGCTATAGAAACGGTCGACGTTCGCTTCGTCTGCGCGACCAATCGGGACCCCTGGGAAGAGGTGGCCGCAGGCCGGTTTCGCGAAGACCTGTACTACCGGCTTCACGTCATCCCGATCACTCTGCCGCCGCTCCGCGAACGGGAGGCCGATGTCCTGGTGATCGCCGAGCATTTGCTTGACCGTTTCTCAAGCGAGGAAAAGAAGCCGTTCAAACGGTATGACGAGGATGCCGCGGCCGCGATCAGCCGGTTCCCTTGGCCGGGGAACGTCCGTCAGCTGCAGAACGTCATCCGCAGCGTAGTCGTCCTTCACGACGCCGACGTGGTGACGGTCGACATGCTGCCGGCGCAGATTGCCGGAGGAGCGGGTGGTGCGCCGTCTCGCGTGTCCAGCCCGCAGCCGGCCGCGCTGCCGGGCCTATCGCGAGGTGCTGGTGCCGGTGGATTTCGGCCGCTGCGCGAGGTCGAGATGGAGTACATCCAGCAGGTCATCGATGCTTGCGACGGCAATATCCCCAGGGCCGCGGCGATACTCGAGCTCAGCCCCTCGACCCTCTATCGCCGGCTCAAGGACGCCGAGGGCGACGACGCGCGGCGGTCTCACGGGTGACAACGGTCGACGACATCGCCGCCCGCCTCGGCCTGAGCCCCCATCCCGAGGGCGGATTCTATCGCGAAACCTACCGCCACGACGGCGGTTCGGGCGAGCGCGGCGCGGTCACCGTGATCTACTACCTGTTGCGGGACGGGGAGCGGTCGGCCTGGCACCGCATCGACGCGACCGAGATCTGGCATCACTACGCCCGGGCGCGCCTCCGTCTGACGATCGCCGAGCCGGGCGAGATGCACCGGACCGTGACGCTAGGCACCGATTTCTCTGCCGGCCAGCAAGCCCATGCCGTGGTGCCTGCCGGAGCCTGGCAAACGGCCGAACCCGAAGGCGGATGGGTGTTGACGGGCTGCACGGTTGCGCCGGCATTCTTGTTCTCGGGTTTCGAGATGGCCCCGCCCGGTTGGCAGCCGGAAGGCGGAGAGCGGACAGACTGATCGCCGTACCGACCGACGTGCCGATGGTCTCGCCATTGACACAGCCTTAATTCAGGCCACATTAGGAACAGTTGGCCGGCGGGACGTGGTGCGTCTGCCGGCGGGGCGCCGCAAGGGCCCAAATCTAAGCCGTACTCGCTCGATTGCAGAGGAGGACGACGCCGTGTCTCGGATGTCTGTGTTCAACAGCCCGCTTCTTCTTGGCTTCGACCATCTGGAGCGCCTTCTCGATCACGCCTCCAAAACGTCGGCCGAAGGCTATCCGCCTTACAACATCGAGCAAATCGGCGAAGACGGTCTGCGGATTACCCTCGCCGTCGCCGGGTTTTCCATGGACGACCTGCAGGTCACCATCGAAGACAACCAGCTGGTCATTCGCGGCCGACGATCGGAGAACGACGACAATCGCGTGTACCTCCACCGCGGGATCGCGGCGAGGCAGTTCCAGCGCAGTTTCGTGCTCGCCGAAGGTATCGAAGTCACGGGCGCGAACCTGGACAACGGTCTTCTGCACATCGACCTCGAACGGCCCGTCCCCGAACCCGAGGTACGCACGATCACCATTGAGAAGGGGCAGGCCGCCGGATCGACGGTCAAGCGGCAGCGGACCATCGACGTCGCCCCGGAAGAGTAGGCGCCTAGCGGCACCGACTTCAAACTTCTAGCAAACGAAACCGGTAGAGCGCTGGTCCCAGCGCCAGAAGGAACACGACCATGGCCGACAACAACGGGCAATCCACGGCACACGACTCCAGGCAGACGCTGTCGACGATGTCGTCGCATGACTTCGCCGCCTTCGCCAGCCAACACCTCGCCTACATCAAGCAGGTGATGGTCGACGGCCAACCGGCGTATGCCGTCCACGCCGCTGACGGTCAACCGCTCGCGGTCGTTGCCCAACGCGACGTGGCGGATGCGCTCGTCCGCCAGAACGAACTCGAGCCGGTGAGTGTCCACTGAAAAACGGGCGACCGGCCGCGCGGCGCCCGATCCACGGAATTACGCAGCGCGGTTGGCCGTCGTATCGACGAGCAGCGCGCAAAGCGCCTCCGCGTCCTCCGTGCCCCGCAGCTTTTCGCACGCCGCCTTGTCGCGCAGCAGCCGCGAAACGCGGGCCAGGGCCTTGAGATGGTCGGCGCCAGCCGACTCGGGGGCCAACAGCAGGAAAATGAGGTCGACCGGGCGGTCGTCGATGGAATCGAAATCGATGGGGTTTTCGAGGCGGGCGAACAGTCCGTAGAGCCGGTCGAGGCTGCCGAGCTTGCCATGAGGGATGGCGATCCCGTTGCCGACGCCGGTGGTGCCAAGCCGCTCGCGTTCCAACAGCACGTCGAAGATCGCGCGCTCGGTCTGCCCGGTGATCGCAGCAGCCTGGCGGGCCAGGTCCTGGAGCGCCTGCTTCTTGCTTGTCGCCTTGAGACGGGCAACGACGTGATCGGGTTTCAGGAGATCGGCAATTTCCATGATCGCAGAACGGAGTCAGCTGTTACCCGTGTTCACCGGATCGATCCATCCGATGTTCCCGTCCGGACGGCGGTAGACGACGTTCAGGCCGCCATTGCCGCGGTTGCGGAACATCAACGTCGGCGAGGTCCATGCGCATGACCGCCTCACTGACGCTGAGCGTGGCGATTTCCGTCGGCATTTCGGCGATGATCGCCGGCTGCGCCGATTCCGGAACCTCGTCGTCCTCGCTCTCGGGCGCGATGACGTACTGCTGTGCGGGAATGCCCTCCTCGGGTCCCCGCTTGTGGTGATCGTTGAGCCGCCGCTTGTACCGGCGCAGCTGCTTGGCAATCCGCTCCAGCGCTCCGTCGAACGCGGCATAGGCGTCGGCCGCGGCTGAGCGTCCCTGAACCAGCATGCCGCGGACCGGATGCACGGAGATGTCGGCGCGGAACTGGTGCGCCTCTCGCGAAAAAACGACATGCGCGTCGTGAGCGCGAGAGAAATACTTCGTCACCGCCATCGTCAGTTCACTCTGAACGTGATCGCGCAATGCGTCGCCGACGTCGATGTTCTTTCCGTTGACCGCGATGTCCATTGAGTAGACGTTCCGGTGCCCGTGGCCCGCGGGCCATCGAGGCAAATGCGTGCTGAATCGTCAGGCTTGGGTACGCAACGGGCGTCCTGCGTCGGACCCCTTGTCAGCTCTCAAGGCCAGCAAAGGCCCGGACCTTAGTTTCCTGCCCCCATCGTGTCAAGTATCCGGCCCCCGACCTGTCACAGGCCCACGGCCTTTTCGCGGCGGCGCTGCACGGAAGAGGGAATCCCCATGGATTCCCGATACTTAGCGACCGTCCGCCTGGCGATATCGACACCCTCACCCTGGAGGATCGCGACGATGCGATCGTCGGACAGGACGGTCTTCGCCGATTCTTCGTCAATCAGCGCGCGAATTCGATGCCGCACCGATTCCGCCGAGTGGCTGTCGGTGCCGTCGACACTGCCGAGTGCCTGGGTGAAGAAGTACTTCAGCTCGAAGATGCCGCGCGGCGTGGCGATGAACTTGTTGGAGGTCACCCGACTCACCGTGCTCTCGTGCATCTCGATCGCCTGAGCGATGTCCCGCAGCACCAGCGGTCGCAACGACTGCACGCCATTGACGAAGAACGCGTCTTGCTGGCGAATGATCTCGGTCGCCACCTTCAGGATCGTGGTCGCCCTCTGGTGCAGGGACTTCACCAGCCAGTTCGCCGACTGCAGACATTCGGCGATGTACTGCTTGTCTTCCTTCTTGCGAGCCGAACGGCTGATCCGCGCGTAGTAGTGATTGTTGACCAGCACGCGGGGCAAGGTCTCCGAGTTGAGTTCGACGAGCCAGGTGCCGCCGGCCTGCGGGCGCATGATGACGTCGGGCGTAACCGGCTGGGCGACCGTGTGATCGAAAACCAACGCCGGCTTCGGGTTCAGCGCGCGAATCTCGGCCAGCATGTCGGCGACGTCCTCCGCATCGACGCCGCAGATCTTGACCAGCGCGGTCAGATCGTGCCGGGCGACGAGATCGAGATTGTCCAGCAGCGCCTGCATTGCCGGGTCCAGGCGATTGAGTTCCCGCAGTTGCAAAGCCAGGCATTCCGCCAGGTTGCGGGCAAAGATGCCTGGCGGATCGAAATGCTGAAGTCGTTCCAGCGTCGTCTCGACCTGCCGGACTTCGCAGTTCAGCGCTGTGGCGACCGCGTCCATGTCGCCGACGAAGTATCCGGCTTCGTCGAGCATTTCGATGAGATGGGCACCAATGATCCGGTCGACCGGGTCCGTGATGTCGATGGAGAGCTGGCTCGCCAGGTGCTCCCGAAGCGTCGGTGCGCCGGTCAGGGTGTTCTCGAGACTGGCCTCGCCGTCGTCAAAGGTTCCCCCGCGCGCACTCCAGGTCTGAGACTCTCCCAGGCCCGCCGTCGCGGTCGGTTCGTCGCCGCCCGGTCCCTCGCCATCGAACAGGTTGTCGTAGTCGACGTCGAGCGCCGTCTCTCCGGCGCTCCCGCTGTCGTCCGAGACAGCTCGGTCTACCGTCTCCAGGCCCGTGGCCGTCGCACCGCCCGACTCGTCGGCACCGGAGAGTTCCGCACCGGAAACATCACCGTCGTCGCGTTCCAGCAGCGGATTGCGTTGCAGTTCCTGCTCGACGTACTGGGTCAGTTCGATGTTGGAAAGCTGCAGCAGCTTGATGGCCTGCTGCAACTGCGGCGTCATCACGAGCGCCTGCGTTTGACGCAGGTCGAGGCGTGGGGTCAACGCCATTGGTGGTTACCCTACAGACTGAACCGATCGCCCAGATAGACTCTTCGAACGTCCTCGTTGCCGACGATATCGGACGGCGTTCCCTCCATGAGCATCATTCCGTCGTGGATGATGTAGGCGCGGTCGATAACGTCCAGCGTGTCCCGGACATTGTGATCGGTGATCAGGACGCCGATGCCGCGATCCTTCAAGTGGGAGACGAGATCACGAATATCGCCGACGGCGATGGGATCGATTCCGGCAAACGGTTCGTCGAGCAGAATGAAATGAGGATTGGAGGCGAGGGCGCGCGCGATCTCCACCCGCCTTCGCTCGCCGCCGGAGAGCGCCAGCGCCGGCGTTCGACGCAGATGGGTGATCGAAAACTCGGCGAGGAGACCGTCGAGTATCGCTTCCCGGCGTTCACGAGACTTCTCGCTGACCTCGAGCACCGCGCGAACGTTGTCCTCCACGGACAGGCCACGGAAGATGGACGCTTCCTGCGGCAGATAACCGACGCCGAGTCGGGCGCGGCGGTACACCGGCAAGTCGGTGATCTCGGTGCCATCGAGAACAACCGTGCCGTGGTCCGGTGGCACCAAACCCGTGACCATGTAGAAACACGTCGTCTTGCCGGCGCCGTTCGGCCCCAACAGTCCGACAACTTCACCCCGCTGCAGGGCGATGCTGATGCCCCGGACCACCGGCCTTTTCTTGTAGCGCTTGCCGAGATTCATCGCGAACAGGCCGCGATTGTCGGCGACCAGCCGCGGGACCCGGTCGGCATCGCTATCCGGCCGGGAGTCCGGCGAAGTCGATAGGGTTTGGTCTTCCGTCCTCATTGGCTTCGAAACTAGCCCTGCAACCGTTTAATTTCCCTTTCGGCGCGGCGGATGGAATACGCCGCGAACCCGCGGCTGTCCCGCACCGCCGCACGCATGTAACGTGCTGACACCGGTCTCGAGATTGATCTCGGCGCTGCATCCGTCGAGCCTGTTGACGCCGCGTGTCAGGCTGACCGAGCCGGTCAATGTCGCGATCCCGCTGACCACGTTGTAGACGCCCCGGTCGGCCTGTACGACCTCGTCGGCGGTCACGACCTCGACGTTGTCAAAGACCTCGACCCGCTCGATCGCCGAGTCACCCTTCTCGTCGCGCCGGAAGTACGCCGCCAGCACATCGGCCCGCAGGCGGTTTTCGCCGCGCACGGCCACGGCATTGCCCCGAGCGACGGCCATCTGCTTGTTCTGCCAGTACTCGAGCTGCCGGTCGGCCGTGATCTCGTGGCTTTCGGCGACAAAGCGGACGCGCTTCCCGCCGCTGAGAACCATGATTCCGTTGTCGACGTCGTAGATCCCCTTCTCGGCAAAGGCCGTTTCGGTCGGCGAAGAGATTCGCACACCGCCCTCGGCGTCGAGGCGCCAGATTTCCGTCGAACCGTCGTCACGTTCGCGGTAATGGGCGCTGAGCACATCTGCGCGGACCTGGACGTCGCCGCGCTTGGCTTGGGCGTTTCCGCGGGCGCGGAACACCATGTTCTCCTGCTGCCATTCGATTCCGTCTTCGGCATTGATCGCCACCGGCAGGTTGTTGCCGTCCCCGCCGAACTGGAGCGACTGAGAGAGTGCGGCGGACGGCCAGGCCGCGACGGCCAACAGACCGACGACCGCGATCCCTTTCCATTGCCTCGCGATCATTTGCCGGTCCCTCCGGTACCGGGCCGCAGGATCAGGGTCGCCTTGCCGTCGAAGAAGATCCGCCGCCCCTTGTCGCGCACGCGGAACCCCTCGGCTGTCAACTCGCCAAACGGTCCGTGGCCGCGGACGGGTTCGCTCCCGTCGGCGGCAAAGCCTTCAACGTCGATCGTCGCTTGCGAGGTATGGAACTCGTAGCCGGTGTCGTGGAACAGGTTGACCGTATCGGTCAGTTCCAACGACTTCTTCTGCCAGTCGTAGACACCCTTCTTTGCCGTCAGGACCAGCCAGCTTCCGTCCTGAAGGGTGATGTCAGCTTTCGGCATTTCCAGGTCAACCGGCGCCTCGCTATCGGGCAACAGGTTGTGGACGACGTCGGCGGTAATGGTGATCGGGCGGTTTTCCGCGTCGATGCCAACGAACCGGGCGTTGAACGCGCTCGGTTCGCCATCGACCACCTCCTGGACCGCGGCGAAGCCGATACGGAAATGGCTGTCCTTCGGCGCGACGTAGGGCCAGGCAACCACAAGGGCGACGAGGATCAGGGCCACGGAGGGCAGAACAAGCTTCATCAAGCTGACGAAACGGGAATAGCCCGGCTGGGATCCGCGCGGTGCCGACGGCAGCAGCGCCAGACGGCGACCCGGCCTCGAAGCGCCCGATCGACCGGGCGCCGTACCGGCCGGCGCCGCCCCGACGGTCGCAGACGCCGAGGGAGATACGTGTGGCGCGGTCATCGGTTGGGCCTCACGCCACGCCCGCGCGCAGACAGTCGTGGACATGCAAGACCCCGACCGGGCGATTTCCGTCGACGACAAAAAGGCTGGTGATCTTGCGCGCGTTCATCACGCGCAATGCCTCGCTGGCCAAGGCGTCGGGGCGAATAGTCGTCGGTTGCTCGGTCATCACCTCGGCGGCGGCGCGGCCCGGAAGGTCCGGACTCATGTGCCGGCGAAGGTCGCCATCGGTAACGATGCCGGCCAACCCGCCGGTTTCGTCCAGGACGCCGACGCAACCGAACCCCTTTGCCGTCATCGTGATCAGCGCATCGGCCATCGTCGCGTCGCCGCCGACCAGGGGCCGACTTTTGCCGCTGTGCATGAGGTCCGAGACCTTGAGCAGGCGGCGTCCGAGCTTTCCACCAGGGTGGAGGACGAAGAAGTCGTCGGATGAGAATCCCTTGCGCTCCAGCATCGCCACCGCCAGGGCGTCGCCCAGCGCCAGCATCACGGTCGTCGATGTGGTCGGCGCGAGACCCATCGGGCAGGCCTCGGCGCTATCGGGCAGAATCAGCGCGATATCGGCGGCCTCGGCCAGCGCACTGCCGTCGCGGCCACAGATGGCGATCAACGGGATCTCGAACCGCTTGGCATAGGTCACGAGGTCGGCGAGCTCCGGCGTCTCACCCGAGTTCGACAGCGCGACAACGACGTCGGTCGAGGTGATCATCCCCAGATCGCCATGGCTCGCTTCGGCCGGGTGAACGAACAGCGCCGGGGTTCCGGTCGAAGCGAATGTGGCGGCGATCTTCCGCCCGACATGGCCGCTCTTGCCCATGCCTGTGACAATCAGCCGGCCAGTCATCCGGCCGATGATGTCGAGGGCACCGACGAACGACGAGTCGAGACCACGGGCCAGGGCCTCGAGTCCGGACATCTCCAGGGACAGGACGCGGCGCGCCGAGGCGAGGTCGCTTTCAAGATCCTCGGAGCGCGGGGTGGCCGTGAACGTGGTCATCGTCGTTGGTCAGCCGATCAATCGAGCGCCGTCGCGCCATGGTCCAAAATCCCGCCCGCTGCGAAAGGCGGGAAGCGAACGTCTAGCAAACTGCGTGCCACAACAGGCGCAAGTATGCAAGCGAGAGATCAAATAGTCAACAGAATCAACACGATCGAGCTCGAATCGCGGGCTCGGCCCGGCGTCGCGACTGGTCGTGCGCGACAGGGAGCGTCAGTAGGCGAAGATGTCTTCGTCGACCCAGCCTTCGAGGTCGAGAAGCGCGCGGTCGTTGACGAACCCGAAACACGCGCGGGCCAGGTCCTGGCGGCCTTCACGAACCAGTATCTCATCCAAACGGCTGCGCAGCCGATGAAGATAGAGGACGTCGGATGCGGCGTATTTGAGCTGTTCGGGGCTCAGGTCCTCGGCGCCCCAGTCCGAAGACTGCTGCACCTTCGACATCTCGATGCTGAGCAACTCTCGGCAAAGGTCCTTGAGCCCGTGACGATCCGTATAGGTGCGCACGAGCCGCGAGGCGATCTTGGTGCAATAGAGCGGTTCCGTCCGCACGCCCAGGTAGCGCAGGAACATCGCGACATCGAAACGGGCGTAGTGAAGCAGCTTGGTCACCGACTGGTCGGTCAACAGCCGCTTCAAATTCGGTGCATCGTAGGTGTTTCGGGCGCTCGACTGCGGGTCGCCGGGAAGGAACTGCACCAGATGACACGTTCCGTCGCCGGCCGAGAGCTGCACCAGGCAGAGCCGGTCCCGCAGTGTGCTCAATCCCATGGTTTCGGAATCGACGGCGACACAGTCGCCGAAATCGACACCCTCGGGCAGATCGCCGTGGTGCAACTCGATGGTGATTCCGTCGATGTTCACCCCGAACGGCCCTTTATTCTTCGGAATAGCAAGTTATGGGCTTGACCGCACTCATCAACCGCTCCCCAGTGGCAACGATGATTGTCCCGTGCCACGTGCCGCCACGCTCGGCGTCAGAAAACGCCGTCCCTCAAGTATCTCGGT
>Ga0209568_1000201_pt1 | contig 20947 bp, 21 predicted proteins | sample WorMetOlspDAHAB2_FD_187406 | JGI IMG/M metagenome (GOLD analysis project Ga0209568, IMG submission 187406) | Marine gutless worms symbiont microbial communities from Max Planck institute for Marine Microbiology, Germany - Olavius sp. DAHAB.2... ...
TCATCGCCACCGCCCGCAAGCTGCTCAAGATCATCTACGACACGCTCAAGAACGGCTGGGTCTTCGAGGACTTCGCCAACTTCAAAATCGCCGCCCCTTCAATAACTTCTGGACAACCATCATAGGAGAATCGACCATGTACGCAAGGAAACCCGGTGACGGCGATCACCCGCTGGACGGCCCGCATCCCACCGATTGAGCGCGAAGCGGCCTTTAACAGCAGAAGATTGACGAACCAAACCTCGTGAAGCACCGATGCCTTTGACTTGACCCCGTCCAACCGGACGGGGTTGTCACGACTCCCACCAATCTCCCCCCGACGCCACATCCGAAAAACACTGACGAAAAAAATTCGCGCTGTCACCGCGGGGCGCCTGCGCTATCCTGCGGCGGCGCGTTTGGGGAGGTTTCCATGAACAAGTTCCTGCTTTTCCTGGTCGGCGGGTTGCTCGGCGTGATGGTCGGGTTCGCCGCCGGGATTTTCGTCTATCCCTATGTGTTTCTCGCCGATATCGTCGCCGCCGAGAAGATCGAGGACCCGGCGTCGAAAACCGTCGTCGCCACCGGCCAGTTCATTCACGCCAATCCCGCCGATCCCATTCACTTCGGCAAGGGCGGCGTCACCGTTTATGCCGACGCGGTCCAGTTGGCCGCCGATTTCGAAGTCGGCCCGGGGCCGAAATTCCACGTCTACCTGGTCCCAGACGCGCCGGTGACGCCGGACACCCAGGTCGCCAAGTCCATGTACGTGGACCTGGGCCGGCTGCGCGCCTTCAAGGGCAGCCAGGTGTTCAAGATCCCGCAAGGCACCGACCCGAAGCGCTACAAGTCGGTGGTCATCTGGTGCGAGCACTTCAGCGTGCTGATCTCGCCCGCCACCCTGGCCTTCAAGGGGGCCTGAGTTGATGGCCGAGCTGCCGCGCCTCAAACCGGACCCGATCCCGGCCATTCACCCGCTGCCCGAATACGCCGTCGAGGGCCAGCGGGCCCAGTGGTACGACGAGATGAAGGCGGCCCTGCAGGTGCCGTGGATGGGCGTGGTCACCATGGCCTTCGCCCACTACCCGAGCTTTTTCGGCGAGCTTTGGCGCGGCCTCGGACCGCTGGTCGCGAGCGGTGCCTTCGTCGGCGAGGCCCAGGCCCTGCAGGACATGGTCGAGACCGGGGCCGGGGACCTGGCGCCGCCGGCCATCCCCTCGCGCCTGGCGGAAATGGGGTACGGTGTCCGCGAGATCGCCCAGATCCGCGACGTCAACGCCGTTTTCTCCCACGGCAACCACGCTTACGCCCTGATCGCCACCATCGCCCGCACCCTGCTGGAAGGGGGCGAGATGACGGGCGGCGACGACGACGCACCCTTCGTCGGACGCCACGCGCCCGACGTGGACGTGCCCTTCCTACTCATGGAGGCGCACCATGCCGACCCGCCGACGCAGGCCGTTTACGAGGACATCAAACGGGTTCTCGGCCTACCCTTCGTCAATACGGATTATCGGGCCTTCGCTCGCTGGCCCAGTTACTGGGCGGCGGCCTGGGGCGACCTTCGCGAGGTGGCGGGCAGCGACGCCCATGAGACGCTGTGCCTAGCCTACCACGAGCGGATGGTCGGCGCCGTGGCCGACCGCCTGCCCAATCCCGGTGGCCTGACCGGCGCGGCGCTTCGCGACGCGGCGAACGCCAACGCATCCCTAGACGAAATCACCGCCGTGGTTCGCCTGTTCCAGTGGCTGTTGCCGGGCCTGGCCACCAACGTCGCCTTTCTCAAGCTTCAACTCCGGGAAGATTGACCCCCATGCCGCCCGCCTTCGACGTGGACTGGAACGGTGCCCCGGCCGAAATCGTCGCCGAGATGGCCGGACGGGGAACCCGCCTGGAAAGCCCCTGCGGCGACGGCACCATGGTCTGGCACCGCTGGGACGGTCCCGCCGGGGCGACGCCGGCGGTGCTTTTTCACGGCGGCTGGGGGTCATGGACCCATTGGATCAAGACCATCCCGCTGCTGGCCGCCGAGCGCACCGTGTTCGCTGCAGACCTGCCGGGCATGGGCGATTCCGCCGACGCCCCGGAACCCCATTCGGCGGACAGCATCTCCGACATCGGCGCCGCGGGAATCGACGCCATCCTCCCCAACGGCGCGCCCTATCATATGGTCGGCTTTTCCTTCGGCGGCGTCATCGGCACCTGGACCGCGGCCAAGCACGGCCAGCGCTGCAAGAGCCTGACCCTGGTCGGCGCCGCCGGGTTCGGAGAGCTGCATTTCGTGGTCATGGGCATCCGGGTGCCCGATCCCGCCCTGCCGGACGCGGAGACCGACGCCATCCACCGCGACAACCTGAGCAAACTCATGTTCGCCGACCCGGCCAACATCGACCCCCTGGCCCTCCACGTCCACCGCCTGAACATCGCCCGCGGCCGGGTCCGTAGCCGCCGCATCTCCCTGTCGAGTGCCTTGACGGAGGTCTTGCCCCGGGTGAGCAGCCCGATCAGTGGTATCTGGGGCCTCGAGGATTCCACCGGCGGCGGCCGGGGCGACCTTGAGAAGCGCCGCGATATCCTGCGCGGTTTCCAGCCAGACTGCGCCTTCGACATCGTCGACGGGACCGGACACTGGATCATGTACGAGACCCCCGATCTGTTTTGCCAAACCCTTTCCCGGCATCTCGCCGTTAACGAAGGAGCCAAGTCATGAAAGCCATCCAGTTCACCGCCTACGGCCCTCCGGATCAGGTATGCGAATGCACGGAACTCGACGACGTGGGCGCCGCCGGCGATGGCGAGGTGGTGGTCGAGATCATGGCCTCGGCCATCAATCCGGCCGACCTGTTGATGATCGAAGGCCGCTATCCGGGGCCGACGCCGCCCGCCCAACTGGGTATCGAGGGCGCCGGTCGCATCGTCCAGGTGGGCGCCGGGGTCGAGGGTTTGGCCGCCGGCGATCACGTGATCTCACTGGAACGGGCCAACTGGGCCCAGCGGGTGCGGGTGCCGGCCGGCCGGGTCATCAAGATTCCCGCCGAACTCCCCTTCAACGACGCCGCCATGCTGAAGGCCAACCCGCCGTCGGCGCACCTCATGCTCACCGACTACGTGGACTTGCACGAAGGCGACTGGGTGATCCAGAACGCCGCCAACTCGGCCGTCGGCCGTCACGTCATCCGCCTCGCCAAAGCCCGCGGCGTGAAGACCGTCAACGTGGTGCGCCGCGAGTCCCTGATCGCAGAACTCACGGGCATCGGCGGCGACGTGGTGGTGGTCGACGGCGGCGACCTGGCCGAACGGGTGCGTGCCGCCACCGGCGCGGACGCCAACATCGCGCTGGCCATCGACGCGGCTGGCGGTCACGCATCGTCGCGCCTGGCCGACTGTCTTTCCGACGGCGCCACGGTCGTCAATTACGGCTACCTCTCGGGCGAGCCCTGCATGATCGAACCCCGCCATACCATCGAGCACGGGATTTCGCTGACCGGCTTCTGGTTGGTCGGCTTCATGCAGCGCTCGACGCCTGAACAGATCGCCGCCATGTACGCCGATATGGCGTCGAAGTTCATGGACGGCACGCTTTCGGTGCCGGTGGAGGCCACCTACCCCATCACCGAGGCCAAGGCGGCGCTCGCCCACGCCATGCGCGAGAGCCGCGACGGCAAGGTGATCCTACTGCCGAACGGTTGACGGGATTTCAGCGGATCGGCGAGAACACCGTCGGCGTCAGGATCTTGTTGTCCTGGACCATCAGCATGCCGGCGGTCTTCTTCTTGTAAGCGGCCCAATCCGGGTCGGCGTCGCGGGCGGCGCGGCGCTTTTCCATGTCGGCCAGGCTCTCGTAGCCCCAGAGGTGAACCACCTCGTTGATGGACCCGAGCGTCGTCTGGAAGTACCCGAGGGGTTCACCCAGGTGACGGCGCTGCACGGGCAGGCCGAATTCCTCGAACAGCTTGATGTACTCGGCCGTCTTGCCGTGTTTGATGCGGTAGGTGCGGTGATCGACGATCATGGCGATATCCCTCAGAAGGCGTGGGTGGCGATCTCGCCCGACATGGCGAAGTATTCCCGGGTGAAGTTGACGGCGGCATCCGCCTCAAAGCCCTTGCAGGTATAGAAGACGATGGAAAGGAACTTGGGCCCGGTCCAGAAGTAGGCCGAGATCCCGCTGTCGATCAACGGCACGAAGGCGTCATAGCCGGCGTTCTCTTCCGCGCCCATGCCTATCTCCGGCGCAAACACGATGGGCTCGCCGTAGGTGCGGAGCCCCAGGTGATCGGCGACGGCCAGCAGGAAATCCCGGATCACCTCTTCGTCCACCGGTTTGCTGAAATAACCTTCCACCAGTAGCCGCTGGCGGAAGATGTCCGGAGCCAGGTCCGGCCCGGCAACCAGTCTCGAAACCATGGCCCTAGATGATCCCGTCGGGCTCGTCCTCGTCGTCGGCGGACAAGGACCCCGCCGCCACGGCGAGCGCGCCGGCCGGCAGCAACTGGACATCGGCACCGCGGAGCGCCCCCAATACGGCGCCGTTCACCGCGTAGCGGGTCTCGAAGTACTTGGAGCTCGGCACCCAGAAACGAATGCCGATGACCAGGCCGCCGTAGGTGAAGTCATGGATGCCCACCTGCGCCGCCGGCGCGTCTTTAAGCGCGTCGACGGAACCGAGCGCGGCACGCACCGCCGCCAGCGCCGCTTCCGCGTCCTGGTCGTCGGCGATGCAAACCTTGGTCTGGACGACCCGCCTGGCATCGGAATTGACGATCACCCGGCCGACGATCTCCTTGTTGGGGATGGTGATCCGCTCGCCGTCCTCGCCCACCAGTTGGGTATGGGCGAGCGTGATGTCCTCGACCACGCCGGACGAGTCCTTGTTGACAGTGATGGTATCGCCGACGGCGAAGGGCCGGGCCAAGATGATGGAGAGCCCGGCGCCGTAGTTGCTGAGCGGCCCCTGGATGGCCACCGTGGCGCCGAAGGCGGACGCGCCGGCCAAGGCGATCAGCGGCGCGATGGAAATGCCGAAGTTGCCCAGCGTGATGATGACCAGGAAGACGATGGCCACCACCTTGACCACATTGCCCAGAAACCGGGCCAGGGTCTGGTCGATCTCCTTGCGGTCGAGGACGCCGGTGACCTTGGAGCCGATCCAACCGGCCACCTTGAGGCCGATGAACAGGAAAACCAGGGCACCGAGAATCTGGAAGCCGTACTTGATGGCGAATTCGATCAGGGTGTCGACCCAGGCGGCAACGGTCTCCACCTGCTGGGCCATCTGGTCGCCGACGGCGGCGACGGGATCGGAACCGCTTGCCGTTTCCGTCTTGGTTGCCGCCGCGGCCTTTTCCTCGGCCATCTCAGCGTTTCTCCACCTGACAAGCGGTGCCGCTGGTGACCACCAACAGCATGGACTTGCCGTCGCCGGAGATCTCCGAATAGTCCAGATCCACGGCGATCACCGCGTTGGCGCCGACGATCAGGGCCTCGCGGCGAAGTTCCGTCAGGCAGGTACGGCGGGCGTCCCGAAGCACCTTCTGGGACGCGCTGGAGCGGCCGCCCAGGATGTCGCGGATGCCGGCGAACATGTCACGGAAGATGTTCATGCCGAACACGCATTCCGCCGTGATCACGTCGATGCGCTGGGTCACCTCGTAGCCGTCAAGTGTCGTCTCCGTGGTGACGATCAACTCCTTGGCCAGTTCATCGATGACCTCGGTGGGCAGTTCGTCAAACTGCTTGTTGTCGATGAGTTCCTGAATCTTCTCGTCGCTTTTGCCGAAAATACCGAAAACCATGGCGCCGCCTCCTATATTCCCGTGTTCCGCCGGGTTACCGCCTAGAGCGTAGCCCTTGGAGACACGGGGTCAAGTTACGCTTTCCCCCCGGGACCCAGGTGCTACCCTGCGGCCCGTCATGCTCTACCACGCCTACGAACTCACTCACGCGGCACTGGCGCCCATGAAGGCGCTGTGCAAGGCGGAAAAAGCGCTGACCGACAGCGGCCTCAATCCCTGGGCGGGTACGGCGCCGGGGCGCGCCCTGCACGCCGCCTTCCAGATCTTCGACGGAGTCACCCGCCGCTACGGGCGGCCCGAATGGGGTATCGATGCGGTCGAGGTCGGCGGCGCCCCGGTGGACGTCAAGCCGGCGGTGCAGCTTTGCACCACCTTCTGTGACCTGGTGCATTTCGAAAAGGATCCGGCCATCGTCCCGCCGGGCGACCAGCCGAAGACCCTCATCGTGGTGCCGCTTTCCGGCCATTATCCGACGCTCCTTCGTGGCACCGTGGCGGCCATGCTCCCCGATCACGACGTCTACGTCACCGATTGGCGCGATGCCCGGGACGTGCCGGCGGCGCTGGGCGGCTTCGATCTGGACGACTTCATCGATACGGTGATCGACGCGATCCGCTTCCTGGGCCCGGATACCCACGTCATCGCCGTCTGTCAGCCTTCCGTGCCGGTGCTGGCCGCGGTGGCCCTGATGGCCGCCGAGAGCGATCCCTGCCAGCCGGCTTCCATGACCCTCATGGGCGGGCCCATGGACGCCCGCATCGACCCGACCCCGGCCAACCGCATGGCCGCCGAGCACGACATGGCCTGGTACGAGAACACGGTCATCTCGCGCGTCCCCTGGCCCCATCCGGGGGCGCTCAGGCCTGTCTATCCGGGCTTCATCCAGTTGTCCGGGTTCCTGTTCAAGAACCTGGAGCGCCACATCGACGCGCAGCTCACCTATTTCAACCACCTGGTCCAGGGCGACGGCGATTCCGCCGAACAGCACCGGGCCTTCTATGAGGAGTTCCTGGCGGTCATGGACCTGCCGGCGGAGTTCTTCCTGCAAACCGTGGAGACCGTTTTCCAGCGCTTCGAGCTGCCCAGCGGCACCATGACCCATCGCGGCCGGCCGGTGGACCCTTCGGCCATCCGCCACACGGCCCTGTTGACCGTCGAAGGGGGCCGCGACGACATCTGCCCGCCGGGCCAGACCGTGGCGGCCCACGATCTTTGCCGCAACATTCCGAAATCCCGCCAGGACAACTTCCTGCACCCTGACGTGGGCCACTACGGCGTCTTCAACGGACGGCGCTGGCGCCAGGACATTCAACCGCACATCGCCGCCTTCATCGCCGCCAATTCGTCCATCTTGTAAGCGTGCCATCAGCATACGCTGATATGCATGTTGGCAAGGATGTCCCGGACCCGGTCCGGTGGCATTCCGGTTATGAATTGGGATCAGTTGTCAGTCATGTCAGTCAGCCACGCTCATGGGCTCATGGATGAGCCGGTCTTCGACGCTCTCAGGAATTTCATGCGCGAGGCCCGCGGGGCGCAGGCAGTCCCCCGGTACGGCCAGATCGATCTGATGAGCGCCTACCGGTTCGCCGGCCACCTGTTCGTCCTCGATGTGGCCCATCCCGGCTTCCGGTTCCGCGTCCGGTTCTCCGGTACTGAAATCGCCCGCATGTTCGGTTGGGAAGCGACGGGCCGGTATCTGGACGATTTGGACTTGGGGCCGCACGGCCACGAGATCCTCGGATCCTACAAACACGTGGCCACCACCGCCGAGCCCCTGTTCACCTTCAGCGCCATGGTGGCTAAGGAAGACGTGGTTCCGGAACTCTCGGAAAAGAAGGTGATCGCCATGAAGCGGATGGCCTATCCGGTTCTCGGCCAAGGCGACCGCGTCGATCACATCGTCGGCGCCCTGGTCCGGGTGGAAACCGAATTTCCGCCCATCCCCTTCCAGGTGGAGCCGGTGATCGATGGCCCGCCCTGGCGCGCAGGCGGTGCGTCGCGGCCGGCCGCTCCGGACGACATGGTGCTTACTGATCGGATCGTCGCCGTCACACCCCACTGACGACGTTGGTCGGTGATCCCCTGACGAAATTCTCGATGTTGTCGATAGTCTGATCGGCCAGGGCCTGCATGGCTTCGGTGCTGGCCCAGGCGACGTGCGGCGTGAGAATGAAATTGGGCCGTTCCAGGAGCCGAATGTAGGGATGGTCGTCCGGCGGCGGCTCGCCGGCCAGCACGTCGATCCCGGCCCCGGCGATGAGGCCGTCGTCGATGGCGCGCACCAGATCCGGCTCCTCGATGACCGCGCCACGCGCCGTATTGACCACCAGGGCCGTCGGCTTCATGCGGCGGAAGGCTTCCAGGTCGAGAAGATGATGGGTCGCGGGCGTAAGCGGGCAATGCACGCTGATCACGTCGGAGGTGGCCAGGAACCGATCGAAATCGAGAAACGTCCTGGTCTCCCGATCCGCGTCGGCGACCCCTTCATGGTTCAGGAACGCCGCCCGCATGCCGAAACCGTTCTCGGCGATGGCGGCGACGGCACTGCCCAATTCGCCTTCGCCGATGATTCCCAACTGCTTGCCGCGCAGATCCTCGATTTCGTGGCTGAACAGGCAGAACCGGTCGGCCTTCAGCCATTCCCCGGCGGCCACGTCCTGGCGGTAGGCGATGATCGAGCGGCGCAAGGCCAGGATCAGGGCGAAGGCGTGCTCCGGCACCGTGTTGCCGGCGTAACCGCGGACGTTGGCGACGACAATCCCCTTCGCCGCGCAGGCCTCCAGGTCCACCGGGTCCGTGCCGGTCGCCGATATGGCGATCATCTTGAGCTTATCCAATCCGGCCAGGGCCTGCGCCGTGACCTGGACCTTGTTGACGATGGCGATGCTGGCGCCTTGCAGTCGTTCTGCCACCTGGTCCGGCGCGGTGCGTTCGTACTCCACCCATTCGTGCGGAAATTCGGGCCGCCGCAGGGTGACGTGCCGGGCGATGGAATCCCGTTCCAGGTTGACGATCAGATGATCCATGGCCGTCTCCTATCCCTCGCCGAACCGAGCCTAGCCGGCCGCCGGATCCGGTTTCACCGCCTTCGGCCGGCTCCGTTCCCGTACCCTTTGGATCGCCGCGTAGAGCGGCGGGATGAAGAAGGTGCCGATGAAGGTGGCGGCGATCATCCCGAAAAACACCACGAAACCCACGGAGACCCGGCTGGCCGCGCCAGCCCCGGCCGCGAAGATCAGCGGCGAGACGCCGAGGATGAACGAGAGCGCCGTCATCATCACGGCCCGGAACCTGAGCCTCGCGGCCTCCTGGGCCGCGTCGAAGACACTCAGGCCCGCCTCGCGCCGGACTTTCGCGAACTCGACGATCAGGATGGCGCTTTTCGCCGCCAGCCCGATCAACATGACCATGCCCACCTGAGCATAGAGGTTGAAGTTGAGAAACGGCAACAGGACCAGCGGCGCCAGGGCCCCGAGCATGGCGATGACCACCGAAAGAACCACCGATACGGGCGTCGTCCAGCTCTCGTACTGGGCCACCAGGAACAGATAGGCGAAAACCACGACGAGCGCGAAGATGGCCGCCACCAGGGCGCCGGCCTCCAGTTCCTGCTGGGCCGTGCCGGTCCAGGTCAGCCGGTAGCCGCTTGGCAGGGCCGTCTCGGCGGCCCGCTCCATGGCGGCGATGGCATCGCCGGTGCTCACGCCCGGCGCCGGGCTGGCGTTGATGTTGGCGCTCTGGAACTGGTTGTAACGCTTGATGCTCAGTGGGCCCAGGATGGGCGTCACGCTGACCAGGGTGCGCAGGGGCACCATCCCGCCGCCGGCGTTGCGCACGTAAAGCCGGTTGATGTCCTCCATGTCGGAACGGAACGCCGGCTCGGCCTGGATCTTCACCCGGTAGACCTTGCCGAACAGGTTGAAGTCGTTGATGTAGGAAGACCCGAAATTGGCCTGCAGGGTGGCGAAGATCTCGGAAAGGGAAACCCCTAGCACCTGGGCCTTGTCCCGATCCACATCCAAAAACAACTGCGGCACGTTGGCCGAGTAGGTGGAGAAGACGCGGGCGAACTCGGGTTGCTGGTTGGCGTGGAACACCAGGCTGCGAACCGCCGAGGCGAGCGCCTGCGGCGACTGGCCCTCCAGATCCTGGAGTTCGGCCTCCAGCCCACCGCTGGTCCCGAGCCCCATGATCGGCGGCAGGGGGAAGGCGAAGGCGTTGGCTTCGGGGATCGTGGCCAGCTTGCCGTTGATGGCGCCGAGGATCCGGTACCACTTGTGCTCCGGCGCGGTTCTGTCGTCCCAGGGCTCGAGGATGGCGATCACCAGCGCCGCGTTGGAGGCCGCACCGGCGATGATCGAGTACCCGGAAACGGAAATGACGTCGGCGACGCCGTCCGTGGCCCGCATCATCTCGACCACCCGTGAGGCCACCTCCTCGGTACGCTTCAGGGACGCCCCGTCGGGCAGTTGCACGTCGGAAAACAGCACCCCCTTGTCCTCGACGGGCAGGAACCCGGTGGGGGCGCTGCGGAACAGGGCGAAGGCGGCGGCGGCGAAGATGGCGAAAACCAACAGGGTCAGGATGAGCCTTCTCAGCATCATGGTGACCACCCTGACGTAGCCGTTGCGGGTCTTGTCGACGGCCAATGCGAACCATTTCAAGGGCCCACGGGGAATGCCGCTTTCCGGCTTGAACAAGACCGTGGCGAGGGCCGGCGCCAGGGTCAGGGCATTCAACGACGAGATACTGACGGCGACGCAGATGGTCACCGAGAACTGGAGGTAGAGCCGCCCCGTGACACCGGGCATGAAGGCCACGGGCACGAACACGGCGAGCAGCACCAGGGTCGTGGCGATGACCGGACCGGTGATCTCGCGCATGGCCTTGTGGGTCGCCTCGCGGGCGTCGAGTTTCTCCTCATGCATGATCCGCTGCACGTTCTCGACCACCACGATGCTGTCGTCGACGACTACCCCGATGGCCAGGATCAGGGCGAACAGGGTGATCATGTTGATGGTGAAACCGACCGCGAAGAGCACCGCGAAGGTGCCGATCAGGGAAACGGGGATGGCCAGGGTCGGCACCAGGGTGGAGCGCCAGTCGGCGAGGAATAGGAAGGTCACGGCGACCACCAGGAGGAAGGTGATGACCATGGTTTCCACCACTTCCTTGATGGAGGCGCGGACAGCCCGGGTGGTGTCGTAGAGGATCTTGTATTCCACGTCCGGCGGGAACCGTTCGGCCAGGCGGTCGAGCTCCGCATAGATGGCGTCGGCGACGGCCAGCGCGTTGGCGCCGGGGGACTGGTAGACGCCGATGGCCGTCGCCGGCTGGTTGTTGAGGCGCGCCTGGGAAGCATAGCTTTGCGATCCCAGTTCGATCCGCGCCACGTCCCGAAGCCGCACGAAGGAGCCGTCCGTGTTAGCACGCAGCACGATGTTCTCGAATTCCTTGACCGTGCTCAGCCGGCCCTTGGCCTGGATGGTGAACTGGAACTGCGGCTCACCGGCGAAGGGCGGCGCCCCTAGTTGGCCCGCCGTGGCTTGGATGTTTTGGGACCGGATGGCGTTGGCCACGTCTGTGCTGGTCAATTGCAGGGCGGCCATGCGGTCCGGATCCATCCAGATGCGCATGCCGTAGTTGAGGGGTCCGAACTGCGACACGCTGCCGACCCCGTTTATCCGCGACAGCGCGCCCTCCAGGTAGATGGAGGCGTAGTTGCTCAAAAACAGGGCGTCGCGGCCGCCCTTCGGCGAAACCAGGTTGATCACCATCAGCATGTTGGTGGACTGCTTCTTGGTGATCACGCCGTCGCGGGTCACCTCGTCGGGCAGTTGCGAATTGGCGATGGCCACCCGGTTCTGCACGTTGACGGCGGCGATGTCCGGGTCCGTGCCGACGGCGAAGGTGACGGCCAGGGAATAGCTGCCGTCGTTGCCGCTGGTCGACGACATGTAGAGCATGTCGTCGACGCCGTTCACCTGTTCCTCGATGGGCGTCGCCACCGTGTCCTGCACCACCGCGCTGTTGGCGCCCGGGTAGTTGGCGTTGACCTGCACCTGGGGCGGCGTGATGTCCGGATATTCGGCGATGGGAATCACCCCGATGGCGATCAATCCGGCCAGCGTGATGACAATGGAGATGACGAAGGCGAACCTGGGCCGGTCGATGAAGAAGGCGGAGATCAACGATCAGCTCCCCTTGCGGGCCACGGCGTTGACCTTCATGTCGGGCCGCACCTTCTGGATTCCCTGGATGATCACCCGCTCGCCGGAGGCCAGGCCGTCCTCGATGACCCAGTCCAGCCCCACCTGGCGGCCGACGCTGACCCGGCGCAACTCCACCTTGCTGGCGCGGTCGACGACCAGCACGAAATGGCCCCGGCTGTCCTGCTGGACCGCCGATTGCGGCACCGCCAGCTTGGCCACGGCCTGTTTCTGACGGACCACGACGCTGACGAACTGGCCCGGCAGCAGGACCCGGGCCGGGTTGGGGAACACGGCCCGGGCGATGATGGTGTCGGTGGTCTGGTCGACGGACGGCGCCAGATAATCGAAGCGCCCGTCGTGGACATAGTGGCTCCCGTCAGTGAGCACCAAGGACGGCGCCACCGGCGGGTTGTCCAGGTCGATGCCCCGCTTGCGGGCGTTAATCAACTGCTTCTCACTGACCGCGATGGTCACATAGACGGGATCCACGCTGGTCACGGTCGCCAGGGGTTCGCTTGTGGGACCGACCAGGTTACCGACGCTGTAGCGGGCCCGGCTGATCTTGCCGGCGATGGGGCTGCGGATTTCCGTGTAACTGAGGTTGAGCTTGGCCTGGCGGAGCGCCGCCTGAGCCTTGAGGACACTGGCCCGGGCGGCATCCATGGTGGCTCGGGAATCGTCCAGGGTGGCGACGGCCACGTCGCCGCGCTTGACCAGTTTGGATTTCCGCCGGAAGTCCGCCTCGGCGTTCTTGCGGGTCGCCTCGGCGACGGCCAGATCCGCCTCGCGCTCCTGGACCACCACCTTGTAGGGCGCCTTTTCGATGACGAACAACAGTGCGTCTTTTTCGATCTCGGACCCCTCGCGGAAATCCCGGGCCTCCAGGAACCCCTCCACCCGGGCCCTGAGGTCGACGCTTTCCACCGCCTCAACCCGGCCCACGTACTCGAACTGGGGGGTGACGTCGCGTTCCATGACCGGAGCGACGACAACGCTCGGCACCTGCTGCGCCTGGGCGGTCAGGCCAATGCACATTGCCGTCAGGACCGTTAATGAAGCCAGACGAACTCTGCGGGGCCAACGGTCGGCCCGCGGCCGGTTTCTCATATGTGTCACGCAGACCTCCCCTTGGCTGGCGCGTCTGGACCGAAGTTTATCCGGTCGTGAGCAATGTTGATACGGACTTCACCGTCCTTTCCGCTACGTTGCAAGAGACGATAGCAGACCGATGCGGAGGCTCAATCCACCATGCGCGGCGCAAATGGGGGTAGCCATTTGTGAATCCCTTTTCCGGGGACATGACCTAGAATGCCAATCCAGGAAAGGAGGAAGCCGTCATGATCGCCGTCATCTTCGAGGTCACCCCGGACCCGGACAACGCCGGGCGCTACTTCGACCTGGCCGCCGAGTTGAAGCCGGAATTGGAGCAGGTCGACGGGTTCATCTCCGTGGAGCGCTTCCAGAGCCTGGTGGACGAAGGCAAGTACCTGTCCCTTTCCTTCTGGCGTGACGAACAGGCGGCCGAGGCCTGGTACCGGAACGTCAACCACCAGACCGCCCAGGCGGAAGGCCGGGCCGACGTCTTCCGGGATTACCGGATCCGGGTCGCCCAGGTGATCCGTGACTACGACATGGCCGCCGGCCGGCCCGCCACATGACCGGCGCCGCCGACCACGAAAAACGCTTCGGTCTGGGCGGCCGACGGGCTCTGGTCACCGGCTCGGCCCGCGGGCTGGGCTGGGAGATCGCCAAGGCCCTGGCCGAAGCCGGCGCCCATACGGTGGTCAACGGCCGCAATGCGGAAGCCCTGGCGCAGCGGGTGCGCGAGTTGAGCGACGCCGGCCTGTCCGGGGACGCAGCCGTCTTCGATGTCACCGATGAGGCCGCCGTGACCGCCTGGCTGGACGGCCTGGACGAGGCGCCGGACATCCTGGTGAACAACGCAGGACTGCGCTACCGGGCCGGCACAAGCGAGTGCACGCCGGAGGACTTCGTCCGGATGCTGGAGGGCAATCTGGTTTCCGCCTATGCTGTGGCGCGCACCTGGGCGCTGCGCCGCATGGACGCCGGCCTCGGCGGCGCCTTGATCAACGTCACCTCCATCGCCGGCACCCGGGCGCGGCCCGGTGACCCCGCCTACACGGCGGCCAAGGGCGGCTTGGAATCGCTGACCCGGTCACTGGCCGTGGAACTGGCCCCGAAAGGTTTCCGGGTCAATGCCATCGCGCCTGGGTACTTCGCCACGGAAGCCAATGCGGAATGGGTCGCCGATCCCGACGTCACCAAGTTCATCGAGGCGCGCATTCCGGTGAAACGCTGGGGCAAGCCTGCGGAAATCGCCGGCGCCGCCGTGTTCCTGGCCTCCGACGCGGCTACTTACGTCAACGGCCACACCCTGGTCGTCGACGCCGGGATGACCATCAACTACTAGCCGAGGGTCGGGTCGAGGATCTGCCGGACCACGGCGCCGTCGGCGAGACGGTCGAAACCGAGGTTGATGTCGCTCAGCGGCAACCGGCCGCTGCGCAGGCGGTTCACCGGCAGCTTCCCCTGGCGGTAGTAGTCCATGAACCGGGGGATATCGCGGCTCGGTGTGCAGGAGCCCATGTAGCTGCCCTGGATGCGCTTCTCCTGGGAGACCATTTCATAGGGTTTGAAAGCGAAATCGGCCGCCGCCGGGGCCAGGCCCGCGGAGGTCAGCACCCCGCCGGGCCTGAGGATCGCATAGGCGGTCTCGAAGGCGGCCACGGTGCCGGCCATCTCCAGGGCGTGGGCCACACCGCCGCCGGTGAGATCGCGGATCTCCTCGATGGCGTCGGGAAGGTCGGCATGGATTCCATGGCTGGCGCCGAGGCTGCGGGCCAAGGCCAGTTTGTCGTCCTGCACGTCGACGGCGATCAACGGCTCCGCCCCGGCGATGGCCGCCGCCATGACCGCGTTCAGGCCGACCCCGCCAAGCCCGACCACGGCCGTGGCCGTTCCTTCCGGAATTGCCGCCGTGTTGAACACCGCCCCGGCGCCGGTGATCACCGCGCAGCCGAACAACGCCGCGTCGTCGAAGGGCACGTCGACGGGAATTTTCACCACCGAGCGCCGGTCGACGACGGCATACTCGGCGAAGCAAGAAATACCCGCCGCGTGATTGATCGCCCGGCCGCCCAGGTGCAGGCGCCTGCCGCCGGCCACCAATTCGCCCTTTGCCTTGGCTTCACTCGAAGCGCCGCACAGGTTCGGCCGGCCGCCGGCGCAGGCGGCGCAGGTCCCGCAGCTCATGACGAACACCATGACCACATGGTCGTCGGCCTTGAGGTCGCGGACCCCGGGCCCCACGTCGCGAACGATCCCCGCCGCCTCGTGGCCGAGCACGCAGGGAACGGGCCGGGGCCGGATTCCCTCGATGGTGCTGAGATCGGAATGGCAGAGCCCGGCGGCGGCGATCTCGACCAAGATCTCCCCTTCCCGGGGACCGTCCAGGTCCAATTCCTCGACGCTCAGGGGCTGCGACCCGGTGTAGGGCCGGGGCAGACCTTGTTCGTTGAGGACGGCGCCGCGAATTTTCATATCCCGTAAGCTAACCGTCATTTCGGCATGGGAAAAGCCTTGGTATAGTCGTGTGGTGATCTGCCGGGTCTCGGATCCGGCAATCGGCTGGGACAGAAACATGGACGTTTCCCAACGGGACCGCCTGGAACTCGACGCCCTCAGGGATATCTTTCGCGAAACCTCGCCGCTGATCGGCGAGGCGTTCCTAAAGGCCCTGGTTCAGGGTCTGGGCCGGCTGCTGGATGCCGAGACGACCTTCGTCGCCCGCGTCCTGGACGATCCGCCGACCCGGGTCCGCGGCCTGTCGGCCTGGAAGGACGGCGCCTTCAAGGACAGTTGGGAGTACGAGTTGGAGGGCAACCCCTGCCAACTGACCTACGACGGCGCGCCCACCTATATCCCCTGCGACCTGGCCAAGGACTTCCCGAAGAAGAAGGACAGCGGCTACGAGAGTTATCTGGGCATTCCCCTGTTCGATGCGGGCGGCAAGGTGATCGGCCACATCGCCGTCTACTCGAGCCGGGTGCGCAAAGCCGACGACTTCGCCCTGGAGATCGCCCGGCTTTGCGGGTTCCGGGCCGAGGCGAAGGTCCAGCGGCTGATCGAGCAGGACGCCGTCCACCAGGAACTACAGGCACTGCGCGATTCCGATCTTCGGAAGACGGAAGCCGTGCAAGTGATCTCTCACGACCTGCGCACGCCCCTCGCCGGGGTTATCGGGTATCTTTCCCTGCTGGACCACCAGTCCCTCCCCGACCCTATCGATTCCTACGTCACCTCGGCGATGACCGGGGCCGAACGCCTTTTGCATTTCATCAACCAGCAACTGGACCTGGAGAAAATCACCGCCGGCGATACGAAGGGCGAGGAACAGATCGTCGACCTGGCTGCCGCGGCGACGGAGGCGGTGCAGCGGCTGACACCGCTGGCGACGGACTGGGAGGTGACCTTCGCTTCCCAGTCGGACGGCCGGCGGGCCTGCATCCTCGGGGATCCCGGCCACATCCAGCGGCTGTTCGATAACCTCATGTCCAACGCCCTCAAATTCTCGCCCAAGGGCGGCACGGTGACCATCGACACCTCGGCCGACAGCGAACGCGTCCACGTGGCCGTTTCCGATCAGGGCCCGGGAATCCCCAAGGACATCCAGGAACGCATCTTCGAACGCTTCGCCCGCGCACCGGCCAACGACGACCGCCAGCGCGGCGGCGCCGGCCTGGGACTGAGCATCGCCAAGGCCATCGTCGAGGATTTGGGCGGCGAAATCGGATTCACCAGCGATCCCGGGTCGGGAACCCAATTCTTTTTCGATTTACCCTTGGCGCCGTGAATTGACTTAAAGCGCCCCGAGACGCCCCGGGCCCAAGGCCGGCGCCGAGGCACCGCGATCGGCGAGTTCCGCCGGCACCTCGTTCCCGGTCACCAGGGCGGCGGTGATCCGGGCCAGGGCCGGGGCCGTCTGGATCCCGTAGCCCCCCTGCCCGGCCAACCAGAAAAACCCGTCCACGTCGTCGGCGAAGCCGCAAACCGGCGACTTGTCGTGAACGAAGGTCCGGAGCCCGGCCCGTTTCGACACCAGGGTGCGGATTTCAAGCCGGGTGACCGACTGAATGCGCTCGATGCAGAGCGCGATGTCCATCTCGTCGGGTTGGCAGTCGCAGGGCGGCGATGGCATCTCGTCGGCCGGCGAGATCAGCAGATCGCCGCCCTCGGGCCGGAAATACCAGGTTTCATCCAGGCTGATGGTCAGGGGCCATTGATTGATGGGCTCGCCGGGATCGATGGTCAGCGCGGTGCGGCGTTTCGGCACCAGGCCGACGGGCTGGGCGCCGGCCAGGTAGGCCACTTCATCGGCCCAAGCGCCGGCGGCATTGATGAGCACCGGCGCGGCGAGCCTGCCGGCCGGGGTTTCGACCTCCCAGGTGCCGGCCCGGCGCAGCATGGATTTCGCCTCCGCCTTAGCGATCAAGGTGCCGCCGCCGGCGCGGAAACCCTTCAGATACCCCATGAGCAGGGCGTTCACGTCGATGTCCTGGGCCGCCGGCTCGAAGGCCGCGCCGGCCACGGTTTCCGGTTTCAGGGCCGGGGACATTTCCAGGGCGCGGCTTGCGTCGAACCGTTCCAGGAGACCGGTGTTGGGCGGCTCCGCAAGGAAGTCCTCCAGGGCGGCCATTTGGTCCGGCCCGGCGACAAACAGCGCGCCGCGCGGCGTCAAAAGCGGATGCTCGGAGAAACCCGGCGGCGGGTTCTCCAGGAACGGCCGGCTGAAGGCGTTGAGGGCCCGGATCACGTCGTTGCCGTAGCAGCCGACGAAGGTGGCCGCCGAGCGACCGGTGGTGTGGTAACCCGGCTGGTCCTCCATCTCCGCCAGAATGACGCTGGCGCCGGCCCCCGCCAGCTCGTAGGCGGCCGACGCGCCGGCGATGCCGGCGCCGATGATCAGGAAATCGGCGGTATGGGTTTCGGCCCCCATGACCCGACGAATTTACGACCGGATGACGGATCGGGCAAACGGGAACGGCATGAACGTGCCTTTCCGGTCCCCCTTCCATTTCAGAAACGCGGCTCACCCGTTGACCTGATCCCGGGCCGGGCCGACAATTCCATCCGGCTTTAACGGCATCAGTGAAGTTCAAGGGGGGCGGGACCATTCCTAAGACACCGGATTATTTCATCGGCAAGACCATCTTCATCACCGGCGCGGCCAGCGGCATCGGCCGGGCCACGGCCCACATCTTCGCCCGGGAAGGCGCCAACGTCGCCTGTGCGGACCTCAACGGCGACGGCGCCGAGACCGTGGCGGCCGAGATCAACGACGGCGGCGGCAAGGCCATCGGCCTGAGTTGCGACGTGACCCAGCGGGACCAGGTCGATGCCGCCGTGGCCAACACCTTGGATGCCTTCGGCGGGCTCGATTTCCAGTTCAATTCGGCCGGCTCGGCCATGCGCCGCAGCCCGTTCCTGGATATCGACGAGGACCTCTGGGAGCGCACCTTCGATCTCAACGCCAAGAGCGTCTATTACTGCATGCAGGCGGCGCTGCCGCATATGCTGGCCCAGGGAAGCGGTGTGATCGTCAACGTCGCCTCCATGTCGGTGAAGCGCGGCGGGCCCGGCGCCTCGGTGCACTACGCGGCGGCGAAGGGCGCGGTGACGACCATGACCTTAGGCGTGGCCCGGGAATTTGCCGATAAGGGCATCCGCTGCCTGTCCATTTCGCCTGGCCCCATTAACACGGCCTTTCAGGCGGCCGCCGACACCTCGCCGGAACTCATGCAGCAGTTCAAGAACGACGTACCCATGAAACGCTTCGGCGAGCCCGAGGAGATTGGCGAGTTGGTGCTGTTCATGTGCTCCGATGCCTGCGGTTTCATGACCGCCGACACGGTCTACGTGAACGGCGGCGGCGGCTGGCGGTAGGCCGTCGGCAACCAATCGGTCGGCGCGCCGACCCCTTCGATTGACCGATTTTGTGGCATTCGGAGCGGTTTTGTGCTTTGCTTAGGGCGGAGTTCGGGGGCTCGGTCTCACTATGGTCGAAATCAAGCCATCCATAACGAACCCGCGGCAGGTCGAATCAGAAATCAGTCTGGCCTTTCGTAAGGTGTTCAACGTGTTGGAGCCGGAGGAAGAAGGCTTCCTTCTCGGCAGCGCCGACTTGCATCTCTACGAGGCCGGCGAGGTCATCGTCGAGCAGAACGCACCGTTCAGCGGAATCTACGTGATCGTCGACGGTGAAGCCCGGGTGGAAATCAGGAATGGCGGCAAGGAAAGCCGTGACAGGGTCGATCTCGCGCGTCTTGGGCGGGGCGATATCTTCGGCGAGGTCTCCTTCGTCGATCAACAGCCCACCAGCGCCCGCGTCATTGCCGAAACCAACATGGATATCCTGGTCATCGGCGAGGATCTCATCCGCTCCATGTTTTTCGCCGACCCCACCTTCGCCCGGCGGTTCTATCACTCCATCGCGGTCACCCTGGCGAAGCGTCTCAGGGAAACCAATCCGAAGGTTCTGGTAAGCCCCGGCACCCATCATTAAGCGCCCCATAGGCGGGCCGGCGTTGGGCGGGCCGGCGTTGCCCGGTTTTTCGTGCGTGATAAACTGTGCGCGAAGTCCACAGGGGAGTGACCAACAATGAAAATGCGCGCCGCCGTGCTCCTGGAAATGGAGCGCCCGAAACCCTACGCCCAATCGAAACCGGTGGAGGTCGTCGAGGTCGATCTGGACCCGCCCGGTCCCGGCGAAGTGCTGGTCGAGATGAAGGCCGCCGGGGTCTGCCACTCGGATCTTTCCATCGTCAACGGATCGCGCCCCCGCCCGACGCCCATGGTGCTGGGCCACGAAGCGGCCGGCGTCGTCGCCGAGGTCGGTGACGGCGTGACGGCGTTGAAGCCGGGCGACCATGTGGCTTTCGTGTTCGTCCCCAGTTGCGGCCATTGTGAACCCTGCATGTCGGGCCGCCCCGCGCTTTGCGAGCCGGGCGCCGAGGCCAACGTGGCCGGCACGCTGTTGTCCGGCGAGCGGCGCCTGTCGTGGAAGGGGGACAAGATGAACCACCAGGTCGGCGTCTCGTGCTTCGCCGAATACGCGGTGGCCTCCGAGCGCTCGCTCATCAAGCTGGACAAGAGCCTGCCCCTGGACGAAGCGGCGCTGTTTTCCTGCGCCGTGATCACCGGCGTCGGCGCCGTCCTCAACGCCGCCCAAATGCCCAGCGGCACCACGGCGGCCATCGTCGGCTGCGGCGGCGTCGGCCTGAATGCCCTGTTGGCGGCGAAGATGCTGGGCGCCGAGCGGATCGTCGCCGTCGACACCAACGACGCCAAGCTGGCCCAGGCGCGCCAACTGGGCGCTACGGACACCTTCAACGCCGGCGATCAGAACTGTGTCGACAACGTCCGCGACGCCACCGGCGGCGGCCTCGCCTACGTCTTCGAGGCCGCCGGATCCGTGGACGCCATGGGGATCGCCTACAAGATCACCCGACGCGGCGGCACCGTGACCACCGTCGGCCTCAGCCATCCGGATCATGACTTCGCCCTGCAGCACGTCAACCTGGTGGCCGAGGAAAAAACCATTAAAGGGAGCTATCTGGGGTCCTGCGTGCCGGTGCGCGATATCCCACGTTACATCGGCCTCTATCAGCGGGGCGAATTGCCCGTCGACAAACTGATTACGGCGCGAATTCCCCTCGACGACATCAACGCGGCCTTCGACCGCCTGGACGACGGCACGGAGTTACGGCAAGTCATCGTTTTCTAGCGTCCACGGCGTTTCGCCGCCGTGTTATGAGACCTGTGCGCGGGTTTGATATTGGGCTGTATTTGTTGCATTTTTCGCGTTTGAGCATGATGTACGGCGAGCCATGGTCTGCTGTGGTCGCGACGAACTGATTCCGACGGCGGCTTCTTGCGACT
>Ga0209568_1000202_pt1 | contig 20933 bp, 23 predicted proteins | sample WorMetOlspDAHAB2_FD_187406 | JGI IMG/M metagenome (GOLD analysis project Ga0209568, IMG submission 187406) | Marine gutless worms symbiont microbial communities from Max Planck institute for Marine Microbiology, Germany - Olavius sp. DAHAB.2... ...
AATCCTACAACGACATCCTCGATCACTGCTGCTTCGCATGGAACCAACTCGTCGATCAGCCGTGGAGGATCATGTCCATCGGGCTACGCGATTGGGCCCATCAATGATTGTTTTTGCAGATTGGTATTACACGCCTACGTCAACGCCGATTACCGGCTGCGCGCCGACCCGTCCGACGTCATCGCCGCGCTGAAGCTCGAGGCCGCCGCCTGAGTTCCGGTAATTTCGGATTTAGATGGAGAACGAGGCGCCGCAGCCGCAGTTGGCGGCGGCGTTGGGGTTCTCGACGGCGAAGAAGGAGCCGCCCAGGTCGCTCTTGAAATCGACCACGGCGCCGTCCAAGAGGCCCAACGACACCTCGTCGATGACCAGCTTGGTGCCGCCCGTCTCGAACACGTGGTCGTCGTCGTTGAGGGTCTCGTCCAGGTCGAACTTGTACTGGAAACCGGAGCAGCCGCCGCCGAGTACGGCGAGGCGCAGCATCAGGGCGTCGTTGCCTTCGGCCGCGCGGATTTCGGCGACGCGCTTGGCGGCGCTGTCGCTGAGGCGGACTTCCTGGCTGGCTGTTGCGCCGTCGGGCATTTCCGGTTCCTCGCCTGATCGTAAATCAGTCTAACACGCTTCCAGACTTATGTAGTTCGTTTCCGGCCGAAGTCAATCGGTGGCGAACTTTTCCAGCCCCGCCTCGGCGCAGGCCATGTCCTGGTCCACCGCCCCGCCGGAGACGCCGATGGCGCCGACCACCTCGCCATCCACAACCACAGGGTAACCGCCGCCGACGATGGAGAACCGCCCGCCGGCCGAGGTATGAATGCCGAAAACCAGGGAGCCCGGCTGGCACATCTCGTTGTATTCATGCGTCGGGCGCTTCGCCAGGGCCGCCGTATGGGCCTTGTCGTCCGACAGCCTCACGGAAAGCTGCTTGGCCCCGTCCATGCGCTTGAAGGCGATCAGGTGGCCGGCCTCGTCGGTGACGGCAATGCACATGGCAACGCCCAGTTCCCGGGCCTTTGCCTCGGCCCCGGCGATAAGCCGGGCGGCATCGTCGTAACTCAGGCGTTGGATGGTCAGCATCGGTTCCTCCGGCGGGCCGTTTCCATGGGCGCCTCAGCGCGGAAAGCTGACCGACACGGTGGTGCCGAGGCCCACCTCGCTTTCGATGGCGAGTGCACCGCCGTGGGCCTCCATCAGGGATTTGACGATGGCCAGCCCCAGTCCGGTGCTGTTGGCGGACAGGTGCGGGTCCGTATGGACCTGGGTGAAGGGTTCGGTGATAGCGGCCAGTTTGTCGGCCGGAATCCCGTGCCCCGTATCGGCAATGGAGACCGTCAGGGCTTCGTCCGTGGCCGCCGCCGTAACGCGCACGGTGCCGCCCGGGTCCGTGTACTTCACCGCGTTGGACAAGAGGTTCTGGAAGACCTGCATGCAGGCCCGCTCGTCGGCCTGCAACGTCGGCAGTTCGTCCGGCAGATCCAATTCCATGCGGATGTCCTTGTCGCGGGCCATCACCTCGAAGGTGCGCACCGCGTCCTTCACCGAGGCCTCCATGACCACCGGCGTCTTGGTGATACCCCGCTTGCCCGATTCGATGGCGGTGATGTCCAGGACGTCGTTGACCAAAGACAGCATGTGCTGGCCACTCAAGTAGACATCCTCGGCGTATCCCTTGAGGGCTTCCTCGTTGCCGGGCTCGAAGGAGCCATTCCTAAGCAGGTCGCTGAATCCGATGATGGCGTTCAGGGGCGTGCGGAACTCGTGGGTCATGGTGGCCAGGAACTCGGACTTGGCCCGGCTGGCGTCCTCCGCCGTCTGGCGGGCGTCCATGAGTTCCATCTCGTGGCTCTTACGCGCGGTAATATCGATGACCGTCGATTGAACGGCCGCGCCGCCGTCCCAATTCACCTGGCGGGACAGGTTCTCCAGCCAGAACAGGGAACCGTCCTTGCGCACGGCCTGATAGTCGTAGTGCGACGGCGCCGGTTCGCCCTTCGCCCGGGCCGAGCAGAAGGCGAGCACCCGCTCCCGATCGCCAGGCGCGACAAGTTTTTCCCACGAATCCAAACCAAGAATCTCGTCGATGGTATAGCCGAACATGCCGGCCAGGGCCTGATTGGCGAACACCGGCTTGGCGCCCTGGGTCACCATGACCCCCTGCAGGGAACCCTCCACCAGGTGGTGGAAGCGCTGTTGGTATTCTTGCAGGGCGCGGATCAACTCGTCCCGCGAAAGCCGGTCCTCCCGCGAGAGGTTCCGTACCTTGTTGTCGGCGACGATCTCCGCTTGGCCGAACTTCAAGTTTGGCATTCCAGTGTATTCCCGGTCGAGAAAAATGCCTTCTTGCGGGCGTGATTGTTATTTGATGCCCCGAAAATACTTAACGAATCGCCAACATAATGGCGCAAATCATCGTCGCAACACAATCGCGGAATACCGCCGGTGTGGCTGGTGGCCGTGGGAAATGAGCCTCGTCGTGTACAGATTGGCCAATGCACGCTAGGGTCCGAACATGTCCGATGCCTGGATTCCACCCTTCAAGCTGGCGTCCTACGCCAGCCACGAAGCCGCAAGCCGCGGCCGCCTGCACGACGAGCCGGAAAGCGCCACGCGCGGCTGTTTCCAGCGCGACCGGGACCGCATCATCCACGCCGCCGCCTTCCGCCGGCTGGCCTACAAGACCCAGGTGTTCGTCAACCACGAGGGGGATTTCTTCCGCACCCGGCTGACCCATTCCCTGGAGGTGGCGCAGATCGCGCGGTCCGTCTGCCGTTACTTGAACCTCAACGAGGACCTGGGCGAGGCCCTGGCCCTGGCCCATGACCTGGGCCATCCGCCCTTCGGCCACGCCGGCGAGGACGCGCTGCGGGAAGTCATGGATCCCTTCGGCGGCTTCGACCACAACGCCCAGTCGCTGCGGGTGGTGACGGAACTGGAATCGCGCTACGCCGATTGGAACGGCCTCAACCTGACCTGGGAGACCCTGGAAGGGGTGGTCAAGCACAACGGACCGTTGCTCGGCGCCGGGCGGGACGCCTTGCCACGGGCGATCGCCGAATACGCCCGGGTCCAGGACCTGGAACTGGATACCTACGCCGGGCCGGAGGCGCAGATCGCCGCCATGTCCGACGACATCGCCTACAACAACCACGACATCGACGACGGTCTCCGGGCCGGCCTGTTCACGGTGGCCGATCTGGCCGACGTGCCCCTGGTGGGGCCCATCTTCGCCGACGTCGCCGAGGCGTTTCCCGACCTGGATCCTTCGCGGCGGATCCACGAGGCGGTGCGCCGGCTGATCGGTGCCATGGTCAACGACCTGATTGCCGAGACCAGCCGCCGCATCGCCGCGCTGGGCGCCGCGACGGCCGACGACATCCGCCGCCATTCGGCGCCCGTGGCCGGCTTTTCGGATGAGATGCGCGACCACGACGCGGGCATCAAGAAGTTCCTGTTCGCCAACATGTACCGCCACTACAAACTGAACCGCATGACCTCGAAGGGCCGCCGCGTGGTCCAGGATCTGTTCCGCCTGCTGGTCGACGAGCCCGGCTGCCTGCCGACGGATTGGGCCCGCCGCGCCGGCGCCTCGGGCAGCGAACAGACGGCGCAACTGGTGGCCGACTACATCGGTGGCATGACCGACCGGTTCGCCCTCGACGAGCACCGCCGCCTGTTCGACCTGCAGGCCAGAATCTCGTGAATGAGCAAGAGTCTTTTAACCCCTTGCAAGTGATATAATAGGCCGATTCGCAGTTCTTCCGGATGAGGATCGGAACAGCGCCATGTCGCGCGCCAGATCGGATTTGAAAGTCACCGCCTCCGACGCCCTGGAGTTCGAGGCCGTCGGCGGCGAACCGCCCAAACCGCGCCGCGGCCTGAAGGTCGGGCTGTGGGGGCTGGTGCTGGTGGTGATCGCCGCCGGCGGCTGGTTCGTCTACGGCGAGCGGCTGTTGGAACTGGCCAGCGGCGAGGTCGGCGACATTCCCCTGATCCGGGCCGCCGCGGCGCCCGTCAAGGTGCGTCCGGAAAACCCCGGCGGCCTGCAGGTGCCGAACCGCGACAAACTGGTCTACGGACGTCTTCAGTCGGGTGGCGAGGGTACTGCCGACCGATCCATCGAGCGGCTTCTGCCGAAGCCCGAATCGCCATTGCCGAAACCCATCCAGCCGGCGACACCGGCCGATGCGGCCCTGGCGCGGCCGACCGAAAGCGCGGCGGCGCCGCCGAAACCCACGGCGCGGGTGCCGGCGCTGAAGGATGTCGCCTCCGTCGAGCCGCCGCCGCCCCCGCCGCCGCCCAGCGGCGCGTCGCTCAGCCTGAGCAAGGGCAGGGCGCCGCTGCAACTGAAGAAAAGCGCCGTCCGGGCGCCGGCCCCGCCGCCGGCGGTCCCGGCCAAGAAGGTAGTGTCCGCGCCGCCGCCGGCACCGACCGCGGCCGCCCGGCCCGCGGCCAAGCCGGCGAAGCCGAAACCGGCGACGGCCATCGCCACCGCCGGGACCGGTTACCGGGTACAGTTGGCGGCGGCCCGCACGCCGGAGCGCGCCCAGGCCGAATGGGACCGCATGCGGCGCAAGAACCTGGACCTGCTGGGGGACCTGGGATTGACCGTCACCAAGGCGGACTTGGGGCCGAAGAAGGGGGTGTTCTATCGCCTGCGGGTGGGGCCCCTGGCCAACGAGAGCCAGGCGCGCACGCTCTGCAAGGAGCTTTCGAAACGCAAGATGGGCTGTCTCGTCGTCAAGCCCGGGCGCTGAGAGCTCCGTGGTGGACACCCGACGATCCCGCGCCGTCATCTTCGGCTGCGCCGGCCCGGCCCTCACGGAAGCCGAGCGGAAGTTCTTCGCCGCCACCGATCCCATCGGCCTGATCCTGTTCGCCCGCAACTGCGAGGCGCCGGACCAGGTCGCCGCCCTGGTCGCCGATTTCAAGGCCACGGTGCGGCATGCGGACCCATTGGTCCTGATCGACCAGGAAGGCGGGCGGGTGCAGCGCCTCGGTCCGCCGCACTGGCCGGCCCTGCCGGCGGCCGGCCGCATCGCCGAACTGTCGATGCGTGACGCGAGCGCCGGCAAGGAAGCGGTCTGGCTGTTGGGGCGCCTGCTGGCGGCCGACCTGGCGCCGCTGGGGATCACCGTCGATTGCGCCCCGGTGCTTGACGTGCGCCGCCCGGAGACCCACGAGGTCATCGGTGACCGGGCGCTGGGTGACGATCCGGAACAGGTGGCCGGGCTCGGCCGCGCCTTATCGGAGGGATTGCTGGCCGGCGGCGTGCTGCCGGTGATCAAGCATGTGCCCGGCCACGGCCGGGCCCGCGCCGACAGTCACAAGGAGCTGCCGGTGGTGGAGACGGCGCTCGCGGAACTTCGGCGGACGGATTTCGCGCCCTTCAAGGCGTGCGCGGACATGCCGCTCGCCATGTCGGCGCACGTGGTCTTCACGGCGCTGGACCCGGGCGCCCCCGTCTCCACCTCGGCCCGGGCAATCCACAAGGCGGTGCGCCGCGACTGCGGCTTCGGCGGGGTGCTGATCTCCGACGATATCGGCATGCAGGCGCTCAAGGGCGACATGGCGACGCGGGCCCGGGATTGCCACCGGGCCGGTTGCGATCTGGTGCTCCACTGCAGCGGCGAGATGGCGGAAATGCAGGCCGTCGCCGAGGCGGTGCCCATGATGCGGCCGGTCACCGCCGCCTGGCTGGCGCGGGCCGAGGCCCTGCGCCGTCACGCCATCACCGACGAGCCCTTCGACGCGGCGGCGGCCCGGGACCGCCTCGATGGCCTGTTGGCGGGCCCATGAGCATGGACTTCGACTGGCAATCCATCGCGCTCACCGCATCGGTCTGGATCCTGCCGGTGCTGATCGCCGTGACCCTGCACGAGGCGGCCCACGGCTGGGTCGCCTGGCGGCTCGGCGACGACACGGCGAAGCGCTTGGGAAGGGTCACCTTCAACCCCTTGAAGCACATCGATCCCTTCGGCACGGTCATCCTGCCGGCGCTTTTGCTGCTCGGAACGGGCGGCCGGATGATGTTCGGATTCGCCAAACCGGTGCCCGTCAACTTCGCCCGGCTGCGAAGTCCCAGGCGCGACATGGTCCTGGTGGCGGCCGCCGGGCCGGCCAGCAATCTGTTGATCGCGGTCACGGCGGCGGCCCTGCTGCATACCATGAGCCTGTTCGAAGGGGACCTGCGCGAATGGCTGACCCGGAACCTGGTCAACGCCGTGTGGATCAACGTTTTATTATGTATTTTCAATATGTTACCACTGCCGCCCCTGGATGGCGGGCGGGTCGCCGTGGGGTTATTGCCGGCACCTCTGGCGCGGCCCCTGGCGCGCCTTGAAAGGGTGGGATTTCTGATTATTCTCGGCGCCATATTCGTGCTGCCCTTCCTGGGCGAGCGGCTCGGCCTGTCGCTCAACATCTTTTGGTGGCTGGTGGGGGCGCCGGCGGAGTATCTTATGGGTGTCATCTTCAGTGGCCTGGGACTGCTGTAGGAACAGATAAGCAGAGCCACGGGAACGTCGCATGTCGGAAATGGATACGTTCGAGGAAGGACAGGCCTTCGAGGCCCCGTCCGCCGAGTCGGGCTTCTCCTTCGTCGTCGATCTGGAGGGCTTCGAGGGGCCCATCGACGTGCTGCTCACCCTGGCCCGCGACCAGAAACTGGACATCACCCAGATCTCCATGGTGGCGCTGGCCGAGCAGTATCTGGCCTTCGTCGCCGAGGCGCGGCGCCGGGATCTGGAACTGGCCGCCGACTACCTGGTGATGGCCGCCTGGCTCGCCTACATGAAATCCCGGCTCCTGCTGCCGGACATCTCCGACGGCGACGAACCCACCGGCGAGGAGATGGCCGCCGCCCTGGCCTTCCAACTGAAGCGCCTGGAGGCCATGCAGGACGCCGGCAAGAAGCTCCGGGAACGGAGCCACCTGGGGATCGAGTTTTTCGGCCGCGGCGCGCCGGAGGTGTTCCGCCGCACCTTCAACACCACCTACGAGGTGACCCTGTTCGAGCTGTTGAAGGCCTACGGCGATCAGCAGCGCCGGAAAGGCGACCACGGCCCCCTGCATATCGAACCCTTCGAGATCTACACGGTGGAGGACGCCCTGCATCGGCTGCGCAAGCTCCTGGGGCCGATCCCCGAATGGCAGAACCTCTGGTCCTTCCTGCCGGCCAACCTGCAGGACAGCCTGTTGTTCCGCTCCGCCGTGGCGTCGACCTTCTCGGCCAGCCTGGAGATGGCCCGCGAGGGCGAGGTGCGGATCCAGCAGGCGGAGGCCTTCGCCCCCATCTTCATCAAACCCGGCGCCCGGCCCGACGGCGCCGCCAACGACGACCAACGGGCCGCCGCCGGCACCGACGGTGAGCGGCGCCCCGAACCGGAAGAAGAGACCATCGAGGAATGACCAAGATCGAACGCCAACACCTGCGTCTCCTGGAAGCCATCCTGTTCGCTTCCGCCGAACCCTTGAGCGAAAAGCAACTGGCGGCGCGGCTACCAGACGGTGTCGACCTGAAGGGCATGCTGAACGCCGTCCAGTCCTATTACGAGGGGCGCGGCGTCGAGCTGGTGCGGCGCGGCAAGTCCTGGGCCTTCCGCACCGCCGACGATATCCGGCCGCTGCTGGAGAAGGAGATCGAGGTGCCGCGCAAGCTGTCCCGGGCCGCCGTCGAAACGCTCGCCATCGTCGCCTACCACCAGCCCCTGACCCGGGCCGAGATCGAGGAGATCCGCGGCGTCAGCTTGAGCAAGGGGACCCTCGACGTGCTCATGGAGGCGGGCTGGATCAAGCCCGGCAAGCGCCGTGACACGCCGGGCCGCCCGGCCACCTGGAAGACCACCGACGACTTCCTCGATCACTTCGGCCTGGAAGACGTGCGCGACCTGCCGGGACTGAAGGAACTGAAGGCCGCCGGCCTGTTGGAATCGGGACCGGCCATCAGCGCCTACCGGGTGCACGGCGAGGTCGGCGACGCCGCCGACGGCAACGACGACGATCAGATCGCCCTGTTGGCGGACAACCTCATGGACGATGCCGGCGAGGCCGCCGAGCCCTTGGACCCGGACGCCGGCTGAGCCGCCCGGGGCGGCGAACCGCCCGCCGGGCGCGCGACCAAACCGCGCATTGCAGGTGGCGGGGGATTCTGCCATTATCCGCGCTTCAACCCCATGAAAACAGGTGAGAAACCGGAATGGGCACATTTAGCATATGGCATTGGCTGGTCGTCTTGGCGGTCGTCCTGGTTCTGTTCGGCGGCGGCGGCAAGATTTCCAGATTGATGGGTGACTTCGGCAAAGGCTTGAAATCCTTCAAGAAAGGCATGAAGGAGGACGACGTGGCCGAGGGCGGCGCCGGCGAAGAGGCGCCCAAGGCCATCGATTCGGAAGCGGCCGAGTCCGTCGAAGCGGCGCCGGAGAAAGACAAGGCGGCCAACGGCTAATCTCGAGCGCCGGACGGGTTTGGAAGTTCCCGCAGCGCGCTCATCGAGGAGCCTGTCCGCCGCGCCTTTCTAAAAGCGTCAAAGTCCAAGGAGTATCGGTCCGCCATGTTCGATATTGGCTGGCAGGAACTGTTTATTCTCGCGGTTCTGGCGATCATCGTGATCGGCCCGAAGGATCTGCCGCGCGCCATCAAGACCGTTACCCATTGGATTCGCAAGGCCCGCGGCATGGCCCGCGACCTCCAGGACGGCCTCGACGACATGGTCCGCGAGGCCGACCTTGCCGACATCAAGAAGCAGGCCGATGACATGATCTCCGGCGATCTGGACCCCACGGGCACCATCGCCCGTGAGCTGGACATGACCGAGGAACAGCAGGATTGGGCGAAGGCCGTCGATGATCTGAAGGACGCCACGGACCCGAACCGCAAGGCCGAGCGGGTCGACGACGATGACGACGTCGACGAATCCGTCGAGACCATCGCCGCCCCCGAGCCGGCGCCCGAGCCGGTTCCGGACCCTGTCCCTGAGGCGGCGCCGTCGACCACAAGCAAGGCGAGCGGGTAGGGGACGTGGCCGAGGACGCTCAGACACCGGCCGCCGAAGAGGCGAAGATGCCGCTGCTCGATCACCTGGTCGAGTTGCGCTCGCGGTTGATGTGGAGTGTGGCTTCGATCATCGTGCTGTTCATCGCCATCTTCCCGTTTGCCGAATACGTCTATCAGTTCCTGGTGCAGCCGCTCGCCGATATATTCGAGGAGATGGGCGGCCAGCGCCGGCTCATCTTCACGGCGCTGCACGAGGCCTTCTTCACCTACATCAAGCTATCGCTCATCACCGCCCTGTTCATCGCCTTTCCGTTCATATCCATGCAGTTCTGGATGTTCGTGGCGCCGGGCCTCTACAAGCACGAGAAACAGGCCCTCATGCCGTTTCTGGTGGCCACCCCGATCCTGTTCTTCCTGGGCGGCGCCATGGTCTATTACATCGTCATGCCCTGGGCCTACGAGTTCCTTTTGAACTTCGAGCTGGAGGGCGGCCCGGGCACGCTGCCCATCGTTTCCGAGCCGAAGGTCAACGAATACCTGTCGCTTTCCATCAACCTGATCTTCGCCTTCGGCATCTGCTTCGAACTGCCGGTGGTGCTGACGCTGTTGGGGCGCATCGGCATGGTCTCGTCCCGTGGCATGAAGGAGAAGCGCAAGTACGCCATTCTCATCAGCTTCATCGTCGCCGCGGTGATCACCCCGCCGGACGTGATCAGCCAGGTCTTGTTGGCCTCGGTGCTGATCTGTCTTTACGAGGTGTCCATCTACTCGGTACGCCTGATCGAGAAGAAACGGGGCGACGAAGAGATCGAGGAAGACGACGAGGAAGAAGGCGAGGACGACCCGGTTCTCGGAGTCTGAAAAAGGGGGATAGGTCGTGAGCACTGACCAAGGGGAACCGAAGTTCGGTTTCGACGACGACGAATTGCGCGATCTGGAAACCGTCTACCGATCGGACCTGTTCGCCGAAAAGACAGTCATTGTATCGGGCGCCGGCAGCGGCCTCGGCAAGGCCATCGCGACCTTGTTCGCGCGCCTCGGCGCCAACCTGATCATCTGCGGGCGCAACGAGGAGAAATTGGCCGACGCCAAGGCCTTCTTCGAGAGCCTGGGCGGTCCGGTCGCTGCGCATCCCATGTCGATCCGCGACCCCGACCAGGTGGATGAATTCATGAGCGCCGCCTGGTCCGACTTCGGCGGCGTCGACGTTCTGGTCAACAACGCCGGCGGCCAGTTCCCGCAGGCCGCCATCGACTTCACGCCGAAGGGCTGGAACGCGGTCATCGACACCAATCTCAACGGCACCTGGTACATGACCCAGGCGGCGGCCCGGCGCTGGATCGCGGAAAAGCGGCCCGGCAACGTGGTCAACATCGTCGCCGACATCTGGCGGGGCCTGCCCGGCATCGCCCATACGGCGGCGGCCCGGGCAGGCGTGGTGTATCTTTCGAAGACCATCGCCGTCGAATGGGCGCCCCATGACATCCGGGTCAACTGCGTCGCGCCGGGCTGTTGCGAGACCTCCGCTTTTGCCCTCTATCCGCCGGAGGGTGCGGCCAGCTACAAGGAATCGAACCCCATGCTCAGGGCCGGCGACGCCTGGGACATCGCCGAGGCCTGCGTCTACGTGGCCGCGCCGTCGGGCAAGTTCATCACCGGCGAGGTGATCACCGTCGACGGCGGCCAGCAGATGTGGGGCGACCCTTGGTCGACGGGCCGGCCGGACTACTTCAAGCTGGGGGACGGTTAGGCGCCGGCTTTCAAGCCGCGTCGGAGCGGCTGTGGTCTTCGGGCTCGTAGCTGAGCGGTGACAGGGCGCTGAAGGTCTGCCAGTCCTTGATCACCGCGTGGCCCGGCCGGGGCAGCACCAACAGGGCGTCGTTCTTCAACCCCGACAGGGTGCGGCTGACGGTTTCCGGCTTCAGGCCGAGGTGATCGGCGATGTCCTCGCGGCTCATGGCCAGGGGGACGAAGATCCCTTCGGCGGTCTGCGTGCCGATGCGCCGGGCCAGGTCGACCAGGAAGGCCACCACCTTCTCGCGGGCCGTGAGGCGGCTGAGCAACAGGCCGTGGGCGGCCAGGTTGACGGCCTGCTCGCAGATGATCGCCTGTTTCCATTTCTCCGTCGCCAGGCGCTGCCGGCGGCACCGTTCGAAGGTGTCCTTTTCCACATAGTAGAGGATACCGGCCGTTACCGCCGAGGCCTGGACCTCGGGGATGTCGCCGGGGCCGACCAGCAGGTCGCCGCGGTGCAGGAAGCCGAGGATATGGCGCCGGCCGTCCTGCAGGATCCACTCGATGCGCACCGTGCCGACGGCGACGACGATCACCTTGTCGGTGCGCGTGTCGGTGAACGGCAGGATGGCGCCGGCCTCGAAATGATGCTGGTTGATGGCCGGCATCAACTCGGCGCAGACGCTCGGCGTGCCGCCGTTCAGGGTCGCGCAGTCAATGGCTGAACAAGGATGACAGGAGACGGCGCTCGACTGGGGAGAGGGGAGCGGATTTTGGGATTGGAGTGACATGGGTTCGCCTCCTCCGAAAATCCGTGGCTTTATTCGCCAACTATGCCAATAGTTTACGCTCTCGTCGGTGACGATTCATTGACACGTATCAAATTGAATTGTGCGCCGCGTCATTAATTTCCGCTTTCCACGCACTCGGTGCGGGATTTGCCCGCCGGTCCTGCTTCGCGCCATGGACCGAACCGGCGGGCTCGGATAATCTTCGGGCGAATTCATCCCTTTCCTGACTTCCGGAAGGCAGGTCCCGATGTCCCCGTTCCATGGCGTGTTCCCCTATCTCGTGTCGTCCATCGATCAGGCGGGCGCCATCAGGGCCGGCGTACTGGCCCGCCTGTGCGACGATTTGATCGCGGCGGGCGTGCATGGGCTGACGCCGCTCGGCTCCACCGGTGAGTTCGCCTATCTGAACGCCGAGCAACGCACCCAAGTGGTGCGGACCACCGTCGAGGCGGCGGCCGGCCGGGTCCCGGTGGTCGCCGGCGTGGCCTCCACCTCGACCGCCGACGCGGTGGCCCAGGCCCGGACCTATGCGGGCCTCGGCGCCGACGGAATCCTGGCCATCCTGGAGGCCTATTTCCCTGTCTCCGACGCTGGCATTGAAGACTACTTCCGGGCCATCGCCGACGCCGTGGAGATTCCTGTGGTGCTCTACACCAATCCCCAGTTCCAGCGTTCGGACCTTTCCCTAGAGGTCATCGCCGGGCTGTCGGAGCATCCGAACATCGGCTACATCAAGGATGCCTCCACCAATACCGGCCGGCTGCTTTCCATCCTCAACCGCTGCGGCGATCGGATCAGCGTGTTCTCCGCCTCGGCCCATATTCCGGCCGCCGTCATGCTCATCGGCGGGGTCGGCTGGATGGCCGGTCCGGCCTGCATCATCCCCCGGGAAAACGTGCAGCTCTATGAGCTCTGCCAAGAGGGCCGCTGGCCCGAGGCCATGGCCTTGCAGCGCCGCCTGTGGGGTTTCAACGAGGCCTTCGCGCGCTTCAATCTGGCCGCCTGCATCAAGGCGGGGCTTGAGATGCAGGGCTACGAAGTAGGCGATCCGGTGCCGCCCACGGCGGCGCTGAACGAAGACCAGCGCCGCGTCGTGCAGAAGGCCCTGGCCGGGCTGGGTTGACCGCCGGACGGCAATAACGGACCGGGTTCCCGGGCCGGGCCAGGCGCCGCCTATGGCGCGGCGTTTCCGATCATCTCGAAGACAAGGTCCTCCAGTTCGCCGAGCACCACCGGCTTTTTCAAAAACGTGATGGTCTTGTCGATCTCTTCGCTGTCCGGGGCCTCCAAGGGCACCATTTCGCCGGTGATAAAGATGATCGGAATGTCGCCGAAACGGGCTCGCACCGTGCCGGCCAGTTCGCGGCCGCCCATTTTCGGCATCTTGATGTCGGTGAGCAGGATGGCCGGGCATTCCCGCTCGATCTTGCGAAGCGCCGCGATCCCGTTCTCAGCCACTTCGACACGGAAACCGCAGCTCATCAGGTGTTCCTGGATCATCGTCGCGATTTCGTCTTCGTCATCGACCACCAGGACGGGGCGCCCGCGACCGTCCCTGAGGTGGTCGGCGGGGATCGCCTCTCCCTGGTCGGATAGCGGCGAAGCCTCGGCGGTGGTGGAACAGGGCAGCACGACGGTGAACACCATCCCCCCGTCAATCCGGCTGGCGGAAATGCGTCCCGACATGTTGGCGACGATCCCGTAACTGACGGACAGGCCCAGGCCGGTCCCCTTGCCCGGCTCCTTGGTGGTGAAAAAGGGATCGAAGATATTCTCCAACGCCGCATCGGGAATGCCGCCGCCGTCATCCCTGACGACAATCTCCACCGAATGCGAACCCTCCCGGATCTGGGTCGACACGTCGATCGTCCCCGAAGGGGGCGCGTCGGATGCGTCGGCCGACCGCTCCTCGATGGCATCCTTGGCGTTGTTCAGCAGGTTCAGCAGGACCTGTTCCAGTTGGAAGGGATGGCCCTCGCAGATGACCTCGGAGGGGATCTGCGAACAGGACAGCGCGATGTTCGTCGACTTCAGTTGAACGCGGAACAGGCCCACCGTCCGGTCGATCAGCTCGATCACGTCGAAAAGCTCGAAATCCGAGGTCTCCTTGCGGCTGAACAGCCGGATATGGTCGATGATCTTGCCCATGCGGCTGGCCTGCTTGTCGATCCGGGAGAACTGTTCGGTTTGATATTCCTGATCGATCTTGCCGCGCTTGATGCGCAGCAGGGAGCCTTCCGCCGACAATTTGATGATGCTGGTGGGCTGGCTCAGTTCGTGCACCATGCCGGCCGCCATCTGGCCCAGCGTCGAGAGCTTTCCGGCCTGCCGGAGATGGTCCTCCGCGTCTTTCTTCTCGGTGATGTCCATGAGCACCGTCAGCACGCCGTCGACTTCTCCGGCGTTGTCGAACAGAGGCACGTAGTTGGCCAGGGCGATGCGGCCGGGCAGGAAGGCGAAAGGGATTTCCAGGTTGCGCACGGGCTCGCCTGTTTCAAGCACGTGATGGACATGGCTTTCCGAAGTGCGGTTGCGTTTGGCGCCGAAGGATTCCTTCATGGTCTTTCCGAGAACTTCGTCGCTGGACATGCCATATGCCTTCTCGGCGGTCTCGTTGATCAGCAGGGCGCGGGTATCGCGGTCGCGGATGGAGATCACCGCCGGAATGTTGTCGATGACGCTCTGCAGCATGTTGAGCCGCGCCGTGGCTTCGCGTTCGGCCTGCTTGAGCTCAGTGATTTCCCACATCACGTTCAGGACCCGGTCCACCTCGCCGTCCACGTCGAACAGGGGAATGGAGCGCATGATGGAGGTGCGGCTGGGATCGACCGTATGCACGATTTCCCGATCGGCGACCGGTTCTCCGGTCCGCGAGACCTGCAGGTTGGCCTTGTCCGGCTCCGTGAACCCGTCGAGGCCAAGCGTCTCCGCCAGTGTGTGGCCGACAAAGTCGGCGGGTCTCTTGCCGGAGATTTTCGCGCCGTACTCGTTCATGATGATGATCCGTGCGTTGCGGTCGCGGATCGACATGGCCAAAGGAACGTTGTCGAAGATGGTGTTCAGTACCTCGACCTTTTCGCGCAGTTTCCGCTGGGTCTTGTGAAGTTCGGAAACGTCCACGTGGGAGGTCAGGAAACCCAACGGGTTGCCGGCGCTGTCCGCCAAGGGGATGACATCGGCCAGGAAGGTGCGCCCGGGAAACCGGGGCGCGCTGAAGGTGCGCGAGCGCACCGCGACGCCCGTGGCGATCACCTCATCCACCAGATCGTTGACGGTGACGCCTTCGGCGATGCCGAACATCTCCTCGGTGGTCTTGCCGATGAATGACTTGGCGGGTTGGCTGAAACTTTCGGCGTAGGCCCGGTTGGCGAAAACGAAACGCTTTCCCTTGTCGCGGAGCGTAATGCGGGCCGGCAGGTTGTCGAGGATCGACTGCAGGTGGGCCGTGTGCGCCTTCAATTCGTCGTCGGCGCGTCTTTGGGCGGTGACGTCCGTGTAGATGGTGACGAATCCGCCCCCCGGAATGGGGTTGCCGCGGATTTGCAGGACTTGGCCGTTCGGGCGAACCCGATCGAATTCGATGGGCTCGCCCAGCCGGGCCATATCCATGCGTTCGCGGATAAGTTCCTCCGGGTCGCCGGGGCCGTATTCCCCGCGTTCGGCGTTGAACTGGAGGAGTTGCTCGTAGGGCACGCCGGGGCCCATTTCCGCCGGTAAATCCAGCAGCTCCATGGCCTTGGCGTTGATGGCGGTGACCGTCAGGTTCTTGTCGATGACGCTGACGCCGTGCGTCATGTGCGCCATCATGGTGTCGTGCAGGGTATTTTGCCGGGCGAGGCGGCGGTGCAGGGCGGTGATCCAGGCGGCGACGCCGGCACCCGCCAAGAGAACGAGCGCGGCGAAGCCGGACACCAGTCCGAGGTGCTGATCAAGGGGAGACGATGCGGCGAGGGCTTCTCCGGCGACGGCGCCAAGCGCCGCGAGCATACAGACCAGGGCCGGCAAAACCCATTGAATTGGCCGGGTCCGCCTCATGGCGCCCGTTTCCGCGCCGCCATTCGTCCCATGATCCCGAATGTTGCTCACAACAATCCTCGACTATCTGGATGCGCAAGCCCCCTAATACTTTCGCACCCAACTCATACCAATGCCCCCTTCAAATAGTGAATTCGATTTGTGATTATCCCTATGATTGTGGTTGGGTGACCCGCGGTATTTCACTGGGCGCGGCTTCACGATGGATGCAGGGCACGCGACGTGCCGGGAGATAGGACATGGCGCAAGGCAATGCGGTGATTCTTCTGATCGAGAATGACCGTGAACTATCAACCCTACTTTCCAGTGCGCTGCAGTTTGAAGGCCACGCCGTGGTTCCGGTCCATTGCTGGGAGGAGAAGCTGCCGTTCTTCCAGTTCGATGCCTTCGACATGATCATCACCGACTTGGCCGGATCCAGCCGCGGTTGTTTCGAAAGCATCGAAAACATCCGCGAGATGGCGCCCGAGACGCCGATCATCGCCATCTCCACCCGGGGTGCGATGGCCTCAGGCCACCTGACCCGGGCCCGCGCGGCGAAGGCCCAGGTCGATCTCCACCTGGACCATCCGTTCACCCTGGAAGTGTTGCTGGATTCCATCGATCAGTTCCTAACCCATGGCCGCGTCGGCAGTGCCGCCTAGGGCATCCGCACCGCCGCCCCGTGGTCCATCCCTTGCCTATCCCCTGGATCCGTATCTGTTTGATTTACCTGACAATCCTGACGCAATGGCGGTGCCGGCGAAACTGCGCAAAAGTATAAGCGGTGGTCCCGGGTCGCGGCCGGAACACGGCCGAAAGGCATAGCCGTTCCGGTACCGCCGCGATGCGCCGGCCCCGGGGGCCTGGTATTGCGCCAGCTAATACATTTGCCTTTCGCAATTATACTTCTGCTCAATCACCTAATTCGCCGATTGCGGCTAGATTGTCCGGCATGTGCATGTCTTGACGGCGAAGGCGAAGGACCTGAGCGTCCATGTCGGTTTTGAATTTTCCGCGGATCGGATCGGAGCGGCCTCGGGGGTGGCCTGCCCGATCCTTCGGCGCGAAACCGGCGTCGCCTCAGCCGTCCGGATCATGTGGGGGGACCACCGTGGCCGTCCCCATGCCGAGGCCATCCGGTGAAGGCATGGGGACGGCCGTCTCCGACCAACAAGAACAGCCGACGACGGAGGCGGCCGTGGCCAAGGTGCTCATTCTCGACGATGAACACGACATCTGCGCCCTCTTGGGCGAGTTCCTCGAGGACGAAGGCTACGAGGTGCATTCCGCCACGGACGGGCGCGTCGGTCTCGAACTGGTGTCCGATTTCAAACCCGATATCATCGTCACCGACATTTTCATGCCGGGTCTCGACGGCATCGAGGGGATTCTCCATTTACGCAAGACCAACCCGGAGGTGAAGGTGATCGCCATCTCCCGCGGTGATGCGTCCGGCCGGCGGCAGTTCCTGCACGAGGCGAGTGTGTTCGGCGCCGTGGCGACGATCGAAAAACCCTTTTCCCTGTTGCAGTTCGGCGAGTTGATCGGCGCCGTCAACGCGGAGCGCGCCAAGTCCTAGTCGGTCCAGCCGTTCTGAAGGGCGATGCGCACGGCGTCCGCCCGGTTCGAGGCGCCGAGCTTCTTATAGACGTTGCGCAGGTGGACCTTGACGGTGATCTCCTCGAGGTCGCGGTCCCGGGCGATCTCCTTGTTGGTCCCGCCGGCGATGACGCCGGCCAGGATGTCGTGCTCCCGGGGGCTCAGTTTGGCCAGCACGCCCACCGGCGCGTCGGTGCCGGCCGGCTTCTGATGGGCCGTCTCCAAAAGCACCTCCTGGGGCACGAACACGCCGCCCGCCAGAACCAGCCTGAGGGCGTTGACGAGATTGGTTCCCGACATGGTTTTCGGCAGGTATCCCGACGCGCCGTCGGCGATGGCCTACTCGCTGTCGTGCCGCTCGAACTGGCCCGACAGGATCACCACCTTGGTGTCCTGCGACTTGCCGATGATCTCCTTGACGCTTTGCGGGCCGGCCATACCCGGCATGTTCAGATCGAGCAGGATCAAATCCAGCTCAGCGGCCGATCCCATCGCCGCCAGGACGTCGTCATAGGTGCCGGCGTCCAGGATCTCGACGTCCTCCTGGAGTTCCTCCAGGAACGGCTTCAGCCCGTCGCGGATCAGGTCGTGATCGTCAGCGATGAGGATTGTCAGCGGCATTCGTTGCCCATTCGTCGGTCCCGCCATCCATGCACCGGGCCGATGTTACAATAGTCAGGGCACCATTGCACCCGAGCCCCGGGGCCTGGTCGAGAGGCGTGTCGGGAGGGCGGCCGGATTCAGATTTCCCAGGAAATGATGGCCTTGCGGATGCGTTCGTATTCCTGCTCGCCTTCTCCGCCGAACAGGGGGTCGCTGCCGCTTTCCGCGTTTTCTTCGATCTCCGCCCAGTCCGCCGCCGTGAGTTCTTGGGCGGCGACGGGAAAGAGCGACGCCTCCTCCATCTCCACGTGGGTCTCGAAGCTGTCGCAGTAGTCGGCGGCGATCTCGGCGAAGGTTTCGCGGCTCATTTCCTGTTCGCTGAGAACCCGCTGGACGGCGTCCGACAGACGCTGGCGGCGCTCCGCCAGTTGCTTGTGCTCGGCGGCCAGATCGGCCATTTCTTCGGCTTCCTCGGGCGCGCGTTCCTTAAGCTTGCGGAAGATCTCGTCCTCCAGCGGGTGGTGCATGCATTCGGGGAAATGCGCCGTGTAGTCCAGGATGCCCTCGAGAAGCCGGAAATCCAGCCGCTCGCCGTCGGCGAAGGCTTTCGCCTCGCGCCGGATCAAGCCCAGCAGGGCGGTCATGTTGCGGTGGTCTTCCTTGAGCTTTTCAATGGCGTCGGACATGGTCAACCTGATGCTCGCGGGAGTTGGCCGACTATACGGAAGCTCGGTCATGCCGGCAGTGACATGGGTCAAATGGGGTGCCGGGCCGTTTTTCGTCGGGATCTCCCCGTAGCGAACCGCCGGCAACCTTTGCTCCAAAAGACCGATCCAATGATCAAGAGGCATCAATCGCTCCCAGTGGTCTCGGCTGGCCTCATTTTTACCATTCGCACCCAATTTGCGTCATGCCCACCTCTTTTGCGGCCCTGCCCGCCCGGTGCGCGGTTGATAAGTTCGACCATGCGCAGCTTGTTGAAACTCGGCGATTTGTGGATGCGGATCCTCTCGGTGCCAACCGTCAGGCCCATCTTGGCGGAAGGACCGAGTCGCCCGGCAGGACCGAATGCCGACGACCAATCGAAAACCGGAAACCCTACGAACAGTTATCACCTATGGATTTCGGATAATCCGTTTCTGCCGCCATCACCTTGGTGAGGGCGTGTCCATGGTTCTTCCCTTCGGCGCCGGCTGATCGGGCGGGGGCGGGCCATACCGGTGAGCCGAAAAGTTCGCGGAAACCCGGTTCACCGGAGAGTTTATTCAAATGACCTACGACAACCCACACCTCGGATCGCCGCTTGCCAGGGATGGCGGCATGCCGGACGAAACCCGCTGGCAGGCCTTGGAGAAGCTTGCCGTCAGCGATGCCGGCGGCGACAGGCTTTTCAAGCTCATCACCACGGCCCTGGCGATCGCGTTCAAGGTTCGATGGGTTGGAATTGGTGTCCGAAGCCAAGACAACGACGAGTTCGTGGACATCGTGAGCTTCATGGATTCGGGCAGCTTCACCGAACCGTTCTCCTTCGGACTGGCGGGGACACCCTGCGGTGAACTCTACGCAAACGGGCTCGAAAGCTGCCATTTGCTGATTCAGCGCGACGTTTCGAAAAGGTTCCCCCGATGCACCCTGTTGTCGGATTTGGGCGCCGTTTCCTACCTCGGTGAAGTCATCCTCGACAATCGCAAGGTGCCGTCCGCGCATGTCTTGCTGATGGATGAGAGACCAATGAGACTGTCCTATCAGGAGGTGGAGTTCTTCCGGCTGATCAGTCACCGTGCCGGGGCCGAGTTTCGGAGATACCGTGCCGAGCAGCGCGTCCAGGAAATTATGGAAGAGCGGGAACGGGTGCTGGCGTCGATCTGCCATGACATCAGCCAGACGCCCCTGGCGGCGCAGCTTTTGGTGATGAAGTTGAAGGAACAGTCGGCGGAACCAGACAACCGGCAGATCCTCGATCAACTGTCGACCACGCTTTCGTCAATGAACGCCCTGTTGGAGGAGCTTCGGTCGCATTTCGCGGAAAACGCCAATCCCTTTCAGACGCCGGTCGAATTCAAACCCATCGTGCTTTCCGATATGCTCCGGCAATTGCACAGCAAGTTCTCGCCTTTGGCCGAGGACAAGGGGGTCGGTCTTCGTTTCGTCGACACCTCCTTGCGGGTCGTCTCGGATGCAATAGCGCTGAGGACGATCCTCGGGAACCTTATTGCGAACGCCGTCCGCTATACGATCGAGGGGAAAATCCTGGTCGGTTGCCGGCGCCGCGGACAGTCGATCTGGATCGACGTATGGGACACCGGTATCGGAATTTCCTCCGCCGACCTTCCCAACATCTTTTCATCCTATTTCCGCGGCAGGAACGTGTTTCCGGCCAGCTCCGAGCACCCGGGCTACGGATTGGGCCTGAGCATCGTCAAAAGGAAGGCCGAGATGATCCACGGCAACATCCAAGTCAGTTCGACCCTGGACAAAGGCACAATGTTCCGGGTCATTCTGCCGACGAACGCTGGCCTACGGGCGGTTCCCGAGCCCGTGAAATGAAGAAGAACATCTTCATCGTCGACGACAATTCCCACGTTCTCGCCGCCTTGACCACGGCGTTGGCGTCTGGTGTCTGGGCGGTTCACGGTTTCGATTCGAAACGGAAACTGGAAGCCTACGTCGAGCAGACGGACATTCGGCCGAACCTCGTCCTTTCCGACTACAGCCTGGAACACGGGAATACGGGCCTGGAGGTCATCGAGTTCGTGCGCCGCCGATACCAAGAGGACATCCCGGCGCTGATCATCTCCGGTGTCGTGAGCACTTCGGAAATCAATCGCATTCGCGACGCCGGTCATAAACTGCTTTTCAAGTCGAGCCCTCCGGAAGATCTAATCGCCGAGATCGACGCGGCGATGTGCTGAGCCCGTCGATGGTCTTCCGCGCGCTTCGTCGGCGCCGGTAACGATAGCCGCTTCAACTCCCGAATTTCCTTCACTTACCCCATTTGCTCCCCGCCGCCGGTCCAGCCGGTCCATTACCCTTATCGCAAGCCGATTTCCTTTTGCTATCCGTTCGATGGAGTAATACCAATCTGCAAAAACAATCATTGATGGGCCCAATCGCGTAGCCCGATGGACATGATCCTCCACGGCTGATCGACGAGTTGGTTCCATGCGAAGCAGCAGTGATCGAGGATGTCGTTGTAGGATT
>Ga0209568_1000204_pt1 | contig 20852 bp, 23 predicted proteins | sample WorMetOlspDAHAB2_FD_187406 | JGI IMG/M metagenome (GOLD analysis project Ga0209568, IMG submission 187406) | Marine gutless worms symbiont microbial communities from Max Planck institute for Marine Microbiology, Germany - Olavius sp. DAHAB.2... ...
AACCGAAAAGGAAAAACCTTCCTGCCCAATCGTCCGCCGCGCCATCTCCAAGCCTCCCGTTCAAATTCCAGAAACGAGAGAATCAAAATCCGCGATCCATGTAAACCGCTATCCGCACACAGGTCTCATTACACGCTCGTCCCCAAGGGGCGTGTTGAGATCGGTGATGCCTTCGCGGTTCGCCCATCGATCAGTTGGTCGCGGCACATTCTCGGCAAGAACGAGTTCTGGACCGTCGATGGGCTGGGTTTGCAGGTCCTGCAGTTCACCACGGGAATTGCCGATGGCGACGCACTCTACGAGCCCCACGAAGTCCAAACGAAAACGCCGTTGCCGAAGTTCAACGCGAGGATGTCACCACTGGAGATCAAGGATTTCCTGATCGCCAGTTCCACTGCCGGCGGCACGTCGGAGATCAAGGAGAAGGATTTCCGACCTGTGAAACTCGGCGGGATTGACGCCTATCGGGCGGAGTTTTCGTTCCTCAAGGAGGACGGGCTGCAACGGGAAGGTTTTGCGATCGGTTTCATCAAAAAGGAAAAGCTCTACCTGATCATCTATTCCGGAGCCAAGATGTACTACTACGGAAAACACAAAGATGATGTCGAACGCCTGCTGGAAACGGTCGAAATCCTTTAACGCCAGCCTCACACGTTGAACCGGAACAGCAGCACGTCCCCGTCCTGGACCACGTAGTCCTTGCCCTCCTGGCGCATCTTGCCGGCGTCCTTGGCACCCTGCTCGCCGCCCAGCTCCACGAAAGTCTCGAAGGGGATGGTCTCGGCCTTGATGAAGCCGCGTTCGAAGTCCGTGTGGATGGCACCGGCCGCCGCCGGTGCCTTGGCGCCGCGGTGCACGGTCCAGGCGCGGGATTCGTTGGGTCCCGTGGTGAAGAAGGTGATCAGGTCCAAAAGCCCGTAGCCGGCCCGCACCACGCCGGCCAGGCCGGTCTCCTCCAGGCCCAGGGCGTCCAGGAACTCCGCCCTCTCCGTTTCGTCCGTGAGCTGCGCCACCTCTTCCTCGATCTTCGCCGAGATGACCACCGACTGGGCGCCCTGCTCGGCCGCCATGGCGGCCACCTTTTCGGTCCATGGGTTGCCCGTGGCGGCGTCCTCCTCGGCGACGTTGCAGACGTAGAGCACCGGCTTCGCCGTCAGCATGTGCAGCATGCGCATGCCCTTGCCGGCGCCCTCGGCCAGGCCCATGAGGCGCAGCGGGTGGCCCTCGCGAAGATGGGCCAAGGATTGCTCCACCAGTTCCAGGGTCTTCGCCGCCTCCTTGTCCTGGCCGCGCACCTTCTTGGTCAGCGGCTCGATGCGCTTCTCCAGGCTCTCCATGTCGGCCAGCATGAGTTCCGTCTCCACGGTCTCGGCGTCGCGCACCGGGTCGATGCCGCCGTCCACATGGGTGACGTTCTCGTCCTCGAAACAGCGGAGCACGTGGATCACCGCGTCCACCTCGCGGATGTTGGCCAGGAACTGGTTGCCCAGGCCCTCGCCCTTCGACGCGCCGCGCACCAGGCCGGCGATGTCCACGAACTCAAGGTGGGTGGGCACCGTCTTCGCCGACTTGCTGATGGCGGCGATCTTGTCCAGCCGCCCGTCCGGAACGCCGACCCGGCCGGCGTTCGGTTCGATGGTGCAGAAGGGGAAGTTCGCCGCTTCGGCCGCCGCCGTCTGGGTCAGGGCGTTGAACAGGGTCGACTTCCCGACGTTGGGAAGGCCGACGATACCGCAGTTGAATCCCATTATTGTTCCTTCTTGTTGTCGTCGGCCCGAGTATCGCCGGGATCCCGGCGGGGCGGTTTCGGCCGGGGCGGATTGACCGCCTCGGCGACCTTGGTCATGAAGCCGCCGTCGTCGCCCGCGGCCAGGCGCGGGAAGTTCGCCGCCACCCCGTCGATGACGCGATCCACCCAGTCCCGTTCGGCCTTGGCGAAATCCTTCAAAACGTGGCCGGCCACCTTGTCCTTCTCGCCGGGGTGCCCGACGCCGAGCCGCACCCGCGCATAATCGGCGCCGACATGGGCGTGGATGGACCTGAGCCCGTTGTGCCCGGCGTGGCCGCCGCCGCGCTTGACCCGCACACGCCCGCCAGCCAGGTCGATCTCGTCGTGGATGACCAGCACGTCCTCGGGCGCGACCTTGTAGAAGGTCATGGCCGCCTGCACGCTGCGCCCCGAATCGTTCATGTAGGTCATGGGCTTGAGCACCAGGACCTTCTCGCCGTCCAGGTTGCCCTCGGCTACCTCCCCGTGGAACTTCGATTTGCGGAACGCCGAAAAGCCATGGCGGCGGACGATCTCGTCCACCGCCATGAATCCGATGTTATGGCGGTTGTTGGCGTATTCGGCACCCGGATTGCCGAGTCCCACGACCAGCAACATGCGCGGAGGTCCTTGCTGTGGCGGGGATTATTCCTCGGACTCGGAGGACTCTTCGCCCTCCTCGCCTTCTTCCTCGCCGCCCTCGGCGCCTTCGCCGCCTTCGGCACCCTCGAGATCCTCGTCGCCCTCGACCTCTTCCTCGGGCTCCTCGTGGATGGTCGGCGCGGCGATGGTGGCCACGGTGAAATCCCGGTCGGTGATGGTCAGCTCGACATCCTCGGGCAGCGTGATGGCACTGATGTGGATGCTGTCGCCGATTTCCAGGCCGGTCAGGTCGGCGGTCAGGAACTCGGGAATGCTGTCGGGACGGCAACGCAATTCGACCGTGTGCCGGACGACGTTGAGCACGCCGCCGATCTTGATGCCCGGACATTCCTCTTCGTTCTCGAACATCACTTGGACGTCGATGTTGAGACGCGTGGTGGCGCTGAAGCGCATGAAATCGATATGGATCGGTTGATCCGTCATCGGGTCCACCTGAAGATCACGGGCCAGAACGCGGTGCTTATCGCCACCGACGGAGACCTCGTAGACGCGGGCGAAGAAACCCGGCGTGCTCAGTTGCTTCATGAGATCCACGGGATCGACGGAGATCATCACCGGATCCTGCTTGTTACCGTAAATCACACCCGGCACACGTCCTTCGCGGCGTGTAGCGCGGGCTGCCCCCTTACCTGCCCGTTCGCGCGGCTCGGCGGCAAATGCCGTTACCTCAGCCATGTTCATACTCCTCAAAAATGAAGTGACCAGCCTCCAGGGGTGCCGGCCACGGTAAATGCCCTAAAGCGGGCGCATTCATAGACCCCAACGGGCCCCTGGTCAATCAAACAAGTGGGGTATGGAGCCTAATTAAAAAGGCTGGAAACGGAGCTTTCCTCGCTGATCCGCTTCATGGCCTCGGCCATCAGGGGCGCGATGGTCAGCTGCTCGATGTTGTGGGAGACCCGGACCGCCTCGGTGGCCATGATCGAATCGGTGATGATCAGGTGCTCCATGGGCGATGACGTAACCCGCGCCACGGCGCCGCCGGAAAGCACCCCGTGGGTCACGTAGGCGGATACGGATGAGGCGCCGGCCTCCATCAGCGCGGTGGCGGCGTTGCACAGCGTGCCCGCCGAATCGACGATATCGTCGATCAGGATACAGCGCCGTTCTTTGACGTCGCCGATGATGTTCATGACCTCCGACACCCCGGCCCGCTCGCGCCGCTTGTCGATGATCGCCAGGTCCGCGTTCAGGCGTTTCGCCAGGCCGCGGGCCCGGATGACGCCGCCCACGTCCGGCGAAACCATCACCAGTTCTGCGCCGTCCATGCGCTCCTCGATATCGCGGCTCATCACCGGAGCCGCATAGAGGTTGTCCGTGGGGATGTCGAAGAACCCCTGGATCTGGCCGGCGTGCAGGTCGATCGTCAGCACCCGGTCGGCGCCGGCCTCGGTGATCAGGTTGGCCACCAGTTTCGCCGAAATGGGAGTCCGGGGCCCCGACTTCCGATCCTGGCGGGCATACCCGAAATAGGGCAGCACGGCGGTCACCCGCCTGGCCGAGCCGCGGCGCAGCGCGTCCAGGGTGACCAGCAGTTCCATCAGGTTGTCGTTGGCCGGATAGGAAGTGGATTGAATGACGAAGACGTCCTCGCCGCGGACGTTTTCCTCGATCTCGACGAACACTTCCATGTCCGAGAACCGCCGGATGCTGGCCTTGGTCAGCGGCAGGTTGACATAGGCGGAGATGGCCTCCGCCAGCGGTCGGTTCGAGTTGCAAGCAATGATTTTCATGATGCAGGAATCGACTCCGTCAAAACACGTGCCGCAGGCGCCTCGCGATGCATCCCTTGTGCTCCCCCACCCCTGGCAATACCGGCCCCGAACGCGGCGGAATCTAGCAACGTCTCCCGATTGTGTAAACGCATTGAATCAATTTGCATGGACGGGTTCCTCATGTGTGTCCGATCAACTGGGCGGCGGCGGCAGGGCCCGGCCGGGAACCCGCGGCAGGGGCGGGATTTTCGGGAACTGGGGAACCGCGCCGACCGGCGTGTACTTGGGCCGGGGCGCCTCGAAAAGCTGTTGGATGCCGTCGGCGGCGGCCGCCGTGACGACGTCGGCGACCCGTCCCCAGTTGCGGTTCAGGCTGCCCGCCGCGATGACGTTTTCCTGCACCGCCTTGCCCACCTCCTCGCCGGAGATGGTGTTGACGACCCAGGCGATCCGCGCCCGCTGGCGGCCGTTCACCGGCGGTCCCACGTCCACCGTGCCGACCACTTCGTAACCGGCCTGGCGGGGATCGTCGGTGACCGTCAGGTCCTTGGTCCGGAGCGCCGCCCTGAGGGCCGCGGCCAGGGCCTGGTTGCCGTCCCCCGGGGCGCCGCGCACGGGCCGCAGCAGGAAGCTCGGGCGCCCCCAGACCACCGGCGTATCACCGGGCGAAGAGGCCATCCCCGCCGCCGTCGGCGGCGCCGGCTGGGCGGCCGTGGCGGCCGGTTCCGCCGCCGGTGGCGGCGCCGCGGCGGCCGGCACATCCGGAGCCGCCACGGGGTCGTCGGCAATCGGCGAATCGGCCAGCGGCCCCACATCGGCCGGCACGGCGGAAATCTCGTCCGGCGTCAGACCCTCGACGTCGGGCGGCGCCGATCCGGGGGCCGCCGACTTCGGCGCCAGCACCAGGGGTGGGCGCGTCGCCGCTTCCGGCGCGGCCGCTGGCACAGGCGCGGCCGCTGGTTCCGGTGCAGGCGACGCCATGGTCTCCGGGGCGGCGGCGGCCGACGGGGCCTCCATGAGCTCCGTCGCGGCTTCCGGCGGCGCCTCGGCGGTCAGGTCCGGCATGGCGGCCGGTTCCTCCGGCAGCGCCGGCATGGCCGCCTCCGGTGGCGGCGCCAGCCTGGGCGACGCCGGTGAGGCGGCGGAAAGCTCGGTGACCCGCGGCTCCTCGACGACCTCCTGGGCCACGTGCAGGGGGCCCACGTGATCCTGGACCATGGCCGCCACGGCGGGCATGGCGTCACCGACGATCAGGTTGACCACCTCCACGGAGTTGCGGTCCCAAAACTCCTTGTCGACGACGATCTCCCGGCTGCGCTCGGCGACGATGGTCCCGTAGGGGGCGCGGAGCGCCCAGTTGGTGGTGATCCAGACGATGGAACCGCGGGTCCGGACCTTGGCCACCTTGGCGATGATCGACGGGCCCTGGTCGTTGGCCTTCTCGGCCAACACCGCCGGGCGCTCCGAATCGCGGAGCGACGCGGCCACCGCGTCGGAAAGCACCAGCCTGAGCGGGCCGCCGATCCCATCGAAGGGCAGGACGTGGATGACGTTGGTGGAGCGGCTGAGGGGCGGCGGGGTTTGCGTTGGCGGCGGGGCTTCCGCACCGGGCTTGGACGAGCCGGCGTCGGTGCAGCCGATCACCGAGGTGACCATACACAGACCAAGGATCGACACGAACAGCCGGAGAGCGCCGGACTTCCTCGGCCGCATCGTCCGCCGGACCGCCGAATTGGCTGCCACCTGCCTACACCCCAACCGTGACTTCGGTGCAACGAATGTATCAGGCCGCATGCGATATTTCACCGATAATCCCTTCATCGCAGTTCATGGATCATCCCTTGGGCGCCGAATCCCGGGCCCGCGGCGGTTTCGGAAGCACCGGTTCCGGGGACAGGTCCGGCGGCGGCAATACGGGCTGCTCGGGCCCGGCGACCACGTCGGTTTTCAGCCGGCGGTCCGTCGACAAGCGGAGCCGCACGGTCTCCTCGGCGCGGTCCAGGACATCCTTGATGCCGCCCACGGCGGCCGCCGCGATCATCGACGCGGTCTCCCCCCAGCGTCCGTCGAAGGTCCCCGCCGGCACCTCGTTGCGCTGCACGGCGTGACCCACGGTGCCGCCGTCCGGATAGGTCACGGTCCAGCGGATCTCCACCTTCTGGCGCCCTTTCGACACGGGGCCGAGGCGCACCTTGCCGTCGATGAGATGCCGGGCCGCCATCTTCTCCGACGTCACGGCGACCTTGGCGCCCATCAGGGCGTACCGCATGGCCCGGGTCAGGGACCGATCGCCGTCCCCAGGCGCGCCGCGGATCGGCTGCACCCAGACGCCGGCGGTCACCGGCCGGACCGGCTTCAGGGTTTCGTCCTCGGGCTCGACGGCTTCGGCGATCAGCTTGCCCGCTGCCTCGCCGACCTCGCGGATGACCTTCGGCGACCCCCACTGCCAATCAAATGGCGAGGCCTTGACGTCCTGGCTGAAGGTGAAGAAGGGCTGGGCGCCGCGCTCCGTCAGGTTCCAGTGAATCCGCGCCACAAGGCCCTCCGTCTTGCCGGCATCCAGCATCTCGACCCGGCCTTTGAGGGTGTAGCGCAGCGCCTCACCGCCCTCGGCCGTGGCCGGGATGCCGCGCTCGACCAGATCGGCGGCCACGGATTGCGCCAACAGGCGCGCCATGGGGATGGACGGGCCCTCGATCACGGCGACCCGGACGCCGCCGCCCGTATCCCGCTCAGCGAGCCGCGCCGGCCCCGAATCCGGCGGCGGCTGGAAGGGTTTGGGAATCTGGCCGCAGGCCGCGAGCACGGCCACGGCGGCAACGGCGGCTGCAAATCGGATCGCGGTTTCAAACACCGGGCCGGTCTTCCCTCATATCATCGCGCACGTAGCCACGAGCCCCAGCACCAAACACAAGACGAATATGTAAAGGTGGGGCATGGCACCTACTTGACGACCAAATCCAACGGCGAACGGGAGAGGCGCTCGTTTCCCGTTTCCGTCACCAGAACCGTTTCGCCCAGGGTCATGGCCAAGGCCATCTCGGAATCGAAGATGATCATGTGGCAGAAGATCACCATGCCCGGAACGAAGGAGCGGGCATTTCCCTCATACATCATAGCCCAATCCATCCAGGTCGGCGAGAAGGTGGTCCCCAGGCTGTAGCCGCAGGCGTTCAGGCGATGCGCCTTGAGGCCCGCCGCGTCCAGGACCCGGGCATGGGCGTCGAAGGCGTCGCCGAAGGTCTTGCCCGGAACCACCGAGGCCTCCACCTCCCCGAGGGCTTCCGCGGCGGCATCGTAAAGGGCCCGCTGGCGGTCCGGCAGGCTGCCGACGACGAAGGTGCGCATCATCGCCGCGTGGTAGTGGCGATAGGCGCCGGCCCATTCCAGGGTCAGTTGATCCTGGCCCTCGAGCTCACGGCGACCGCTGTAGTAGCGGCAGAGGAGCGCGTCGCGGCCCGAACCGATGATGAACTCGTTGCCCGGATAATCGCCGCCGCCGCGGAACACGGCACCCTGCATGGCGGCCAGGATGTCGCTCTCCGAGACGCCGGGGCCGGTCAGGTCGACGGCGGCATCGAAGGCGTCGTCGGCCAACTCGGCGGCGCGGCGCACGTAGGCGATTTCCGCCGGGCTCTTGACCACCCGGAGCTCGCTGACCAGGTCGGAGGCATCGGTGAGTACGCAGAACCCTTCCATGGCGGCGTCCACCCGGCGGCCGTTGGCGGCGGTCAGGCCATAGGCGTCCCATTCGATACCGAGGCGCCCGCCCCGGTGGCCGCATTCATCAAGGATGTCCCGCAACTGCTCGGCGGGGCCGGCGTCGGGCCGGTCCACCCAGATGCGGATGTCATCGATCATCGACGTGTGCTCGGCCTGGCGCAGGTCCGGGGCCCGGGTCAGCAACACCAGGCGCCCGTCGGCGCCCATGACCAGACACTGGAAGAAACAGTATCCGAAGGTGTCGAAACCGGTCAGGTAGAACATGCTCTCCTGGCGGAACATCAACAGGCCGTCCAGGCCGGCGGCGGCCAGGGCGGCGCAGGCCTTGGCACGGCGTTCCGCCAGTTCCCGCTCGGAAAAGTGCAAGGCCATTCAATCCCCCTCCATGACGATGACCGATAGGCCGCGCCCGTAATCGGGTTCGCCCAGGTGGGTGGTGCGGCGGTAACTGAAGAACCGGTCCGCATCCACGTAGGTGTCCTCGTCCACGTCGTCCGCCGAGGCCACGCCCATCTCCGACAGGCGGTCCATGACGAAGGCCGCCAGATCGAACAGGAAATGGCCGGCCCGCGCCGCCGGCGCGAAGTAACCGGCGTGCGTGCCTTCCGCGGCGACGAATGCGGCCTGGAATTCCGGCCCCACCTCGTAGGACGGCTGACGGATACAGGGGCCGAGGGCGGCGCTGATGCGGCCCGGCACCGCGCCCAGGTCCTCCATGGCGGCGACGGTGGCCTCAAGCACGCCGTCCAAGGCGCCCCGCCAACCGGCGTGGGCCGCGCCGATCACGCCGGCCTCGCGGTCGGCGAACAGGACCGGCGCGCAATCCGCCGTCAAAACGCCCAGCGCCACGCCGGGCACCCGGGTGACCACGCCGTCGGCCTCGGGACGGCGCTCAAGGGGCCAGGGTTTCTCCACCGTGGCGACGCGGGCCGAGTGAACCTGATGGACCGTCGTCAGGTCGTCGGCGCCGACGCCGAGCTCGGCCATGGCCCGCTCGCGGTTGGTCCTGACCTTGGCCGAATCGTCGCCGGAACCGTAGCCGCAGTTGAGCGACGCGTAGACGCCCTCGCTGATCCCGCCGCGGCGGGTGAAAAAAGCATGCCGAAGGTGCGAAACCTCCGACAGATTGCGGGCTTCGATCATCGGAGGATTATGGAACCGGCGGTGATTTTTGAAAACCGTGGGCCTGGATCAGGCTTCGAAACCGGGCGGCGGGGGCAGTTCCGGCGCCGCCACGCAGAGCACCTTGAACATCTCACCCATGGCCTCGGGCCCGGTCAGGCGCTCCAGCGCGGCGCGAATGTCCGCCGCCTGGCCGGCCGTGGCCCCGGCCAGAAGCGCCTCGGCGCGTTCGCGGATTCCCAATGCTTGCAGGAACCGGGCTTGGGAGATGGGGCCGTAACCCCTTGCTCCCGTTGACTTTGCGGTCTCGCCGAGGGCCTGAAAATCCACATGCGCCGTCAGATCGGCGTCGCCCGGCTCTGCCAAGACGTCGTGGAAGGCGTGATCCTTGACCGCCTGCAGGGTCTCGCCGGCGGCGCTGGCCGCGTGGCCGTAGTCGATGATCAGGGCGGCACCGCCCCCGGCATGGAGCCGTTCGGCCAATTGGCGGACGACGCCCAAGGCGGCCGGGCAGATCTCGGCGACGCTGCCCGATTCGGCATTTTTGAGCGAATCGGGCACCAGCGGATTGACCAACTGCGGCGGCGACAGGCGGAACCGCAGAGCGCCATCGTCGTCCACGTCGACCAGCCGTTCGTGCCAGCCGTCTGGGCTGCGCTGGAACTGTCGGATCGGCAGGGCGTCGAAGAACTCGTTGGCGATGACCACGGCGGGGCCTTCGGGCAGGCTCATCAGGTCGTCGTGCCAGATGGGTGCGTGACCGGCGAGGGCCGCCGCCTGGCGTTCCCGAAGCGCCGGGCTGGTCTCCACCAGATGGACCTCGATGGCGTCCGTGAAACCCGGCGCCCCAGCCGCGGCGCGCAGCGCGTCGGCCATCAGGGTGCCCCGGCCCGGTCCCAGTTCCACCAGCCGGAGCGGGCGCGGACCGCCCATGCCCTGCCAGACCACGGCGGCCCAAAGCCCGATCAGTTCGCCGAACATCTGGGAGATCTCCGGCACCGTGGTGAAATCACCGGCGCGGCCCAGGGGATCGCGCTTGCGGTAGTAACCGTGCTCGGGATGGGCCAGGCAGGCCTCCATGTACTGTGCGACGGTCAGCGGCCCTTCCAGGGCGATGCGTCGGCGCAGCAGGTCGGCCAGACCGGCCATGTCGGGTTCCCTACGCCGTCCGCCGCCAGCCCCAGGCGATGAGGCCGAGGCCAATGGCCAGCATGGGCAGGGACAGCCATTGGCCCATGGTGCTGCCGAAACTCAGGAAGCCGATGTGCGCATCGGGCTGGCGGAACAGCTCGACGATCATCCGAGCGACCGCATAGCCGGCAATGAAGGTCCCCGTCAGGACCCCGCGCCTGTTTCGGATCGCCTCCGAGCGCCACATGAGGTTGAGGATGACGAACAGGACGACGCCCTCGAGCGCCGCCTCGTAGAGCTGGCTCGGGTGGCGGGGATCGGGACCGCCGCGCGGGAACACGACGCCCCATGGCGCGTCGGTAACGCGGCCAAATAGCTCGCCATTGATGAAATTGGCGATGCGGCCGAAGAACAGGCCCACGGGGGCCACGCAGGCCAGCATGTCACCAAGCATCATCGGTTCGATGCCACGCCGCCGACAAAAGATCCAGGCCGCGATGACGACCCCCAGGAAGCCGCCGTGGAAGGACATGCCGCCGCGCCACATGGCCAGGATTTCACCCGGATGGGCGACGAAATACCCCGGGTTGTAGAACAGCACGTAGCCCAGGCGGCCGCCCAGAATGACCCCGATGGTCGCCCAGACCAACAGGTCGTCGACGTGATCTTCGCCGATGGCCTCCGCAGAGCGGGCCGCCCGGCGCCGCAACAGGCGCCAGCCGATGACCAGGCCGGCGATATAGGCCAGCGCATACCAGCGGACCGCGAAGGGACCGATGGAGAAGATCACCGGATCGATGCTGGGAAACGGAATGGCGAGGAACATCGCTAGGACATCCGCCCGGGATCAGAGATAGGGGTCGTCGATATTGAGGAAGCCGGTGACGTACTGGCCGACGCCGTCCTCCAGTTCGGTCATGGGCTTGTCGTAGCCGGCATCGCGAAGGCGCTCCATGCGGGCCTCGGTGAAGTACTGGTACTTGTCGCGGATGTCTTCCGGGGTGGGCACGTAGTCGATCATCGGTTCCTTGCCGAGCGCCCGGTAGACGGCGCCGGCCAGATCGGCGAAGCTGCGCGCCTTGCCGGTGCCGCAGTTGAACAGGCCGTTGACGGTCCGGTTCTCCAAAAGCCAGAGCACGATGTCGACGCAATCACCGACCCAGATGAAATCCCGGAGTTGGCCGCCGTCCGCATAGTCCGGGTGGTGGGACTTGAACAGCACCGCCGGCTCACCGGCGGCGGCCTTCGGGTAGACCTGGGAGACGACGCTCGACATGCGGCCCTTGTGGTACTCGTTCGGTCCATAGACGTTGAAGAATTTGAGGCCCGCCCATTGCGGCGGCAGGCGGCCCTCGTCGGCGACGATGCGGGCGACCCGGCGGTCGAACAGGTGTTTGCTCCAGCCGTAGGGGTTGAGCGGCCGCAGGGTGCTCAGGCCGCGCACCGAGCCGACATCGTCGAACCCCTCGGCGCCGTCCCCGTAGGTGGCGGCGGATGACGCGTAGATGAAGGGGGCGTGGTGCTCCGCGCACCAATCCCAGAGCGCCACGGAGAAGCGGAAATTGTTCTCGATGATGGTGTCGACGTTCTTCTCCGTGGTCGCCGAGATGGCGCCCATGTGAATGACCGCCTCGATGCGGCCCGGCTGGCCCTTCAGGAAATCGAACACGTCGCCCGGTTCGACGATATGGGCGATCTCGCGCTTCGCCAGGTTGCGCCACTTGTCGGCCTCGCCGAGCCGGTCGACCACGGCGACTGGACCGAGGCCCTTTTCCTCCAGGCCCCGGACGATATTGGAACCGATGAAACCGGCGCCGCCGGTGATCACATACATCTCAAGCCTCGCACAGTTTCGCGTCCGCCGCGCCGGCCCGTTATAGGCGCACCCCGGAGAGGCGGCAAGGTCGGTGGTTGTCAGAACCGGGGCCGGAATCCATAATTGAACCTCGCCGTTTCAGCAAAGGAAACCGGGCATGCAAACCTCCAACCGCATATTCGACGACCTGGCGCGGGTCGCCAACGGGGCCGTTTCCACCCTGGTCGGCGTCAAGGACGAGATCGAGGCGCTGGTGCGCCAACGGGTCGATCGGCTTTTGGCCGACGCGGACCTGGTGCCGCGCGACGAGTTCGAGGCGGTGAAGGCCATGGCCGCCGAGGCCCGGGCCGAGCAGGAAAGCCTGGCCGAACGGATCGCGGCCCTGGAGAAGGCGGCGGCGAAACCGCGCGCCCGCACCACCGCGAAGAAGCCCGCGGCGCGGAAACCTCGCTCAACCAAGACCGCCAAATAGACCTTTCCAGCCGACCGCGGCGGCCCACCGACGGCGGATAAGCGCCGTTTTCGGCGGCAGATCGCGCGGTTTATCCACAAAAATTTCGTCGGCCCGTGTGAATTGCCTCTTGCGCGCGAATCCTGGTTGGGGCAGGCTAAACCTTGTACAGACCGGGCAAGCATCCACAATATTTAGGGGATAGCCCTAAATATTGTGGTTTAGCCCATACCGGTCCGCACTTCGAACGTTGCCACAGGCAAGAGGAGGAGCGGGCATGACGAGCCTGAATTCGGCTGAGCAAGGCCAATCCCACCATCCCATCGACATTGTCGAGCAGCTTGTCGAGTTCAACGAATGGACCTTCGACCGGCGCTCCAATGAGGAAATGGCCGTCCAGGTGCCGGGGAGCTGGTGCGACTACAGCCTTTATTTCGCCTGGAACGAGGACATGGAGGCGATCCATTTCACCTGCGCCTTCGACATGCGGGTCTCGGAAGATCAGCGGCCCCGGGTCCACGAATTGCTGGCGCTGGTCAACGAGAAGCTCTGGCTGGGGCATTTCGGCGTCTGGGCCGACGAGGGCCTGCCCATGTTCCGCGCCACCCTGGCGCTGCGCGGCCAACAGGGCCTGGCCGTCGAGCAGACGGAGGACCTGGTGGAGACGGCGCTGATCGAATGCGAGCGCTTCTATCCGGCCTTCCAGTACGTGATCTGGGGCGGCAAGCCCGCCGCCGAGGCCATCGAGGCGGCGATGATCGACACCGTGGGCGAAGCCTGAGCTAGTCGTGGACCGCCCCCTGCTCCTCGTCGGCTGCGGCAAGATGGGCGGCGCCATGCTCGAAGGCTGGCTCGACATGGGCCTTTCCGCCGAAGACATCCACATCGTCGAACCTTATGAGCCGGCCGCGGAGGAACTCCGCGGCCGCGGCCTTGCGGCCGTCGCCGATCCGGCGGACCTTGCCGACGGCTTGGATCCCGGCATCGTCCTGTTGGCGGTGAAGCCGCAGACCATGGACGCCGCCGCGCCCCCCTTCGCCCGTTACCGGGGCCCGGACACGGCCTTCCTGTCCATCGCCGCCGGCAAGACCATCGCCTATTTCGAGGACATCCTCGGCGCCGACGCGGCGATCGTCCGGGCCATGCCGAACACGCCGGCGGCGGTCCGCCGCGGCATTACCGTGGCCGCCGCCAACGCCCACGTCAGCGACGCCCAGCGCCAAGTCTGCGGCAAGCTGTTGGAGGCCGTCGGCGAGGTCGCCTGGGTCGACGACGAAGGATTGATCGACGCGGTCACCGCACTTTCCGGCGGTGGTCCGGCCTACGTGTTCCTATTGGTGGAATGCATGACCCAGGCGGGCATCGACGCCGGCCTGCCGGCCGATCTTTCGGCGCGCCTCGCCCGGGTGACGGTTTCGGGGTCCGGCGAGTTGCTGCGCCAGTCCACCGAAGCGCCGGCGACGCTCCGCCAGAACGTCACCAGCCCCGGCGGCACCACGGCGGAGGCCCTCAAGGTACTGATGGCCGACGACGCCTGGCAGCCGCTGATGACCCGGGCCATCGCCGCCGCCACGGCGCGGTCCCGGGAACTGGCCGGTTAGGCCTTTCACCGATCGGCGGCTTCAGCCGGCTTCTGCAATTCCCGCGCGCCTGATATAATCGCCGGCCCCGATGCTTGGAGGACCGGCGCCGTGGCACGTGCCAAGACCAAGGCCAAAAAGAAGGACCCGAGAAAGGCGCTTATCGACGCCGCCATGAAGCTGGCGGCAGAGGGCGGCTGGCGCGGCCTGGCCATGGCCGATATCGCCGAGGCGGCGGGCCTTTCTCTGGCCGAGGCGCTGGAGATCTTTCCGCACAAGTCGGCCATTCTGTCGGGCCTGGCGAAGGACGTGGACGCCGCCCTGCTCCGCGACCTGGCCGCCGACCAGGACATGGACGGCACGGCGAAGGACCGCCTGTTCGACGTCATCATGCGGCGCTTCGATGCCCTGGAACCGCACAAGGACGGCCTGGCCGCGGTGCTCATGGACCTGCCCTGCGATCCGCTCGCCGGCATCTGCCAGGCCCTCAGGCTGCATTGTTCCATGGCGCTGACGCTGGAGGCCGCCGGGCTGTCGTCGGCCGGCGTCGGCGGCCTGATGCGCATCAAGGGCCTGAGCCTCGTCTACGCCAACGGCTTGCGCGTCTGGTTCCGCGATGAAAGCAACGACATGGCGGCGACCATGGCCGCCGTCGACCGAGGCCTCATCCAGGCCGACCGGCTGGCCCGTCTTTGCTGTCCGTCACGCACCGGGGAACCGGCCAACGGGGAACCGGAATCCGCCTGAGCGGCGCCTCGGCCGGCCCGTCGGTGATATTCGCAATTGCAAAAAAATTATTGTGCAGTGCACAAATAAATGTTGGCGCATGCCCTGATTTAGATCATATTACCGGCATGTTGCAGTGCAATATAAATTTCCGTCCGCACTGCCAGGAATTCGAAACACGGCGCGCCAATCGGCCCGCCGTAGATATTGGAGACATCAGATGACCAACACCAATCCCTTCGCCAACGTCGACATGACCAAGATGATGGCCGATTTCGATCCCACCAAGATCGCCGAGCAGCTCACCAAGCTGGCCGGCGCCTACAAGATGCCGCAGATGGATGTCGATGCCATCATCACCGCCCAGCGCAAGAACATCGAAGCGCTGACCGCCGCCAACCAGGCCGCCGTGGAAGGCGTCCAGGCCCTGGCCACCAAGCAGAACGAGATCCTGCAGGAAACCCTCAAGGAAGCCAGCGACGCGGTGACCGAGCTCAGCAAGGTGGATGGCCTGGAAGACGCCACCGCCAAGCAGGCCGACCTGCTCAAGGCCTCCTTCGAGAAGGCGCTCGCCAACATGAAGGAACTGGCCGACCTGGTGGCCAAGTCGAACGCTGAATCGACCGAAGCCATCAACGCCCGCATCACGGAATCCCTTGACGAGATCAAGAAGCAGGCCGTGAAGATCAAGAAGCAGGCCAAATAGTCTCTCCGGACTTATCCTCGTGAGGCCGTGTTCTCCGGAACACGGCCTTTCGTTTGTCTGCGCCCGGCCGCCATGGCATGGTTCGCCGCTACCCACTAGACGGGACCAAGCCCATGGAAATTTCCTTCGATGATTTTCTGAAAGTCGACATCCGGGTCGGCACCATCACCCGCGCCGAGCCCTTCCCCGAAGCGCGTCAGCCGGCGCTCAAGCTATGGGTGGATTTCGGCGAAGAGATCGGCGAGAGGAAGACCTCGGCGCAGATCACCCGACATTACGACCCGGCCGATTTGCCGGGCCGGCAGGTCGCGGCGGTGGTCAATTTCCCGCCGAAACAGATCGGCAAGTTCATGTCCGAGATTTTGGTGCTTGGGTTTCCCGACGAAGACGGCGAAGTGGTGCTGATCGGCCCCGGCCACGAGGTCCCGAACGGCGGTCGTATGTTCTGAGACGGGTTTGCTAGGCGCTGTCCGCCGGCGCCGCCGTGGTCAAACCGAGGGACGCGGCCTTGATCACCGCCTGGGTCCGGTTGTTGACCTCGAGCGCCTTCAGGAGCGCCGTGACGTGCAGCTTCACGGTGCCCTCGGCGAGGTTCAGCTTGCGGGCGATCTCCTTGTTGGAGAACCCCTTGGCCATTAGGTCGAGGACATCGTGCTGACGCGGCGTCAGGCGCGCCTTGCCCGACCCGGTGGCGCGGCTGGAACCGCGGCCGCGGCTATCGGATTCCGCGGCATCGAGGAGGTTCGGCGGCAAGTAGACGCCGCCCGAGAAAACCAGCTTCAGGGCGCTGATCACGACGTTGCTGTCGAGGGTCTTGGGGATATAGCCCGACGCCCCGCAATCCATGGCCTGGCGGATTTCGCTGCCGCCCTCCATGGCCGAGACGACGACCACCGGCGCATCTTCCAGTTTCGAGCAGACCGTCTCGAGGCCTGAAAAGTTATCCAGCCCGGGCATGGCCAGATCGACCAGGGCCAGATCGAACTCGACGCCCTCGTCGATGATCTCGATGGCCCGGGTATAGCTGTCCGCCTCGACGATCTCGCCGATTTCCTCGACATCGGAGAGGATGTGCTTCATGCCTTCGCGAAACAGGGCGTGGTCGTCGGCCAGAAGGATCTTCATGGGTTTATCGCTCGGCACGTTCGTCTCCTGGTGGTCCGTGAGGTTCCCGCACGCGGCGACGACAGCGCAGATTACTTAACGCTGAAGCCATATACGGTGACCTCTATAGTCAACTCAAGGCCTACGCCCAAAGCCATAATCGCATCATAAGAGAAATCGTCTCGGGATGCCAGCTATTTGGCGGCAATGGACCCGGCGGCGATCAAATGGGGAGACGCACCCGCACCCGGAGGCCGCCGCTCGGGGCCTCGGTAAGGATCATTTCGCCGCCGTGGCTTCGCACCACGTCGCTGGCGATGGTCAGCCCCAGGCCGACCCCGCCGGTTACCGGACTGCGTGAATCCTCGACCCGGAAGAACGGTTTCACCACATCCTCGCGAAACTCCTCCGGGATGCCGGGACCGTCGTCGTCGATGGTGATGTCGATGCCGTCGTCGCGCTGTCCGGCGCGGACCGTGACGTGTTCGCCGTAACGGATGGCGTTATCCACCAGATTGGTCAGGCAGCGTTTGAAGGCGGTCGCCCGAAGCGGCAGAACCAGGCGGCTCTCCGTGTGGAGGTCCACCAGTCCGCCTTTCCGGCGGCCCTGCTCGGCGACGCTATCCAGCAACTGACCGAGGTCCGTCGAGCTCGGCGGTTCCGTGCCTTCGCCGCGGGCGAAGGCCAGATAACCCTCCAGCATGTGCTCCATCTCGGCCACGTCGGCCTTCAACTCGTCGGCGGATTGATCCCCCAGCATCTCCAGTTGCAGGCGCATCCGGGTCAAGGGCGTGCGCAGGTCGTGGGAAACGCCGGCCAGCATGTCGGTGCGCTGGCGGATCTGGCGGACGATGCGTTCGCGCATGGCCAGGAAGGCGGTGGCCGCCTGGCGGACTTCCGATGCCCCTTCCGGCTTGAAGTTGGAGACGTCTCGGCCCTTGCCGAATTTCTCCGCCGCGTCGGCCAGGCGGCGGATGGGTTTCACCTGGTTGCGCATGAAGATGGTCGCCACGGCGAACAGGATCAGCGAGGTCCCGACCATCCAGATGACGAAGACGTAGGCCGTGGAACTGAACAGCCGCTTGCGCGAGGTGACCACGTGCAGCACCCCGTCGGCCAGCTGCACGTCGATGATCACGTGGCGGTCCAGGGATTCCGTATCGATCTGGAAGGGCCGCCCAACGCCCTCGCGCATGGCCCGGATGAGCATCCTGGACATCAGCCCGTCGCCCACCGGCGGCGCGTTGGCCAATACCGCCTTGTCGCGCACCGAGACCTTCAACTGCATGGTGTTGGCGGCGATATCGAACACCCATTCGCGGTCCGGGGCCTTCGGGTTCTGGCGCAACAGGGTGATCACCGCGGCGATGTCGCCGGCGACGCTGCGGGCCAGGCGCAGGGTCACCTTGTCCCAGTGGGTCTCATAGAAGATGGTCGCCGAGACCACCTGGAGGAGGACCAGCGGCGTGACGATGATCATCAGCGATCGGCCGAGCAGGCTTTTCGGCAGGAATTTCTTGATCCGAGACGCCATGGTTCACCGTTTCCCTCAGTCGGGGATTAGAACGTACCCCTTGCCCCGTACGGTCTGCAAATAGCGCGGCAGCTTGGGGTTCTGCTCGATCTTGCGGCGCAGCCGGGTGACCTGCACGTCGACGGCGCGGCCGCCGCCGGTGGCGCCGGTCAAGGATATCAACTCCTCGCGGCCCATGACCTCGCCGGGCCGGTTGGCCAGCGCGCTCAGCAGCGCCGCCTCCACCTCGGTCAGGTGGATCTGCCGTCCGCCGCGCTCCAACTCGCCACGCAGCGGCCGGAACACGACGTCGCCGAGCCCGACCTCGGACGGCGCCGGCTCGGCCTCCGGCAGGCGCTTCAGGATGTTGTTGATCCTGAGCACCAGTTCACGCGGCTCGAAGGGCTTGCCCAGGTAATCATCGGCGCCCTGCTCGAGGCCGCGGATCCGGTCCTCGGATTCGTTCATGGCGGTCAGCATGAGGATGGGGACCTGGCTGTTGTTTCGGAAGTCCTCGGCGAAATCCAGGCCGCTCTCACCGGGCATCATCAGATCGAGGACGATCAGATCGAAGGTCAGGGTGGCGAGCTTGCTGCGGGCGTCCGCCGCGTCCCGGGCACCGCTGACCATGAAATCGTTGTCGGCAAGGAACTTCACCAACAATTCGCGCAGGCGGTCATCGTCGTCGACCACCAGGATATGCGGCATGTCGGCGGCCGGCCCGCTCATCCGGCCGGGCCCCCGTCCATGGCCGGCGGCTCGGCCCCGCGGGCACGGCCGACCCGGCCGCGGTCGTCCTCGTCGATGATCGCCCGCAAAACGGCCCGGAAGCCGGAAACCGCGTCAACGCCCGCCGCTTCGTAGGCCTCGGCGATGCGGCGGCACTGCCGGTAGGCCAAGCGGCGCTCCAGGGCCTGGCCCTTGTCGGTGAGCTGCAACAGGCGGCGGCGCCGGTCGACGGTATCGGTCTCCTGGTGAACGTAGCCTTCGTCGATCAACTGGCCGAGAACCCTGGAAAGGCTCTGCTTGGTGATCTTCAGGATGGCCAGCAGGTCCTTGACCGAGATGCGCGGATTGCGGCCAATGAAGTAGATGGTCCGGTGATGGGCCCGGCCGAAACCGAAGTCCGTCAGGATGGCGTCGGCCTCGCCGGTGAAGTCCCGATAGGCGAAGAACAACAGCTCCATGGCCTGGCGAAGTTCCTCGTCGCCGGGAAGCGTTGGTTCGGTCACGGGGTCGGGGCGGGTTCCGTTGTCCGGCATTCTCAGGTGATCCCTCGCCTTCATCATGGGGCCCATGAAAAATACGACAGCAATGTTGACTTATATGCACGGTAATGATACGAAACGCAAGAACCTTCGGGGCGGAAACGCGTTTACGAAAGAATATTACAATGGATAGCAGTGCATTCGATGACCGTGACGGTCAGATTTGGTATGACGGCGAGATCGGACCGTGGCGCGATGCCGATGTGCACGTGCTGACCCATGGCCTTCACTACGCGTCGTGCGTTTTCGAGGGCGAGCGCTCCTACGGCGGCAAGATCTTCAAGCTGCGCGAACATACGGACCGGCTGTTGAAGTCGGCGAATATCCTGGGCTTCGAGATCCCCTACTCGGCCGACGAGATCGACGAAGCCTGCAACGAGGTCTGCCGGGTCAACGGCATCGTCGATGGCTACATCCGGCCCGTCGCCTGGCGCGGCAGCGAGATGATGGGTGTGTCTGCCCAACAGAACACCATCCACCTGGCCATCGCCGCCTGGCCCTGGCCGTCCTATTTCTCCCCCGAAGCCCGGATGAAGGGCATCCGCCTGAAAACCAGTGACTGGCGGCGCCCCGCCCCGGACACGGCGCCGACCGATTCGAAGGCCGCCGGCCTCTACATGATCTGCACCATGTCGAAGCACCAGGCGGAAGCCGTGGGCTATGAAGACGCCCTGATGCTGGACTGGCGCGGCCAGATCGCCGAGGCCACGGGGGCCAACATCTTCCTGGTGTTCGGCGACGGCAAGCTGCACACGCCGACCCCGGACTGCTTCCTCAACGGCATCACCCGCAAGACGGTTATCGAGCTTGCGAAGGCCCGCGGCATCGAGGTCATCGAACGGGCCATCATGCCCGAGGAACTGGCCGACGCGACGGAGGTCTTCCTGACCGGCACGGCCGCCGAGGTCACCCCGGTGGGGGCCATCGACGATCACACCTTCACCGTGGGCGAGATTTCCCAGTGGATGATGGAAGACTACGACAAGGCGGTGGGCAAGACCGCCGACGAGGCCGCCGCCTGAGCCCTCATCTTCATATGTATCGACAGCAAGGCCGGGTCCATGACCCGGCCTTGTCTTTTCCGTGGCCCCGGTCCGCGGCAACCCGGAACTGGAATCCCTTCCCTTGAGTGCTTATGATGTGCGCAAGGGCCGCATGGAACCGAATGGCTCGTCGAACCTATTGGAATACTGAGAGAAGTGTTGGCATTGACATGACCCCAAACGATCCGATCACCATCAAAACCGTCGTCAACGTGTTGAGTGGCAGCGCCATTGCCGCGCTCGGTCTGGCCCTAGCGATTCTGTTTCTATTGCACGTGATCATCTAGTTTCGGCCGCGACGAAACATCCGGGAACCCAGGAAAACCCGCCGGCAGGCGTTTGAGCGCCTCTCCGGCCCATCCGCCGCGACCATCATGCAGGCCGGGTGAAAGCTTTATACCAAGCTGTAAAAAGTTTGACTCATTAAGGGACTGTTAGGCGGGGTGTGATTCAACATGGAAAACAGAGGAGTTTTTCCATGGCACGCGGCATTCCCCTACGCACAGACTTCACTTGCGACGAT
>Ga0209568_1000205_pt1 | contig 20739 bp, 19 predicted proteins | sample WorMetOlspDAHAB2_FD_187406 | JGI IMG/M metagenome (GOLD analysis project Ga0209568, IMG submission 187406) | Marine gutless worms symbiont microbial communities from Max Planck institute for Marine Microbiology, Germany - Olavius sp. DAHAB.2... ...
CCACATCTCCACAGGCGCCACAACACCAACCAGGAGGTCATATCAAAAGGAATCTGGCGGCATGATCAGTGAGCGGAGTACACCTTAACCAAGCCGCCGAGCTGTCCAACGAAGTGGGACCACCTCAGAGTTCGGAATAGTACGCCTCGACTGCATTGCGCCTATCTTTGGTCGTCGCACTCATAGTCTAGTCCTTCCCGACTGTTGTTCGTTCGATAGACTAGAAGTGGTCTTTGCTGATGCAAAGTCGGCTCAGCTCGCCAACCTCGAACTCACTTAAGTCGGCGAAAACGTCCTCGAGCTGCTTGGTAGTATCATCGCGAATCGAGAATATGGGCGATGTGTCAAGCTGGCATTCCGCTTCGGTCAAACCACCTTGCTCAGAAATTGCTGCTGCGTTTCGCGTCATGTTCTTCGACATACCCCATACCTCCAACCTGAGTTTGCAAGATTTGGGAAAGGTAGCTCGTTCTTCGTGTGAATGCTAGCTATTTTCAAACTCAAGATTGTTTTTCGCCATCAGGAAATCGGATCATGACGAGCAACGTCTTTTCTGCATTTAATGCCTTGGAAACCCGCGAGTTCAGCTAGTGTTTTGGTGAAGAAGGGTCCGATCGGCGATCCTCTGCGAAAAGCAACCCTTTCCAAAGATCGCGAGCGGCGCAGGCCCGCCTGGCCGATGCCGCGGCCCCGGGCGGCGGCCCCTACGACGCCGTCTGCTGCTTCTTCCTGCTGCACGAGATCCCCGACGACTACAAGCACGCGGTCGTCGACGCCCTTCTCGACAGCGTGCCGCCGGGCGGCAAGGTGGTGTTCGTCGACTACCACAAGACCTTTGCCCTGCACCCGCTCCGGGGCGTCATGCATCTGGTGTTCCGCTACCTGGAGCCGTTCGCCTTCGGCCTCGTCGACGGCGAGATCAAGGATTTCGCCAGCCGCCCCGACGACTTCGCCTGGCAGAAGCAGACCTACTTCGGCGGTCTGTATCAGAAGGTCGTCGCCCGACGCATCGAGCCGGCACTGACCTTCGCCCACGCGGCGGAGTAGCCCGGGGCGGATCAACCCGCTTGCAAGCAGCAACCCCGGGTCGGACGCGGACGAGCCGGACCTCCCGCGGTCAAGATGAACAGTGGCATTCGTCGAGGTCGCCCGGCAAAGGCGATAACTCGCCGATTGGACAAGTCCGTTGCCATGAACGGACCTCTGGCGGCCGGTCCCGTTTGGTCAGCCCGTAGCCATTTTCAGCCAAACTTCATTGCGGCTCGTCGGATCGCTTCAGGAAAGGGATTGGAGGAGCGGGACGGAGTCGAATTTTGCACGTGATCAGGGCGGGCGGCGGCAAACCCCGCCTCAACTCGCCTTCTTTTAACGATCCGTACGGGAACGCCGTCCTTAACTATTCCTTGCACGGCACCTTACCGTCTCAGCACAGACGGCGTAGGCGAATTAGGAACCACTGGCGCCATGAGTCTGTTTTTGGGGTCAGAAGCGGTCTCATAGGCCGAGCGCAACAGTCGTCCGTTGCCGAGTGCGCAGTCGCTCTCGTCGTCGCGCGACCTACCCTCCCTCCAGGTCGCGAGGCCGGACGAACCGCTCCAGCCGTGCGCAGCCCGGCGTCAGGTCCTTCCAGGCCTCGACGTCGGCATCGAACACGGCGAGCGCGCCGGTCGGGAACTTCTCGTTCATGCTGGCCAGGGGTCCGGCGTCTCCGTTGCCGGCCAGCGCCGACGCCAGCTCTTCGAGGCCCGGGTTGTGGCCGATGATCATCGCCGACGGCAGCGTGTCATCGAGCCGGCTGAGGCGGTCCAGGAGCGCCGCCGGGCCGGCGTGGTAGAGCCCGTCCTCGAACCGGGTCGGCACGTTGCGGGCCAGGGCCTTGCCTGACCGTTCCAGGGTTTCGCGGGTGCGGACCGCGGTCGAGCACAGAATGATCGCCGGGCGCAGGTCGTGGTCGGCGACGTACCGCCCCATCGCCTTCGCTGCCTTGCGCCCGCGCCCGGCCAGGGGCCGGTCGATGTCGTCGAGGGAAGCGTCTTTCCAGCTCGACTTGGCGTGACGGAACAGGAGGATGCGGCGCACGGCTGAGGATCGGCGTCGGTCTACTTCGGCGCCCGGCGGGCAAACGCCCGGGGCTTGTCCTTGCGCAGCCGGCGGGCGGTGTCGGCGCGCCGCTTCGCCCCGGAGATCAGCACCTCCTGACACGACCGCCCCGTCCGTCCCTTTTCGGCACGGCGTTGAACGTAGGTGCCGTCGGCCTGCATGTCCCAGCCGCCCCGCCGGTCGCCGAGCTGGGCATCGAACAGCGTGCGGAGTTCCCGGCGCAGCGTCGGCTGCTCGACGGGCGTCAGGGTTTCGACCCGCATGTCCAGATTGCGGTGCATGGCATCGGCGGAGCCGATGAAGTACTCCTCGTCGCCGTCGTTCTGGAAGTAGTAGATGCGGCTGTGTTCGAGGAATCGCCCGATGATGCTGACGACGGTGATGTTCTCCGAGATTCCGGGAAGGCCGGGACGCAGACGGCAGGTATCGCGGACCACCAGTTCGACTTTGACGCCCGCCTGCGACGCGCGGTACAGCGCCTCGACGATGTCGGGGTCTTCGAGCGCGTTGGTCTTGAAGCGGATCAAGCCCGGCTTGCGGGCGGTATGATTGGCGATCTCCCGGTCGATGCGGCTCAACAGCCCCTTCTTCATCATCTTCGGCGCCGCCAGGATCTTGCGGTAGTCCCGCGCCGGTCGGCAGCCGGTGGTCAGGTAGTTGAACAGCTCGGAGAGGTCGAGGCCGATCTGTTCGTCGCAGGTAAGCATGCCGAGGTCGGAATACTGCCGCGCCGTGCCGGCATGGTAGTTGCCGGTGCCGACGTGGACGTAGCGGCGAAGCCCGTTGTAGTCGCGCCGCACCACGAGCACCGCCTTGGCGTGGGTTTTCAGGCCGATGACGCCGTAGGTGACGTGGATGCCGGCCTCCTCCATGCGTCCTGCCCACTGGATGTTGGCGGCCTCGTCGAACCGGGCCTTCAGTTCGACGACGACGGCGACCTGCTTGCCGTTGCGCGCGGCGTCGATCAGGTAGTCGATGATCATGCTGTCGGCCGAGGTTCGGTACAGCGTCATCTTGATGGCATAGACCTTGGGGTCTTCGGCCGCTTCGCGGACGAACCGCACCACCGACGTGGCGAAGGATTCGTAGGGGTGATGCAGCAGGATCGGACCGTTCTCGCGGATGATGTGGAAGATGTTGTCGCGGTCCTGCAGGGCGACGTTGTTGATCGCCTGGTGCGTCGGAAAACGCAGCTCGGGGACGTCGAGCGACGACAGCTCCATCAGGTCGCGCATACCGATCATCACGTCGGTGCCGAAGACCTCGGTTTCCTCGTCAAGGCCGAGCTCGGCCGCGAGCATGCCCCGATGGGTGGGGTTGATCCGCGAATCCGTCTGAAGCCGCACGATGGGCGCGAACTTGCGTTCGCGCAGCTCGCTTTCGATCATCGCCAGCAGGTCGTCGGCCTCTTCCTCGTCGCGTTCGGTGTTGGCGTTCCGGGTGACCCGGAATACCTCGGCCGACTCGATCTCCATGCCGGGGAACAGCTCCTCCAGGGAGTGCGCCATGACGTCCTCGAGCATAACGAAACTGTTTTCGGTGCCGACACGGAGGAACCGGGGCACGCCGGCGCCGACCGGCACCTTGACCCGCGCCATGGTCAGTTCCGGCTCGTTGGGAAAGCGCAGCGTGACCAGCAGGTTCAAGGACAGATTCGAGATGAACGGGAACGGGTGCGCCGGGTCCATCGCCAGCGGCGTCACCAGGGGGAAGATGTTGCGGCGGTAGACCTCGCGGACGGCGTCCTGCTTCTCCTTCGACAGCCGCGCGAACTCGTGGACGCGGATGCCGTGGCGGCGCAGGTCTTCCATGACAGCGAGGTAGGCTGCCTTCTTTTCGTGGCGGAACTCGGCCAGCACCTCCCAACATTCTTCCAGCTGCTGGGTCGGCGTGCGGCCGTCGATGGTCAGCTTGTGGACGCCGGCACCGATCTGCTGCTTGAGGCCGCCAATCCGTTTCATGAAGAATTCGTCGATGTTCGACGCGGCGATGGCGAGGAACTTGACCCGCTCGAGAAGCGGGGTCCGCCGGTCGCACGCTTCATTCAGGACCCGACGGTTGAAGGCCAGCCAGGTCAGCTCGCGGTTGAGGTAAAGCTCGGGGCTCCTGAGGTCGATCTTCGCGCCGCCCGACTCCGTCTTGGTGCCCTTGTCGGCGCTCCGCGAGCGCGCGGCCCGTCTGGTTTTCGTTGATGCGCTGCGGGGCGCGGCCTTTCGCCTCGCCGGCTTCTCGTCGTCGGATGCGGCATCGGGCACCGCCTGGGCGTCGTCGGTTCGATCCTTCATGCGGTTTTCTTTGCTTTCTGTTGGCGCCACGCCTTGTCTTCGAGTTTGCGCTGGCGTTCGATTCCGGCCTTCAGCCGGTCACTGACGGTATGCAAGACCTTGACCCGGGCAAACCGCTTGTCGTTGCCTTCGACCAAGGTCCACGGCGCCAACGTCGTGGAGGTTTTCTCGACCATCTCGTTGACGGCGATGTCGTATTCGTCCCACTTCTCGCGGTTGCGCCAATCCTCGTCGGTCAGCTTCCAGCGCTTGTAGGCAACCTCTTCGCGGGCCTTGAACCGGGCCAACTGCTCTTCCTTGGTGATGTTCATCCAGAACTTGCAGAGCACGATGCCGTGGTTGACGAGCTGTTCCTCGAAATCGTTGATCTCGGCATAGGCACGCTTCCATTCGTCCTCAGACGCAAAGCCCTCGACCCGCTCGACGAGCACGCGGCCATACCAGCTTCGGTCGAACACGGTCACCCGTCCGGCCCGTGACAGATGGCGCCAGAACCGCCAGAGATAGTGCTGGGCACTTTCTTCGTCGGTCGGCGCGGCGATGGGAATCACCTGGACGTCGCGGGCATCCATCGCCGCGGTGAGCCGCCGGATGGCGCCGCCCTTTCCGGCCGCATCCCAGCCCTCGAACACCAGGATCGTCGAAATCCCCAGTTCCTTGGCCTCGCGGTAACGCTGGTTCAACTTGCCCTGATACGCCTCCAGCTCCTTTCGGTACTCCTTCTTCTCCAATGCCTGGTCCATGTCGAGGCTGCCGAGCACCGTCATCTTGGGAAGCCGGATCACGGTCGCACCCGCGTCGACCTCGATGACGTCGCCGACGGCGACGGGGCTCGGCTCCTTCTGAGCTTCCAGTTCCTTCTTCAGCTTGCGCTGGACCTTGGCCTCGTGGACCCGCTTGCGGATGCCGTTGAGCACGGACGTCGCCACGGTCAGATAGCGGTAGTGTTCGTCGAGGCCCTCGACGATCTGCCAGGGCGCATGGCCGGTGCTGGTCTTCATGATCGCCCGTTCGGCCGCGGCGATGAAACCGTCATACTGATGCCAATGATCCCAGTCGGTCTGAGTGACCCGCCACTTGGTCAGCGGGTTCTTTTCCAACTTCTTGAACCGCGCCTTCTGCTCGTCCTTGCCGAGGTGCATCCAGAATTTGAGGATCAGCGCGCCATCGTCGGCCAGCGCGTTCTCGAATGCCATCACCCGGTCAAGGGCTTCGTCGAACTCGGCATCATTAGCGCGTCCCTGCACGCGATCGAGGATCGGGCGTGAATACCACGAGCTGAGGAAGATGCCGATCAGGCCCTTCGGCGGCAGATCGCGCCAATAGCGCCAGTATTCTGGCCGCTCGACCATTTCGTCCGACGGCGGACCGTAGGCCTTGGTGATCAGCCAGCGTGGATCGAGCCACTCGTTCAGCAGATTGACGGTTTCGCCCTTGCCGGCGCCGTCGACGCCGCCGAACACAAGAATCACCGGGAATTTCTCTTCCCGAAGCTTCTGCTGGATTTCCAGGAGTTCGGCGCGTAACGCCGGCGCCTGCTCGTTGAATTCCTTCTTGGGCACTTTGCGGCCCAGTTCCGCCGTTCTGAACATCGGCATTCCCTCCCTCGCGGGAATTTATTCTATCACGTTCGCTGTCGTTGTCGCGGCAAGGCTTGGCGCAATGCCGGGTGTTGTCTGCGCGATGGGGCATGGTATGGTCGCGCCCGCCGCCGACGGGAGCACTACCGATGGCCGCGCCAGGGGACGCCGCGATCGCCGAGAAGGAACCTTACGCCGAGCCCGCGCAACACGCCGGGCGCGTCGGCGTCGTCGACATCGGGTCGAACACCGTGCGCCTGGTCGTTTACGAGGCGCCGACGCGGCTTCCCATTCCCGTGTTTAACGAGAAGGCGCAGTGCGCCCTCGGCCGCGGCATCGCCACCACCGGCAAGCTCAACCCCGACGGGGTGACGGAAGCGCTCCGCAGCGTCCGCCGGTTCGTAAGGCTGGGCGCGGCGATGGGGGTCGACCGCCTGGAAATGGTGGCGACCGCGGCGGTCCGCGATGCCGACGACGGGATGGCCTTCACCCGCCGGGTCGAACGTGCCTGCGGCCTGCCGGTGCATGTACTCAGCGGCGCCGAGGAAGCACGGCTGGCCGCCGTCGGCCTGCTGAGCGGCGTCCCCGATGCCGACGGGGTGCTCGGCGACCTGGGCGGCGGCAGCCTCGACCTGGTCGGCTTGAACCAAGGCACCATCGGCGAGTATGCCACCCTGCCGCTCGGCCATCTGCGGCTCGCCGAGGACTCGGGTGGAGATCATGCCAAGGCGCGCAAGATCCTTGACGCTCAGCTCGCCACCGTGCCGTGGCTGGGCGAGATGGGCGGCCGGGCGATCTATGCCGTCGGCGGCTCATGGCGCGCGCTGGCGCGGGTGCTGATCGATCAGACCCATCATCCGCTTCACGTCATCGACAACTACACCATCGGGTTTTTCGACGCGCTGCGGCTCGCCAACCTGGTCGCCGGACTGAGCCAGAGCACCCTCGACAGACTATTGGGCGTCGCCAAGAACCGGGTCGAGGCCTTGCCGTATGCGGCGATGGCGCTGGCGGCGCTGCTTGAATTGGCAGGGCCGCGCGAGGTCGTGTTCTCGGGCTTTGGCATGCGCGAGGGCCAGATGCTGGAGCTGCTGCCGGAAGACCTGCGCCACCAGGACCCGCTGATCAGCGCCTGCGAAAGCCAGGCTGAGCGCACCGGCCGGTTCGCCATCCGCGGCCGCGAGCTGCTCGACTGGATGACGCCGCTGTTCGCGTCTGAAACCGATGAACAGAGGCGCCTGCGCCACGCCGTGTGCCTGCTTTCGGACATCGGCTGGAGCGAGCACCCCGACTACCGCGCGGTCCATGCCTATCACCGGGTCCTGCGGATTCCCTATGCCGGCCTGACCCACGAGGCGCGGGTGCAGTTGGCGCTCACGGTGCTGGTCCGCTACAACGGCGACGTCGACGACCCGATGGTGGCGCCGGTCCACAACCTTTTGGACGACGCCGAACTGGAACGGGCCCGCATCGTCGGCCTCGCCTTGCGCCTCGCCCACACCCTCGCCGGCAGCGCCCCGGGGCTGCTGTCGCAGACCCAGCTCAAGGTGACCAAAACCCGTCTGACCCTGGAATTGCCCAAGGACCGCGCCGTGTTCCTTGGCGAAGCGGTGGAGCGGCGGCTCCGCACCCTAGCCCGAGCCATGGACCTCAAGGAACGCATCGGCTAACCGGCGATCGCCTGGCCCGCATCAGTCGAGGACCAGAGACCCCTCCTCCAGCATCTTCTCGTAGAGCGCCAGATCGCTGGCCGAATCCACCTCGCCCCAGCCGCCGGCGACGGCGACGGTGGCGACGGAGATACCCGCCTCGACGAGACCGCGGAGCAGCGTCGTCATGTCGGCGGCGTCTCGCCGGGGCTGCGGCCACCCCTCGGCGAAGTTCCGGATTTGCCGCCAACCGTCTTCCGTGACCTTGAGCAGTCCCATGTACTGGCCGTCGATCTCGTCGAGGGATCGGGGCCGCCGGCCGATGTCGCGGATCGTCCCGTCCGGCCCCAGCCCTAGCGTCTCGGCGTCGGCCAACGGATCGTCGAACCGGCGGGACCAAAGTCCAAGCCACTCGGTATCGCGGGTGATCGCGATGTCGGCGGCGCTGTCCATCAGCCGCCGCACATGACCGCTGCGGTAGACGATGTCGCCGTAGGCGACGATCCCACCACCATCCGCCAGCCAGTCCCCGGCGCACAACAGCGAGGCGACCATGTTGGTGTCAGCCCAGCGCCGGTTGTCGACGAAGGTCGCGCCCGGGGCGACGATGGCGGTGCCGCAGTAGCCCCGAACAATGACGATGTCGCCGACGCCAGCGGCACGGAGCGCATCGAGCTGCCAGACCAACAAGGGCCGCCCGGCCAACGCCGTCATGCACTTGGGGCGATCCTCGGTCAGCGCGCCCATGCGGCTGCCCCGCCCGGCGGCGAGGATCACCCCTCTCACGGCGAGACCGAAAAGGCGTCGCGGAACAGGGCGACATCCGCCTCGCCGATGGGAGCCTCGCGCTCCGGATGCCACATGAGGCCCCGGATCGGCTCATGCCGGTGGCGCACCGCCTCGATGACGCCGTCCTCGGCGACCGCGCAGGGCTCAAGATCGGGAACCGACTCCATCGTACCGAAGCCGTGGTAGCTGTTGACCTGTTTGGTCTGGCCGTCTGCGGTGACTTGGTGGCGGTTCCCGACATAGTTTTGCACGGGGACCAGGGAAACGCCGAACAGTGCCTGGACGACCTGCATGCCGCGGCAAACGCCGACGATGGGTAGGCCGCGCCGCCGGGCCCAGTCGATCAGCCGCGCCTCGGTTTCGTCCCGCTCGGAATCTTTGCCGCCAAGTGCGCCGATGTCGCCGCCGCCGGTCAGCAAAACGCCACCCACGCCGGCCGCCTCGGCCAAGTCGACGGCGCCCTCCGGGCGGTTGGGCACCGGCAGCGCCGTGAGGCCGCAGGCGGCGAGGAATTCCGCCCACCGCTGATCCAGGGCGTCGCGGCGTTCACCGTCCCGGGCGTCGGTGACCACCCGCTGACTGACGGCGATTAGGGTCAACGCAGCACCTGGACCTGCCGGTTGGCGCAATCGACGAGCAGCATTTCCGCCGCCGCCCATTCGCTGAACAGGGTCTCGCCAGCGCCGATTACCGCCGGGATGCCGAGCTCGCCGGCGCGGATCGCCATGTGCGAATTCACCCCGCCGTACTGGGTGATGAAGCCGGCGATGCCGCGAGAGAAGATCCAGTCGTAGCCGGGATCGGCGCTGGGGATCAGCACGATGCCGCCGTCCAGCGGCCCGCCACGGGAGATGTCGGTGGCGACCGGGCCGATGGCTTCGCGCTGGGTGACGAAGTTGGGCTCGAACCGCGGAACGTGGAACGCCCACGCGTCGCCCGGATCGACGATCAGCGGCGGCAGGCTGAGCGAACGGGTCAGCGCGTGCCGCCGCTTGCCGGCCTCGATGCTGCGCCCCACCACCTCGGCGGGATCGCCGCTGCCGATGTAGAGATCGCGGATCACCCGGATGTCGGCGTAGGCGCAGTCCTCGCGGGAGAAGCCGAACTCGCGCCCGAGGTCCTGGAACAGGGAGAGCGCGTCGCTGACGCTGCGGGTGAACACGAACTTGGCCAGCTCGCGGCCCTCGATGCTGGCCTTGATGAACTCCAGCAGGCCGACGGCCGAATGCTCCAGTCCGTGCTCGGCGAGCAGGTCCTCGATCCGCCGCAACTGGGCGATGGAGAGGGCGAACGATCGCGCCTTCGCGGTCCCACCGTTGGGCCCGCGGTTCGACCAGTCGAAGTAGAGGTCCGGGGCCTCGTCGTACCGGGCGGACAGGATGTCGTAGGTGCCGGGCCGCAAATGGCCGTACCGGGCAAGGAAGGTCTCGCGGCTGAGGTCGCGGAAGTCCCGGGTCAGCCGCGAGCCGACGGTATCCAGCGAGGTCGTGAACAGGTCGTGCTCGTCGTCGCGAAGGACGCCGACGGCGATCAGCGAGCGCAACAACTGCACGGCGATGAACGCCGCTCGCGCGAGCCCGGCGAACGGCAGCGTGCCGTACCGCTTGGCGTGCTCCAGCAGCCAGTAGATCCGCGATACCCGGTCGAGGCCACTGGCCATGATCGCCTTCTGGCGGGCTTCCAGCTCGTGCACGCGGTCGAGGTCGCGGCGCCACAGTCCGCCCTCGTTGCGGATGATGCGGTTGGTCAGGTCCCGGAGGCTGTCGGAGAGGCAACGGCAGTCGGCGTCGGAGAAACCGTGCTCGCCGAGCACGCCGAGGCGGTCGGCGAGATCGAGGGTGTAGCAAGAGAAGATGATCTCGAACTCGACCTTGTCGTGCAGGGTCGGCGCGGCGACCAGCCGGTCCAGGTAGTAGTCGGCCAGCCGCTCGGCGAGGCCGTGCTCGATGTCCTTGGGAATGAAGGAATTGAAGCTGACCCGGACGTCGATGTAGGGCAGTCCATGGAAGTCGACGAGCAGCGGGAAACTGCGCAGGTTGCGGTAGCCGTAGTTGTCGCGCTGGTAGGCCCAGGTCGAGTCGGTGATCAGTTCGCGGTAGAGCGACAGCGCCAGCGGCCGCGGCCGCACGCCGATCATCTCCGCCGGATTCCAGTCCGGCATGACGCCGAACACCGCCCGACCGCCGAGCAGGTACGGATTGGGTCGGTTCATCAGCTCGATTTTGCGGGCGATCGAGGCCACCGTGTCGGTGTGAATGTCGAGGCCGGCGGCCCCGTCGCTGCCGATCGCCAGCGGGCGGACCTGTAGCAGATAAACGGTATCGTCGCCGCCGACGGCAAACTCGATGTCCAGGGCGTCGGTGCCGAAAACCTCTTCCAGCTCCTCGATGAGCCGAAGGACAGGTGCCAGCGCCGGATCGGTCGGCGGCTGGGCGGATCGGTGACGGACGTAGGTCTCCACTCCGCTCGAGCCGCCCGACGTCACCGCTTCGGCAGTCCGCCCCGAAGTGTCGTAGGCGATGACCCGGTACGGACCGCCGGTGTTCGGGTCGCGGCCGAAGGCGACGCCGGAAAAGGAGACGTCGCCGAGCATCGGCTGGACCAGCACCTGGTCTCCGTCGTCGGTTCCGTCGAAGGACTCAACCACCCGATCGATGGCATCCGCCAATGCCTCGCCGCCGGTCACCGCGGGCACCGTGCGGTAGCGGTCGGCCATCGAAGCGCCTTCGCGGTCCTCGGCGCGGGCGCTGCTACGCACGATGACCGCGTCGCCGCCCCAGGGCTGGCCGGCAACGGCATCGACGGCAGCCTGCCGGTCGCGCCGCCAGTCTGCGACGGTGACGCGGACCTGGGGAAGGACGACGGCCAACGACAACCGCCCGTCCAGGCGTTCCAGGGTTTCTGCCTTGGTACCGAACTCAACCGTCATCGGCCGTCGCCACCTTATTTCACGGCTCGAAACTGTAGCAGTGCCAAAGGCCTGCGGCTATTTGAACGCCAGCACATAGAAGAACCACGCCATCTTGGCGAAGCCGGTGTGGACGACCTCGTCGTTCATCGAGAACAGGAGCGTCCGTTTGAAGTGCCGGTCGCAGAGCGTCCGCAGCTCCTCCGGCTCGTATTCGTGCATGTGGACGCGCCGCGACGCTTCCGAGCGATAGGCGCCGGATCCACGGTTCGGCGTGCCGAGGATCATCATCCCGCGGTCACTGAGCCTTTCCGAGTAGTCGGCGACGATGCGCTCGCCGTCGTCCCGGTAGAAATGCTCGATCACGTCGACGGCAACGACGACGTCGAAGGTCGCCCCGGCAACCTCCGACGGCAGGTCGAGTATATCGCCCTTGACCAGGGTGAGATTGTCCCGCGCCAGCCCCCGTTCGGCCGCTCCTTCCAGGTCGGCGTGGAGGTCGAGGCCAATCACCTCGCGGGCGACGGTGGCGTAGAAGTAGGCGCCGTAGCCGTTGCCGCATCCAAGATCGAGGACCCGGTCCTCGGGCGCGATCAGCCGCGCCGGAAACTTGTAGCGGGCCAGCTTCACCGCGGCCATCAGCGGGTTGCCGCGAAAGTCCCGCTCCAGCGCAAACTGGTCCTGCGGCGCATACGGCCGGCGCTTATCGTCGTCGGTCATCCCGGTTCGACTCCGAAGGTGTCGCGGAAACAGCGGTCCAGCCGGTCCTTATAGAGCGGATTGATGAACTCCGGGGTGTTCCGGTTGCGAAGCTGCGGAAACGCCGGCAGCGGATCACGCAGGTCCGCCTCGATGCCAAGATCACCCAGAAAGGCGACGAACCGCCGCATCAGCTCCTGCGGCTTGCCGACCAAGTCCGGATACTCGACCGCGAACACGTCGGCGGGATCGACCGTCGCCACGCAGGCGTCGATTTCGGCGAGGATCGCGTGAACCTGGGCGACGGTCTGCGCGACCGGATCGTCGATCGCCAACAATTCGTCGATATTGCGCGGCCGGTGGCTGTGCCAGGCGCGCACATCACCGTACCGGTCGGCACGGGCGTTGAGGATCGAGTTGCAGAGGTAATACGGGTCGCGCTTCAGCACCACCAGCAGCACCCTCGGCAGGATGTCGCCGACCACGTCGAGATTGCACCAGGCGAACACGTTGTCGAACAGCAGCGGCGCCTCTTTGGCCGCTTCGATGGCTGCCAGCTTTCGGTTCAACCCGGCGGCGTCGACGGGCCGGTCGGGTGAGCAATAGTGGTCGTCGCCTTCCAGCCTCAGCCAGTGCTGCCAGAACCAGCCCCACTCGTGCGGTTCGTGGGCGCCGACCGGATTGTAGTGCGACCCGTAGGACTTGAGGTGGCTGACATAGTCCGGATCCTTCAGGTCCTGCTCCAGCAACGCGCCCAGGTAGGGCGCCCGCCAGAACCGGGCGAGGACATTGCTGACCGTGCCGATCCCCGTGCAGCTCAGCGCCAGCTGCTGGAACAACGCCGAGCCCGCGCGCGGCGGCGAAACCACCAGGGTCACCGGCCACCGGGGCGCCTCGAACGCCTGGGTCAGCCGATCATCCTCATCGGCCAGCAGGGCGTTGATGGTGGCGAGTCCGGTCATCGCGCCGGGCGCTCCGTGGTCGCGTTCTGTCGAGCCGCGGGCGCCGGCACTCACAGGAAGTTAGCGTGATACTGCCGCGCCCGCTCGGGGTTGAGGACAGTATCGGCGAGATGGTTTAACGCATGGTAACGGCACCCACCGGGACATTTGCTGAGATCGAGGGCGTGCGAGGCGTCTCGGATGGCGCGTTCGATGTCGTCGAGGTCGTCCTCCATCGTGCCGACCGAAACCTGGTGGGGGCCGCAGCCGACGATCCGGCCGTCCTCGTAGACATTGACGTTGAAGAACCCGGCAACGCAGCGGTCGTAGGTCAGCACGTTGTGGTCGGCCGCTTCCGACAGGATCTGGAAGGGCCGGAAGTGAACGGTAAACGCCGACGTTTCGAAATCGCTCCGGATCCGCGCCACCTCGGGAGAAAGGTCGTCGAGGGTGAGCTGATTCTTTTCGATCCTCTCGCCGACGGCCCCGCGGTTGAACACCGGCTTGACCGAAAAATAGTCGACGCCGATGTCTCGAGCCCGGCGCGCGGCTTCGTGCATGTCGTCGAGATTGCGGTGACGTACGGCGTACTGGATGCCAAGGGTCGGCCCCTGGCCGTTGCGCCGTGGCACCAGGGTCGCGAGGTTGGCCATGATCTTCTCGAAATGGCCCTCGACATCGTGCATGGCGTCGTGCACCGCACCGGTGCCGGCATCGAGGCTGATCCGGATGTAGGTGAAGAATTCCAGCGCCTCGTCGAACATCCGGTCCAGCAGATAGCCGTTGGTGAACATTCCCTGATCGAGGCCGAGGCCGTTTACCGCGTGGATGATCTCGCGGAACTTGGGGTGCGCCGTCGGCTCGCCGTTGCCGACATAGCCGACCGCCTTGAGCCCGCGTTCGCGGGCACGGGTGAGGAAGGCCAGCAGCCGGTCCCCGTCCATGTGGCGGACGTCCTTCTGCTGGGCCGCGTAGACCGTGCACCACAGGCAGCGGTGATTGCAGAAGTTGCCCAGGCTCACCGTCGCGTGGACGGGAAACTGCAGGGCGTCCCGCTTGAGCTTTTCCAGCTTGTCGTAGTGATAGATGAGCTTCTCGAAGCCCAGGATGTCCATCCCTGGAACTCCTAAATCCGCTTGATCCGGTCTTCGACGACGTTGGGGCGGAAATGCTGGAAAACAAGCCCGGTCAGCGGGGCGCCGGTCGCCGCCACACGGCCGACGAAAGCGTCATAGAGCGCCTCGTAGCGGGAGACATGCAGCTCGTATGACGGACCGAAGAACTCGTCGGCCGAGGCCTTCAGGTCGTCGTCGGACACCTCCGCGTCGACCATGTCGAGGACGCGGACGAAATAGCCGTGCTGGGCGTCGGCCAACTGGCGGCGGCGCTCGGTATAGGCCTGCTTGAACGCAACGAACTCGGGGCCAAGCTCTTCGAGCACGTCGGCGTTCATCGGGTTGGTCATCCGGCAGATCAGGTTCTCGATATTGGTCTGGACCTTGTTCAGCTGGTTGGTCAGTGGATAGCGGTAAAAGATGCCGTCCCAGTGCTTGGCCGCGCGTTCCGCCTTGGGATCGAGGAAGGTGTAGGTCGGCGGCTCCCAGAACTGGTCGGACTCGATGATCCGCCCCTCGTCTTTCAGCACCGAGTAGACCTTGGCGTCGCGGATGACCATCAGCGTGTTCGACATCTCGGCCGGATTGTCGCTGAGCCCGGCGGCGTGCAGGAACTCGGCGTTGTCGCGCAGGGTCTCCATCGTCGAGTTCGGCCCGAACATGATGAACCCGGCGTAGACGTAGAACAGCTCCATGTCCTTGAGCCGCTTGATGGTGGCGATGTTCTGCTCGACGTTGGCCCGCTTGTTGTAGAAGTCGAGCTCGTAGTCCGAACCCGATTCGGCGCCGACGACGATGATGTCGATGCCGGCCTGTTTCCACAGCCTGAGCAGGTCCTCGTCCTCGTCGCCGAGCATGGTGTCGCAGCGCATGAACACCTTGGCGGACAACTTGAGGTCCCGGGCGATGATGTCCTCGCAGATCTCTCGGGCCCGCTCCTTGCCCTTCCAGCCGGGGTCCTCGAAGGAGCTGTCGGAGAAGTTGACCAGCTTGACGCCCTGGGTGCGGACCAGCTCTTCCAATTCGTCGACCACGTGGCTGGCCGACCGGCCGCGCCACACCTTGCCCTTCTGCAGCCGGGTGTAGAAGTTCACCGAGCAGAAGCTGCAGTTGGCGATGCAGCCCCGCGACGTGGCGATGCGGATGCTCTCGCCGATGCCGCCGTCGATGGGATCGCGCCCATGTCGTCCAGGTAGTCGCGGGCCGGAAACGGCAGTGAATCGAGATCGGGAATCAACCGGCGCATGGGATTGCGCACGGCATCCCCGTCGCCGTCGCGCCAGACGATGCCCTCGACGCCGACGAAATCGACGCCGCCGTCGGCGACCTCCTTCATGATCTCCAGCATGGTCAGTTCGCCCTCGCCGACGACCATGCAGTCGAACGCGATCTCGTTCTCGAGGATCGGCCCGGCGGCGAAGGACAGGAACGGGCCGCCGAGCACGATCAGCGAGTCCGGCCGCGCCACCTTGATCTTCCGCGCCACCTCGCGGACCTTGAGGAAGTTGCGCATGTTGAGCTGGAAGCCGTAGACCTCGGCCTCCACCTCCGCGGCGCGATCCAGCTCGTCGTCGCCCCGATTGGCGTAGCACTGGTGGACATCGACCCGAAAACCGTTCTCGCGCAGGAACGAAGCAATGGCGCCGACGCCGAGGGGAATTTCCCCTTCGAACTGGAAATCGCCATCGACCATGACGTTGATGAGCGCGAGCGCGGGGCGCACCTGAAGCATCGCCCGGGTTCTCCCTGTTTTGCGCCTGACCGCATTCTTGCGGCGGCGGTGTCAGCCCCCTGTAGACTGTGCGCAGTCTAGCAGAAACGGATGCGCCGCGTCGCGGTTTCGGACCATACTCCGCCCGACGGCAGGGACGGCGGAGACGCGGCGGCAATGGTCATCTGGATCATCGGACTGTCGGCAGCGGACAAGACCACGGTCGGCGCGCTGCTCGCCGAACGCCTGCGCCAGGACCGCGGCAACGTGGTCTTCCTCGACGGCGACGACCTGCGCGCTGTGTGGAGCGACGACCTCGGCCACGACGTCGGCGCTCGGCGCGTCAACGCCGACCGCATCTGCCGCCTGTGCCAGGTCCTCGACCGCCAGGGGCTCCACGTGGTGACGTCGATCCTGTCGCTGTTCCCCGAATCGCGGGCGTGGAACCGGGCCCATCTCGGCCGCTATTTCGAGGTCTTCCTGGACGTGCCGATGGACGAGCTGAAACGCCGCGATACCAAGGGCCTGTATGGCGGCGAAACGCCGAATGTCGTCGGCGTCGACATCCCCTGGGAAGCGCCATCAGAACCCGATCTGCGAATCGCGCCGCGGGACGTGCTGGAGCCGCCCGAGGCAATCGCCGAACGAATCTTCGGCGCCCTGGGACCGATCGAATGACCGCTCCCTACCCCTACGCCGGACGCGATCTGTTTGCCGAACCGGAGCGCTATTTCTACGCCGACTGCGCGGCCCCTGATTTCCTCGACGGCTGGCGCGCAAGCCACGATGCCGGCCGCGCCCGCCTCGCCGAGCGGGCAGCGAACACCGGCACGGCACCTGAATCGGCGAAGGGCTCTGGCGATCTCCTGGCGCTGTTGGATAGGTGCTTGAAGGACTTGCGGGCGAGCCCGTCGCCGCCGCCCGGCGTTGTGGCCAGGCTCGATCCGCTGCTGGTCAAGTTCGAGGTGTTCCGGCGCCTGTCTCGCCCGGGTGGCCGAGGGCGCCGACGACCTCCGCTACCTGTCAGCCCTGCTCAAGCTTACCGATGCCTTGCTCACATGGGCGCCAGAGCGGTTCACCCCCGAGGACGCAGCGTTGCTGATCGAGGTGTTGGACCGCGAACGGGCGCTTGTCGCGCGCTGGGAAGCCGATGGCAGCGGTCCTCGCTGACGTCGCGTTCCTCGCCGCGCCGACGTACCGGTCGCGGGCTTACGCGCAGGCGATGAAGGCGGCCCAAGTCCTGCCGGCCGCCGTGCTGTTCCTGCCCGGAGACGAGCCGGTGTGGAATGGACCGAATGAAATCACTCTCGATCTCGCCGGCGATGGCCAGGTCTCGGTGTTCCGCCCGGCGGAAACGGTACGGGAAACCCTCGGATCGCTCGTCGCCGACCGACGCACCCTCGCCGATGCCGACGTCAACCGCCCCGATATCGTTGCCGCGATCGCCGAGGCGCCCGGCGACACCGTCGTCTATTCCGGCCTTGGCGGCGCCCTCCTCGGAGACGCGCTGCTCAACTGCGGCAAGCGGTTCCTGCACGTCCACGGCGGCTACGCGCCCCACTACCGGGGCAGCACGGCGTTCTACTACAGCCTGCTGCGGGAGGGCACGATGGGCGCGACGGCGCTTTGGCTCGGTGCCGGAATCGATGCCGGACCGATCCTCGCCCGCCGCCGCTATCCGCCGCCCCGAGGCGTCGACATCGACCGCGTCGGCGATCCGATGATCCGCGCCCATCTGCTCTGCGAGGTCCTGGGCCAGCGGCGCGACAGCGGTGCCTTTGCCGAGGCGTTCCGCGACGAGACGGACGCGACCACCTACCACGTCATCCATCCGGTCTTGAAGCACATCGCCCTCCGGCGGACGGCGCCAAACGCGGATCAGTAGCCCCAGGTCTTTCCGACGCCGTCCAGTTCGGCGCAGACCTCTTCGAGTTCGCGCTCAGAAAACACCGCCCGCCAAGCATCGCCGCGCGATCCGGCCGTGTCCTCAGCCATGCGGATGCCGCCCTCCTCCACGGCATCGACGAAGAACCCGCTGTTCGGCGGCACACCGTCAGCGTCGACGCCCATGAATTGGAACAGCCGGTCGAGTGTCGCCTCGCGGTCGTCGCACAGGTCCTCGAGGCGGACGACGATGTTGGTGTCCTCGGCGCCAGGACGTGCGAGGAAACCGGGCAAGGCCTCGAAATGGGCGCGGACGATCGCCGCCGCGGCTTTGTGACGGGGCAATGAGGCCAGCGCGTCCGCATCCGGCAGATCGCCGGCAAGGCCGAAGTTGGCGGCGAACTGGCGCATACCAGCGGCTCGAACGTCGAGCCCCGTGGCTCCGCCGCCACCGAAAATCCGTGGCGCGCTTTCCCGACCCACGGGCCTGCAATAGGAGGCAGCGATCGCCCGGGGATCGCGCAACAGGTGGATGAGCCGCAGGTTGCGGAACACGCCCGGATCACGCCGGCCGAGCACCCAGATGGCGTCCTTGACGATCAGCCGGCGGCTCAATGCCAGGGCAGAAAGGCGGTCCTCGTCACGCTTGGCGAAGTTCCATTTGATGTCGAACTGCCAGAACTTGAGGTCCTTCCACTGCTGGACGAACTCGGGATAGCGGGCGGCGAACGTTTCGGCATCGTCCTCGATCAGTGGCCGCTGATTGCGCTCGATCCAGGTGGCGCATCCGACCGCGTCCAGGCAACTCACCCACAACGGCTTCAACAGCTCGTTCCGGAGCAGGGTCGAGCCGGACCGGCCCATGGAGACAATCGCGAAGACGGCGAAACTCATACAGCGGGTCCGATCCGGCCGCCGTCAGGCGTACCGGTAGCGCGGAAAGAAGCCACCCGGCTGGCGATCGGGGTTGGCGCGGTCCCAGGCTTCGGAAAGGGCCTGAAACGCGTCCGGTTCGAGAACCCGGCAGCCGACGGAATAGGCGGCCCGCCCCTCCGAGAACCCGCACTTGAACGCGTAGAGCCCTTCCTGGTTCTGCGCCGCGCCGCCGAGATGAAAATGGCTGCGCCCGGCGTGCATCATGTCGGTCGCCACCGTCGACATCAGCAGGTGGGTCGGATGCAGGTGGCCGAACTCCGGGCGCGTGCCGCCGAGGTGATAGTGGCAGAACCGGCGGCCGTGCACGAATACGCCGGCGCTCAGCACCTCGTCGGCATCGTCGCGGGCGACGTAGAGCGAGACGGTCTCGGCGTCGAGCGACAAAAGGGCATCGAAGTAGTGCCGGGGGAAGAAATAGGAGGCGTGGGCGCCGAGCCGGTTCATCGTCCCCTGATAAAGGTCGTGGAACATCGCCGCCAACCGTACCGGCTCGGCGGCGCGCTCGATCTGCACGCCGCGCCGGAGCGCCTGGCGTACGTATCGGCGGGTGCGACGGCTCTGCGTCGCGACCATCGCCTCTTCGTCCGTGGTCAGGTCGATGACAACGTTGTCGCGGCTGTGGCGGACATCATAGTGCGGTTCCCAGCCCACGTGCGCCGCCAGCAGCGGATGGAACCGCACGAACTCACTCACCACATGGACGTCCCGCAGGTACACGTCGAACGCGGCGACGAATGCGGCCTGCAACGCGTCGCCGTCGGCACTCTCTCCAGCCGGTAGTGCCAACGGCCCGCCAAACTCGAACGGCGTGATGACGTCGGTCCAGCCATGGGAGGGAATGCGTACGCCTTGCAGGTCGGGAACCGGCCGCAGCACGAACGGATAGGCGACGAGCCCGTCGGAATGCTCGAACAAGGTCAGGTGTACGCCGCCGGTTTCATGGATGGCCGCCGCACGCAGGTAGTCGAGGTCGTAGTAGACGTCGCCGGCGCCGGCGAGCGCCGCGTCCCAGCGCTGTCGTGCCTGCGGCGAAGCCAAAATGTCGGCGAGCGGCTGGATATCCAGATCGCCCGGCGTCACCGTCCGGACGGGACGCCGTGAGGGCGCCCGCAGGCTCGCCGCCCGGCTGCTCATGACCCGCCGGCCGCCGATGCGGCGGCGCCGAGCCGGACGATCCGGCCGCCGAAAGGCGCGTCCAAGGCGCCCGGCTGCAGAACCTCGCCGGGCAGGTCTTCGGCCCACGTGCGGCAGCCGGCGACCAAGTACGTCCCGAGCAGGTGGCGCAGGACGATCCCGCCCGTCTGCGCAAGATCGTTCAGGTACTGGAACACGCCCTGTCGCTCCGGGCCGCGGCCCAGGGTCTCCGGGATCAGGTAGAAATCGTGCCAGAGGAACACTGCCGAAGGCGCGGCGATCTGCAGTGCCGTTTCGGTGTCGGCGCGGATGCCGTCGTAGCTGTGGTCGCCGTCGACCAGAACCAGATCGACCGAGCCGGCGACATCCGCCAGGGCCGCGGGCATGGCCTCGTAGGGGTGGCGGAACACCTGCCGGACCCTTTCAGCAAAGGGCGACGCCTTGTAGCAGCCGCCGACGGCGTCGTCGCCCCGCAGGCACTTGGCCGTGTAGTCCTCGTGGTAGGCCGGATCGAGATCGACGGTGATCACCTCGGTGTCGGGTGCGCTGTTGGCGGCGAGGATGTACGTGCTCTTGCCCTGGGCCGTGCCGAACTCGACGATGCGTTTAGGGCTCCGGACCCGAGCGATGGCGGCCAGCACCAGCATCTCGTGGGGCAGCAGGAGAGGCATCGACTCACGGCCGTAGGTGAACAGATGGCTGCTCGCCTGCAGCGGCAGGTTGTCGGCGACGCCCGGAAAGAGGTCGCCGATCTCGGCCGTCGGGATGCGGTTGCGCAAGCTTGCGTCGGGCATCGTCGGTCGGACCGTCACACGGCTCCCTCGGGCGCGCTTGCGCCTTTTAAGGACTCCTCAATCGGTGAAAACATAGCATATGACAATGCTCCTATGATGATTGTCCAGCGGGATTTTGCTGTCCCGTGATTTTGAAGGCCGGGAAGTCCTCGAAGACCCAGCCGTTCTTGAGCGTGTCGTAAATGATCTTGAGGAGTTTACGCGCCGTGGCGAT
>Ga0209568_1000206_pt1 | contig 20707 bp, 16 predicted proteins | sample WorMetOlspDAHAB2_FD_187406 | JGI IMG/M metagenome (GOLD analysis project Ga0209568, IMG submission 187406) | Marine gutless worms symbiont microbial communities from Max Planck institute for Marine Microbiology, Germany - Olavius sp. DAHAB.2... ...
AGCTGAAAACAGCTATGAATCACTTTGCTTTGAAATATAAGTTAATCATTACAGCCAACCAAACGGTATATAAGGAGTTGCGAAAAATGCGAAAGCTACAACCTACTGCGTAACATCAGTTAATTATTAAAAATTTGTTTAAAGTCTGGGTAATAGTGTGTGAGTTTGCTTTTAACAAAATGAAAATAGAGTATGTGTTACTCTTATCCAAGCGATATGACTCGTCAGTTGCAAGCATATTTGATAACGTTAAACCTGAACTTGAAAGTTTGCATAGCTATATTTCTATAGCACATAAGCAAGGTTGGAAAATGTGGGAAGCTCTTGCACATTTATTTTTCGGGACTTGCTGAACAATCTTGACAAACTGAAAAATTTTCTTCAAAATGTGAAAATTGTATACATAACTACTTGCCTTTTTTTTGCTTGATGAATATGCTTTATTGCATTGCGCGTGAAAACCATAAAGGTATGCATTAAACAGCTCAAAAGCAATTTAAGGAATTTGATAACATAGAAATCCTACATACTTGAGGATTAAGAAATGCCCAGATAGCTCAGGGGTAGAGCACTTGCATGGTAAGCAAGCGGTCGTAGGTTCGATTCCTATTCTGGGCAGGTACAGTATCAAATTCGTTCAAGTGAACTGAGTCTAAATCGGAGGATAATTATATATGGCTAAAGAAGCTTTTCAAAGGACCAAACCCCACGTTAATATAGGTACTATTGGTCACGTTGACCATGGAAAGACAACGTTGACGGCAGCGATTACAAACTATTTGGCTAAAAAAGGTAATGCAAAATATCGCGATTATGCTTCTATTGATAATAGCCCAGAAGAAAAGGCCAGAGGAATTACGATTAATTCCAGTCATGTTGAATATGAGACGGATAATCGTCATTACGCACATGTTGATTGTCCTGGGCATGCCGATTATGTAAAAAACATGGTGACGGGTGCTGCCCAAATGGATGGTGCTGTTCTCGTTGTGGGTGCTACTGATGGTCCTATGCCTCAAACCAAAGAACATGTTCTTCTTGCTAGACAGGTAGGTGTTCCTTCTGTTGTGGTTTTTTTGAATAAAATGGACCAAATTGGGAAAGGAGATGAAGAGCTCGTCGATTTAGTTGAAATGGAAGTGGCTGAATTGTTAGAGGCTCAAGGATATAAAGATTGCCCAATTATTCGTGGGTCTGCTCTAAAAGCATTGGAAGGAGATAGTGAGTGGGAGAAGGGTATTGAACAATTGGTGGGTGCTATCGATGATAAAATTCCCACTCCAAAACGTGATATTGAACAACCATTTCTTTTGCCTATTGAAGATGTGTTTTCCATTTCTGGTCGCGGTACTGTTGTTACCGGCCGTATTGAAAGAGGGTCTATAAAAATTGGTAATAAGGTAGAAATAGTTGGGTTGAGAGAAACGCGTGAAAGTGTGGTAACCGGGATCGAAATGTTTAATAAAATCCTGGATGAAGCTCGAGCTGGAGAGAATGTTGGAATATTGTTACGTGGTATTGATAAGAAAGATGTTGAACGAGGAATGGTTCTCGCTGCACCAGGCTCTTGTACTCCACATACAAGCTTTAGTGGTACGATTTATATCCTCACGAAAGAGGAGGGCGGACGGCATAAACCCTTTTTTACTGGATATCGTCCCCAGTTTTATTTTAGAACAACTGATGTAACTGGTACTGTAACACTTCCTGAAGGAACGGAGATGATCATGCCTGGCGATAATATTGAGCTTATGGGTAAGCTTATCAGTCCTATTGCTATGGAGGAGGGTATGCGTTTTGCTATCCGTGAAGGTGGGCGTACTATTGGGGCCGGCACTGTGACGAAGATTACTGAATAATGAATTTGATGATAAGAGCATTATATCTTTCATTTTCTTTCTCAAAAGTAACCATGGGTGTGTAGCTCAGTTGGTAGAGCAACGATCTCCAAAGTCGTCGGCCGGGGGTTCGAATCCCTCCGCACTCGGTTTGTGTAAATGTATTTGTACTAGATCTATGGGAAAAAAGAGAAAACCAGGTGATATGACGGTCTCTCGCAAGGTAGTAGGATTAAGTGTAGCGAAAAACAAAAAAACAACGAAGAAATATTTTGTCCAAGAGATGAAAAATCAGATGAAAAAGGTTTCTTGGACAACGAAGGAGGAACTGTATATTTGTGGTAAGGTTGTGATTGGAGCTATTTTTATTTTGGGCATTGGAATATATGGTATCGATTTGTGTATTCGGCTCTTGCTAAATGGGATAGGATATTTAGTTGGCATGAGAGGAGCATAAAATTTGTATGGAAGAGTATCAATGGTATGTGATTCAGGTTATGTCTGGTCAAGAAAAAAAGGTGGAACGTAGAATTCAAGACAACTCTTTCATTGCGAAAATGACAGAATATATTGAAGAGATTCTTATACCTTCGGAAAATGTTGCAGAGGTAAAGAGAGGAGAGCAAAAGGTTAGCGAAAAGCGTTTGTGGCCAGGGTATGTTCTCATCAAAATGATGCTTACAGATGATTCTTGGCAATATATTAAGGGAATCAATGGAGTCATTGATTTTATGGGTGGAGGAAAACCTATTCCTCTATCTAAGGAGGAGGTGGAGGGTATTCTCTTAGATCTTCAACTACGCAAGGGAGAAATTGTTCATAAAAACAAATTACAAGTAGGTGATCATGTCAAAATCATCGATGGCGTTTTTATAAACTTTACGGGAACGATTCACGAGGTGAATCATGAAAAGGGAAGGCTGAATGTTACGGTTTCGATTTTTGGAAGAAATACATGTGTTGAGGACTTGGAATTTTGGCAGGTAGAGGAAACTTTTCTTGAGACATCTTAATGAGAGTGGCGGTATAGAAAAATGGCAAAAAAATTAGAAAAGAAGATCAAACTTCAAATTCAAGCGGGTCAAGCGACTCCTGCTCCCCCTATTGGACCAGCTTTAGGTGCTGCAGGGTTGAATATTATGGTTTTTTGTAAGGAATTTAATGCAAAAACTCAAGATAAGGTAGGCGATGTTCTGCCCGTTGAAATATCGGTTTTTTCTGATAAAAGCTTTACATTTATTACAAAAGAGCCGCCTATAGCTCGATTAATATTAAAGGAGCTGGGAATTGAAAAGGGATCTGGGGTGCCCAACCGAGACAAGGTGGGGCGTCTTACTAAAGAACAAGTTAAGAAGATTGTTAAAAGAAAATATCCCGACCTAAGGGTACGTTCCATGGAAGCGGCGATGCTTCTGGTCCAAGGGACGGCCCGTTCCATGGGCGTAGATATTGTTGAATGTTAAATGTATAATGAATGTGGTTATGGCGAAAAAAAGCAAACGTTATAAAAAACTTCTCGATCTTTTTGACCTAAATGCAAGTTATGGTCTTAAAGAGGGAGTCGAAATTTTAAAGAAATTTTATCCTGCTAAGTTTGATGAATCCATTGAGGTGGCCCTTCGTCTTGGTGTAGATCCCAAAAAACCCGATCAACAGGTGAGAAGCACGGTCTTTCTTCCTCACGGTTCTGGAAAATCTCCAATTGTTGTAGTTCTTGTAAAGCAAGATAGAGCACAAGAAGCGTGGGATGGTGGAGCAGATGAGGTAGGGGATCGAGATCTCATTGAAAAGATTAAAGGTGGATGGACAAATTTTGATGCCCTTATATCAACCCCCGATATGATGCGAGAGGTGGGGAAGTTGGGTAAAATTTTAGGTCCTAGGGGGCTTATGCCTACACCAAAGGCGGGAACTGTGACAACCGATGTAAAGCGCGCAGTGGAAGATCTAAAAAAGGGAAAAGTTGAATTCAAAGTTGATAAGAATGGTATTATTAATAATAGTGTAGGCAAGCTTTCTTTTGATGAAAAGGATATTGCAGAAAATGTTGAAGCTCTTGTACGTGCAGTTTCAAAGGCAAAGCCCCCTTCATCAAAGGGGCAATTTCTACGTTCTCTCTCTATCTCATCGACCATGGGCATTGGAATTAAAATCGATATTCATTCAATTATGCTGAATTAGGTATAGGACATTATGAGACATGAAAAAAAGCTTTTATTAACAGAGACGAAAGATCTTTTAGAAGACACCTCTTCCTTTCTTATTACCAGCTATCAAGGCATGGATCCTAATGTAACTTTTGCGTTTCGCATGTCGATAGTTGAAACGGGTGGTTGTTTTCAAGTTGTGAAAAAACGAATGTTTTTGAAGGCCGCTGCTGAAGCTGGTATAAATATGGATAGAGAATCTTTAAAGGGACATATCGGAATTGTTTATGCAGAGGATGATGTGATTGCAACTACGAAAGCTGTTTATACATTTACAAAACATCATAAGGGTCTTTTAGAGGTTTTGGGGGGAGTTTTTGAAGGGGAAGCATGCTCTTCTCAAGAGTTTGAAGAGATATCGAAACTTTCAAGCCAAGAACAAATGCGTGTCGAATTTCTCGGGTTGCTTGAAGGAGTAATGTCTTGGGTTCCTGGAATTATTGAAATGTTTCTAGGGGATATAATTAGCTATATTGACCAAAAAAAGGTTCAAAAAGAGTCATAAAAGTATACAGTAGAGGAAATCATCGTGGTACAACAAAAAACAAATATTGAAGAAATTGCAGATGTATTGAGTAATCTTTCAGTTTTAGATCTATCTAAGCTCAAGAAGGTATTAGAAGAAAAGTGGGATGTAAAGGCCCCCATGGGTGCCCCTATGATGATGGCACCGCAAGCTTCAGGTGAAGAAAGTGAAAAAGAAGAAGCTACAGATTTTAAAGTGGTCTTAGAAGAGGTGCCAGCAGACAAAAAAATTCCTGTAATTAAAGCGGTACGAGCACTTCTCGGTTTAGGTTTGCAAGATGCAAAGGAGGTGGTAATAGGAGTCCCCACAACTCTTAAAGAGAGTGTGCCTAAAGCTGAAGCAGAAGAAATGAAGAAAAAGCTTGTTGATGTTGGAGCAAAGGTTTCATTAACAGGTGTTTAGAAGTAAATTATCTTGAAAACCTATATTTTAGGCAGAAATTTCTTAGTAATAAGAGGTTTCTGCTTTTATACATTAAAAACATATAAATTAAATCCGTTTGGTAACAGAACTAAAAACACATATCGGGAGGGTTTCCATGCTCAAAAGACCGCCAGAAAGGGTGAGTTTTCGTAGCCGAGAAGAGATCATAGATCTTCCAAATTTAATTGAAATACAAGTGAAATCTTTTCGTCAATTTTTTCAAGAAGATAAATTGCCTCATGAGAGAAAGAATATAGGGCTCGAAGAAGTGCTGAGGGAAATTTTCCCTATCAAATCTTATGATGATAAAACGATTCTTGAATATCTTTCTTATAATCTTGGTGTTTCTAAATACTCTTCAGCAGAGTGCATAAAGCGGGGGATCACCTATAATGTTACTTTAAAGGTGAAATTTCGATTGACAGATGAAACGGGCATCAAAGAGGAAGAGGTTTATATGGGAACGATTCCTTTGATGACAGAGCATGGTACTTTTATCGTTAATGGGGCAGAGCGGGTCATTGTCTCTCAACTGCATCGTTCACCCGGTATCTCTTTTGAGCAAAATAAGCATTCGAAGGGGGTGGTTTTGAGTTCTTTTCGTATCATCCCCTATCGTGGAAGTTGGCTTGAAGCCTCCTTTGATATTAACGATCTCGTTTATATCTATGTCGATCGCAAAAAGCGTCGCAGAAAAATTCTCGCCACTTCTTTTATTCGAACCCTTGGTTTTTCATCAGATGCTGAAATTATTGAAGAGTTTTTTACCACATTTCGCGTGAAAATTACATCGGATAAAGATTTTCCAAAATATGTAGGAAAGATTCTCGCTGAAGATGTTTATGATGAAAATACAGGTGTCTTTTTTGGGAAAGCTTCAGAAAAATTAACAACAGCTATGCTTAAACGTATGCTTGATATGAATGTTCATGCAATTCGTATTGCTGAAGATGCTGATGAAACAAGTCCGATTATTAAAATGCTTATCAAAGATTCCACAAATTCTTATGAATCTGCTCTTAAAGACTTCTATCGTAAAATTCGCCCTGGAGAGCCCGCCACTCTATCCAATGCAAGATCTGCAATCATGCGACTCTTTTTTGATCCAAAACGTTATAATTTGGGTCGTGTAGGACGTTATAAATTGAACAAAAAACTGGGGCGTAAGACAACGGATGAGGATTTAGAGGTTGTAACGTTAAAAAAAGAGGATATTATCGATGCTATTAAATACCTTATTCGACTTCAAAAGGGAGAGGAAGATACCTATATTGATGATATCGATCATTTAGGTAACAGAAGGGTTCGTTCAGTTGGGGAATTGGTGCAAAATCAGTGTCGTATCGGGCTTGCTCGTATGGAAAAAATTATCAAAGAACGAATGAATCTTTTTGATTTTTCTTCCGACACCCTTACTCCTGGAAAACTTGTCTCTGCAAAGGGGTTAGCAGGAGTTTTAAAGGACTTTTTTGGACGTTCACAGCTTTCTCAGTTTATGGATCAAACAAATCCTGTTGCGGAGTTAACTCATAAACGGCGGCTTTCCTCTTTAGGGCCTGGGGGCCTTGATAGAGCGCGCGCAGGGTTTGAAGTGCGCGATGTGCATTCCAGTCACTATGGACGTATATGTCCTGTTGAAACTCCTGAAGGGCCCAATATTGGTCTCATCACTTCCCTTTCCTCTTTTGCGAAGATCAATGAATTTGGTTTTATTGAAACTCCATATCGAATTGTACGAGATGGTGTTGTCACAGAGGAGATCGAATATATGACGGCAGACTTAGAGGAGAAATGTATTATTGCGCAGGCCTCTGCTCCATTAGATCAATACCATATGTTTGAAGAACCGATCGTTTGGGCTCGTTATAGAGGTGAACCGTTGAAAATCGAATCGGAGAAGGTAACGCATATGGATGTTTCCTCCAAGCAACTTGTTTCTGTTGTCACAGCTCTGATTCCTTTCTTGGAGCATGATGATGCTAATAGGGCACTTATGGGATCAAATATGCAACGCCAGGCCGTTCCTCTCCTTAAAACCGATGCTCCTATTGTAGGGACAGGTATGGAAAAGCGAATTGCTCGTGATTCAGGTGCGGTGATTATTGCGGAAGAGGGAGGTGTTGTGGAATATGTTGATGGATTTCAAATCGTCATTGCTTCAGAAGCAAATCGCATGAAAAAAAAGACCTATTACTTAAGGAAGTTTTTACGTTCCAATGCAAATACAGCAATTAATCAAACGCCCTTGTGTAACGTTGGGGACAGGGTAAAAGGAGGAGATGTAATTGCCGATGGGCCTGCAATTGATAAGGGAGAGGTAGCCCTTGGGAAAAATATTCTTATCGCCTTCATGCCTTGGTGCGGGTACAATTATGAAGATGCCATTATCATATCTGAAAAACTTATCAAACAGGATACTTATACATCGATCTACCTTGAAGAATTTGAACTTACTGCGCGTGATACAAAATTGGGGAAAGAGGAGATTACCCGTGATATTCCAAATGTTTCGGAAGAGGCTCTTGCCGATCTAGGTGAGGATGGAATTATTCGTATTGGCGCTGAAGTAAAGCCCGGAGATATCCTTGTCGGGAAGGTGACTCCAAAATCTGAGACGGAACTTTCTCCGGAAGAACGTCTTTTACGTGCTATTTTTGGGGAAAAAGCTGCCGATGTGAAAGATGCCTCCCTTACTGTGCCACCAGGGACAGAGGGTGTAGTCATGGATGTAAAAATTTTTAGCCGTCGTGATCGTCTTTCTAAAACCGATGATGAATTGGTGATTGAGGCAACTCGAATTAAAGATATGCATCGTGAATTTAAGGAAAAAGAGGGAGACCTTTTGATTCAATTTCATGAGCAGATTGGCGCTCTTCTTCTGGGAGAGGAAGCCCCCGATGCTATTATGCATCGTGTTACAGGAGATGTTTTAATCAAACAGGATGAAAAGATTACCCAAGAGATGTTGGAAATTTTAGAAGCTGAAAATCCCGATCATCTCATTTTGCCAAGCAATGATACTTATGACACTCTTAAAGGATATTTACGTAAACATGAAGTCTCTATGCAACAGCTACATATGCAGTATAAATCGGAGGTAGAGTATATCCGCAAAGGAGATATTGAGCTCGATCCTGGAGTCATTAGCCAGGTAGTAGTATATATAGCGACAAAGAGAAAATTGCAGGTGGGGGATAAAATGGCGGGTCGTCATGGGAACAAAGGAGTAATATCCAATATTGTTCCTGAAGCTGATATGCCCTATTTGCCCGATGGGCAAACCATTGAAGCTATTCTAAATCCTCTTGGGGTGCCATCACGAATGAATATGGGTCAACTTCTCGAAACACATCTTGGTCTTGTAGCAAAAAAAGCGGGGATCTATGTAAAAAGCCCTGTGTTTGAAGGTTTTCCAGAAGATTATATTTGGGAAATGATGGTTAAACATGGTTTTTCAGATACGGGGAAAACCTATCTTTATGATGGACGTACAGGGGAGCGTTTTGATAGTCCTGTTGTTGTCGGTTATATCTATATGTTGAAACTTTCTCATCTCGTTTCCGATAAAATTCATGCTCGGGCTATTGGTCCCTATTCTTTGGTAACACAACAACCGCTTGGTGGTAAAGCGCAAATGGGGGGTCAACGTTTTGGTGAAATGGAGGTGTGGGCCCTTGAAGCATATGGTGCGGCATATTTGTTACAAGAGATGTTAACCGTGAAATCAGATGATGTATCTGGAAGAACGAAGATTTATGAATCTATCGTAAAGGGGGATAACCTTTTGAAAGCGGGTATTCCTGAATCATTTAATGTTCTTGTAAAGGAGATGCAAGGATTGTGTCTTAATATTCGTGCTGAACGTGAAACTAAAGAGTAATAATATGAAAAAATTTCTGGAGCGATTTTATGTATGAAAATGAATGTTATGATTCTCATTTTGATAAGTTAACGATTAAAATTGCCTCGGATGATGTCATTCGTAACGAATGGTCTAGAGGTGAGATCAAAAAACCTGAAACGATTAATTACCGTACCTTTAAACCTGAGAAGGGAGGGCTATTTTGTGAAAAGATTTTTGGCCCCACTCGTGACTGGGAATGTGCATGTGGTAAATATAAAAAGATCAAACATAAGGGCATTATTTGCGATCGCTGTGGTGTTGAAGTCACCCTATCTAAAGTGCGCCGTGAAAGGATGGCTCATGTTGAACTTGCCGTTCCCGTGGTACATATTTGGTTTTTTAAAACGCAGCCTTCCCGTATAGGGAATACCTTAGGTATGTCGGTTGCCGATCTCGAACGCATTATTTATTATGAGGAATATGTAGTCATCGATCCAGGTAATACTCTTCTTCAACGCAAACAACTTCTCAATGATCAAGAATTTCGTGAAGCACAAGAAAAATGGGGGGTTGACTCTTTTAAAGTGAGTATGGGGGGAGAGGCTATTAGAGAACTTTTGGAAAAAGAGGATCTTGTTACGATCATTGCAGAACTAAAAGAAAAATTGCGAAAAACTCGTTCTATGCAAGCAAGAATGAAATTTGCAAAGCGTCTTAAGATTATTGAGGGATTTGCCTCCTCTCCCAATAAACCTGATTGGATGGTGATATCACGTGTTCCAGTGATTCCTCCAGATCTGCGACCTTTGGTACCTCTTGATGGAGGGCGTTTTGCTACCTCTGATATCAACGACCTTTATCGGAGGGTGATCAATCGTAATAATCGTCTGAAACTGATTCTAAGGCTTAAAACACCTGATGTTATCACTCGCAATGAAAAGCGTATGTTGCAAGAGGCGGTTGATGCACTTTTTGACAATGGTAGACATGGCCACCCTGTGATGGGTGCTGGAAACCGTCCCCTCAAAGCTCTTTCTGAGATGCTTAAGGGGAAGCAAGGGCGTTTTCGTCAGAATCTTTTAGGTAAGCGTGTGGATTATTCTGGACGCTCTGTTATTATCGTTGGTCCAGAGCTCAAATTCAATCAGTGTGGGCTACCAAAGAAGATGGCGTTAGAGCTTTTTGAACCCTTTATTGTCAAAAGGCTTAAAGGATCTGGATATGTCTATACGATACGTTCTGCAAAAAAGATGATTCAGCGAGAAGAGCCTGAGGTATGGGATGTGCTTGATGAAATTATTAAGGGACATCCAGTGCTTTTAAATCGAGCGCCAACATTGCATCGTCTAGGCATTCAGGCATTTGAACCTGTCCTCATCGAAGGGAAGGCGATTCGCATACACCCTCTTGTCTGTACGGCCTTTAATGCAGATTTCGATGGAGATCAGATGGCTGTGCATGTTCCTCTCTCTGTTGAAGCACAGCTAGAAGCAAAATTATTAATGATGGCACCCGATAATATTTTTCTTCCATCCTCGGGGAAACCGGCAGCAGTGCCATCACAAGATATGATTTTAGGCCTATACTATCTTATGCATGATCCTGTCTATTTTCCTGAAAAGCATAACAAGAAAATCAAGATCTTTAGATCCTCTGAGGAGGTCCTCCACGCCCTTTTTGGAGGCAATAGTTATAATTGGTTTGATAATTTCTTTGATGGTAGGCGTGATGACCTTGGGAAGGGATTGCACATTCATGAACAGATTAAATTGCGTTTAGACACAGGAATTATTGAAACTACACCTGGAAGAGTCGTATTCAACACCATTGTTCCTAAGGAGTTGGGATTTCAAAATTATAGTCTTCGCAAAAAGAAGATGAGTGAACTTGTGCTGGCTACTTACAAAAAGGCAGGTCTTGAAGCCAGTGTGTGTTTTTTAGATGCCCTCAGATATATTGGATTTGCACATGCAACAAAAGCAGCTCTTTCTATGGGTATAAAGGATGTATGCATTCCTAAAAACAAACAAAAGATTTTGGATGAAACGCAGAGAAAAGTTGCTATTGTAATCAAGCAATATGAAGATGGGGTTATTACAGAAGGAGAGCGTCATTCAAAGATTATTAGCATCTGGACAGATGTCTCTGAAATCCTTGCCGATGAACTCTTCGGTATTATTTCTAAACCAGAGGGTACAGAGTTTAACCCTCTCTATCTCATGATGGATTCTGGGGCGAGAGGGAATAAGTCTCAGATAAAGCAGCTAGGGGCTCTTCGCGGGCTTATGGCCAAGCCTTCGGGAGAAATTATTGAATCTCCTATTACTGCAAACTTTCGTGAAGGTCTTTCAGTACTAGAGTTTTTTATCTCTTCCCATGGTGCACGTAAAGGTCTTGCCGATACCGCTTTAAAAACTGCTGATTCTGGATATCTTACCCGTCGTCTTGTCGATGTTGCACAAGATATCCTTATTACTGAAAATGATTGTGGCACCTTAAATGGTATCGAAGTTTCTCCTATTAAGCAGGGACAAGAAGAGTTACTACCGTTGAAGGATCGTATCTTTGGACGTACTATTTGTGATGATTTTTATATGCCGGGTGATCAGACTAAATGTATTGCTAAATCCGGGGATATTCTATCTATACAACAGGCTGAAGCAATTGATGATGTAGGAGTTGATAGTGTGAAAATTCGTTCCACTCTCACTTGCGAATCGAAACGAGGTGTTTGTGCTCGTTGTTATGGGCTGAATCTTGCCAATGGGCGATGTATAGCAAAGGGAGAAGCCGTTGGTATTATTGCCGCGCAATCTATTGGAGAACCCGGAACACAGCTTACTATGCAAACCTTTCATTTAGGAGGAATTGCTGCAGCTCAAGCCACACCCGATCTCATTGCTGAAAAAGCTGGCATTTTGATCTATTTTGGTTTGCGCACGGTGCGTAATAAAGAGGGGACATGGCTTACTTTAAACAAAAATGGTTTTCTTCACATTGTGCGTGATGAAAAACGCTCTCTTGAAGAGTACAAAAAGCTGCTTGCTACCAAATCTATTGAGCCTCTTCAATCTTTTGTCATTGAACTTGGGACGCTGATCTATTTTGAGGATGGTGCTAAGATAAAATGTGAAGATCGTGTAGGACATTGGGAACAACACAATATTCCAATTATTTGCGAAAAGCCAGGATATGTAAAATATGAAGATCTTGTGGAAGGAATTTCGACTATTCGTGAGGTAAATAAAAAGACGGGACAAACTGAACTTGTGGTACGGCAACATCGTGGAGAACTTCATCCACAGATCATCATCTATACGGATCAAGAGTATGAGGGGTTGGTGGGTACCTACGCAATTCCATCGAGTGCAATTATCTCTGTTGAAGAGGGAGATAGGGTGGAGGCTGGGGACTTTCTTGCACGTCTTCCGCGCGGGGCTATTAAAACCAAGGATATTACCGGTGGCCTTCCTCGAGTTGCCGAGCTCTTTGAAGCGAGACGTCCACGTGATGCTTCAGAGATTGCCAAAATTGACGGAATCGTTGACTTTAAAGGGGTGCAAAAAAATAAGCGTATTGTTGTTGTGCGCGATGAAGATACCGGTATGGAAGAGGAGCATCTCATCCCACTTACTAAGCACTTGATTATTCAAAAAGGGGACAGCGTAGTGAAAGGACAACAAATTACAGATGGTCTCGTTGTTCCGCAAGAGATCCTTGAGATTTGTGGTGTGCGTGAACTGCAAAGATATCTCGTAAATCAAGTGCAAGAGGTATATCGTTTACAAGGAGTGGATATTAACGATAAACATATCGAAATTATCGTTCGTCAAATGTTGCAAAAGGTCTATGTTATTGATCCCGGCGACACGATTTTTCTTTATGGAGAAAATATTGATAAAAAGAGCTTTCATGAGCAGAACTCTAAGGTGATTGAGGAAGGGGGCAAACCTGCTCAGGCTACCCCGATTCTTTTGGGAATTACCAAAGCTTCACTTGGGACAAAATCCTTTGTGTCTGCTGCCTCTTTTCAAGAAACTACGCGTGTTTTGACAGATGCTGCCTGTGAAGGAAAAATAGATCATCTTTTAGATTTTAAATCTAATCTTATCATGGGGCATATGATTCCAGGAGGCACGGGCTTTGTTGATTATGAGAAGCGTGTAAAAAAATTTATAGACATCGAAGAGGAAGATGTATTAAACTTCGCTTTTGTTGGTTATTAATCTTAGAAGCGAGGAGAGTAGTGGTAAAAAAGCGTAGTGAAGTGGAGGAGGGGGATAAGTGGAATGTGAAAGCTCTTTTTTTGGACATACAAGGCTGGGAGCGTGCGTTTCACGACCTTACTAAAGGGAAAAGGGGGAAAACATGGTGGCCGGAACTGGCGGAATATCAAGGAAAAATAGAGGAGGGTGCTACCACATTAAAAAGAGTTCTTAAAGAGATGTTTAGCATAAAAAGAGAACTCGTTAAACTCTATGCCTATGCATATTTGCGTCATGATGAAGATCTTTCCGACAAAACCTACAAAGAACTTTTTAGCCGTATCTCCTTACTTTATTTTGATTTTCAAAATGAAATTTCCTGGATACAACCTGAAATTTTGCAGCTTTCTGATACGCTCTTTAAAAAATATCTTCAAGAGAAAACCTTGGAGGAGTATCGCATCTATCTACAAAAACTTGCTCTTCTTAAGCCCTATACCCTTACTGCGGATAAGGAAAAGCTTCTCTCTTTGGCAAAGAAGCCTCTTGAAGCTTCCAAAACAGCTTTCAGTGTGTTTAATGATGCGGAATTAAAATTTGGTACAGTTCTAGACGAAAGAGGAGAGGAAAAAAGCTTAACACATGGAACGTATGGTTTATATCTTCAATCGAGCGATTTGATCCTTAGAAGAAATAGTGCGTTGCAACTACATCAAAGGTATAAAGAATTTGAGAATACGCTTACAGAACTTATCAAAGGGGAGGTGTTATCTCATGTTTTTGAAGCAGAAGCTCGTGGCTATCCCTCTTCTTTACATGCAGCTCTAACACCCTATTCTATTCCTGTTGAAGTGTATGATAATTTGGTTAAAACGGTACGAAGCAATCTCTCTACCTTACATAGATATGTGAAATTACGTAAAAGGCTATTGAAAAAAGATTCACTCCATTTTTATGATCTTTATGTATCCCTTATCCCTCATTATGACAAGCATTTTTCCTTTGATACAGCAAAAGAAATGGTTCTTTTATCGGTCCAACCCCTAGGAGAGAGATATTGCCAAATTCTTCAGAGGGGATTAAAGCAAGAATTATGGGTAGATCGTTTTGAAAATGAGGGAAAACGTTCTGGTGCGTATTCTGGTGGTTGTTATGATAGCTTCCCCTATATCTTAATGAATTTTCATGGAACGTTGAGAGATGTTTTTACGCTTGCACATGAAGCAGGACACAGTATGCATTCTTACTATAGCAATCATAATCAGCCCTTTATGTACTCTCATTATCCTACCTTTGTAGCTGAGGTAGCCTCTACTTTTAATGAAGAGCTTCTCTTTCGCACATTGCTGGAGAGGGCTCAAACTAAAGATGAGCGTTGCTATTTGCTCAATCAAAGGATCGACGATATTCGTACCACCCTTTTCCGACAAACGTTATTTGCTGAGTTTGAGCTTCAGATTCATCTTATGACTGAAAGTGGCGTTCCCTTAACGGCTGCATCTTTAAAAGCTTTACATCGCAGATTAAACGAAGAATACTATGGGCCAGAACTCTTTCTAGACTCTGAAATTGAAGTAGAATATCTGCGTATTCCCCATTTTTATTACAATTTTTATGTATATCAGTATGCTACGGGAATTAGTGCTGCTCATGCCCTTGTTGAACAGGTTTTGTTGGACGAAGGGAAAAGTTGCCAGGAATACTTAAAGTTTTTGTCATCGGGATCTTCTTATTATCCTATCGATCTTCTTAAAATGGCTGGAGTAGACATGAAGACAAGTGCTCCGATTCAAACGTTGATCGACTATTTTTCCTCTCTCGTTGACACTTTGGAGCAAGAGTTGGTATAGATCTGTAATTTTATGTTAAATAGCTTCTTTTATCTATGAAATTCTGTTGACCGGAGATTTGAAATTGGGATAAAATGGTTATAAGATTGAAATAATTTGGAGTTTTATGAAACGTACCTATCAGCCTAGTAGATGCAAGCGCAAAAAGGTGCATGGATTTCGTGCACGGATGCAATCGGTATCTGGTAGAAGAATCATTAATCGTAAACGACGAAAGGGGCGTAAGCGTTTAGCAGCATAAAATTGAAATTTTCACGAGCTCAAAGACTTCTCAGAAAACAAGACTATTGTAGAGTGTGTAGTTTTGGTCAAAAATATGTAGGCGATAAGATTGTGATTTTGTATCGCCTATCTACTACCTGTTCTAAGTTGGGTATTACAATTACAAAAAAAAGAGGAAAGGCACATGAACGCAATCGATTTAAAAGGGTAATTCGTGAGGCTTATCGTTATGAATGTGGGAAATTTCCTTTAAATATAGAATTAAGTATTCACCCCAGAAAGGGCTATCAAAAGCTTATGCCTAAAGAAGTTCGGTCAGACTTGCAGGGGTTAATTGACAATTGTGGCAACCTTATAAGCAAATAAAAGTGCAACCTAAAAGATATTCGAAGAAAGAACATGGTATTGAACTCGATCATATTGATGCGCAAGCCCTCTATGTTTTAAAAAGGCTACGCACTTTTGGTTATACCTCCTATCTTGTGGGAGGAGGCATACGCGATCTTTTGCTCAAAAAAAAACCAAAAGATTTTGATATTGCAACATTGGCAAAGCCCAGTGAGATCAAATCTCTTTTCCCCTCTTCGATTTTGATTGGGAAGCGCTTTCGTCTTGCGCATATTCGTTTTAGAAAAAAAATTATCGAAGTATCGACCTTTCGTTCTGGAGATATTTTAAATGGAGATCTTATCACTGAAGATAATATTTGGGGGTCTCCTGAAGAAGATGTTCTCAGAAGAGATTTCACCATTAATGGTCTCTTTTATGATAGTGAAAAAGAGGTGGTGATCGATTATGTAGGAGGATATCTAGACATTAAAAATAAATTGTTGCGTACGATTGGATCTCCCCTTCTCCGTTTTAAACAAGATCCTGTACGTATGATTCGATGCCTTAAATTTCAAGCGCGCTTTGCTTTTGCTATAGACAAAGAGACAGATCTTGCTTTGACTGAATGTAAGGAAGAAATTATTAAAAGTTCTCCAACTCGTATCTTAGAGGAGATGCTTCGTATGTTAGAATCTGGATCTTCAAAAAGTTTTTTTCAACTTATGAATACTCATGGGCTGATGCAACAAATTCTTCCAGAAATGGCCAAGGTTTTAAAAACAAAAGATGGGGGTATAATCTATAATTATTTAGAAGTCGTTGATAAAACCATTCCTTATACGCCCTTAGAGCGTCCTGTTCTCTTTGCATGCTTACTCTTTCCTTTGTTGGAAAGATCTTTACAAGTGCATCGGGGGAAAGGTTTTCACCTCGGTGACGCGTATCAAAAAAGCAACTTTTTAATAAATAAGATGTTTTGTTCATTTTTTTGTATTCCTAGACGTTTTCGTATTCGTACAGTAGAGCTTCTTGTTTCACACTATCGACTTACCATTTTTTATAAAAAAAAACGTGGTTGCATCAATCTATTTCGTATTCCTGAATTTCATCTTGTTATGCAATTTATCTATTTACGAAGTCAGGTGGAGGTGGGGGATGCAGATCTAGAACAGTGGGTAAGTATGTATGAAAAGATGCATAAAAAGAGAGCGAAAAAAGATGGCTTACAGAAGAGTGGGTTTGCCAAATCCTGATAAAAAATGCCTCACTTTGATCACCTTTCATTGACAATTAAAAGTTTTCTTCAGACAATGCATTTCTTTTATCAAGGTAAGGGTAATGTATGGTGCAAATTGGAGTAAGTGAATTGAAAATGGGTGTAAAGATTGAGATTGATGGGGAGCCTTATAATATCATTAATGTCGAATTTACCAAGCCTGGGAAAGGGCAAGCCTTTACTAGAACTAAACTTAAGCATTTGGTTTCTGGGAGAGTTGTGGAAAAGACCTATCGCTCTAATGACAAACTATATCTAGCCGATGTTGAAGAAACACAGATGCGAATGTTATATAGAGAGGGAGGCGGCATTGTATTTATGGATGATAAAACATATGATCAAATTACTGTTCCTTTGGTTGTTTTCAATGAAAAACAACATTATATGATCGAAGATGTTGTGTATGATGTAATCTTTTATAAGGGTAATGTGATCGATGTGATTCCTCCCATTTTTTTGCATATGACAATTGTAGATTCTCCTCCTGGCATACGTGGTGATACCTCTGGACGTGTTTTGAAGCCTGCTGTAACAAATACAGGGGTGACTATTCAAGTGCCAATTTTTATTGACGTCGGAGAGGTTGTGAAAATAGATACTCGTACTGGGGAATATGTCTCTCGCATTAAAGGGTAGGGCAACTATTACAACTGCGAAAGTTTGATGAGTTGTTTTGATATATTTTGAGAAATTTCCGTTGCCCTTTTCAGAGCATCTTCTGTCTGTGCAACGAGATCTTTAGGAGCGCGTGTAACAAAATTGGGGTTGCTAAGCTTGTTTTTGAAAGAGAGAATTTGTTTTTTTATCTTTTCCTGCTCTTTTTGAAGGCGATGTTTTTCTTTTTTTTGTAGTTCTTTTGGGAAAGGGATGACAATTTTTACGTCGTCTATTATAGCTGAAGAATTGCCCTCTTTAGGAAGAGTTTTAGCGTTTAGATGAAGGGTTTTGATCGGCACCAAAGAGATGATAATGTGTTGATGTTTTGCAATAGATGCTGTCTCCCCCAAGATGAAAACATCGGTTGCAACATTGGGTGCAACCTGCATTTCAGCACGAATATTGCGAATGGTATAGATGACCTTATGGAGAGGGGCGAAGAGCTCTTCCACATGGGGATTGATCCCCTTCTCGCACAATATCTTTGGGTAGGGAGAGAGCATGCAGGCAGGAGTTAAGAGAGCATGAATCGCCTCTTGAGTGTAAGGATCAGAGGTAACAGGTTTGAGATGGGGAAGGCGCTCTTTGAGAAGATGAAAAATTTCTTCGGTGATAAATGGCATAATTGGATGGATAAGACGTATAAATGCGAGGAGTACAATTGTGAGTAACTTTTGTTTGTTCTCTCCCGCTTCTCCTCCCTTTATAAGAATAGGTTTAGAAAGCTCCACATAGTAAGCACAAAAATGGTTCCAAAAAAATTTATAAGAGCAGGAGGCGGCACGATCAAAGTGATATCCTTCCAGGTGGGAATGCACTTCTTGGATAGTGCGATTAAGGAGGGAGAGGATCCACTGATCTTCTAAAGAAAATATTGCAAGACTTTCCATAAACTTTTTTGATGAGAGAGTGAGGTGCATCAAGACAAAACGGGAGGCGTTCCATATCTTATTGATAAAATTTTTGTATTCTTTGAAACAACGAGGGTCTAAGTCAATTTGGGGATTTTGTGATGCACTTGCGGAAAGAGCCATACGTATAGCATCAGCTCCATGAGAATGGATTACTTCAATGGGATTGATAACATTTCCTTTCGATTTAGACATTTTTTCCCATTTTGCGCACACATCTTGTGAGTGATCTTTTTGCGAGGCGATATAAGTTATGCTTCCATCATTGTTTTTGCGAAAAAAGGATTTTCCATATATAAGGCCCTGAAGTGAGACCTCTGCAAAGGGGGGCTTTCCCATAGCATATTCTCCCATCATAATCATGCGTGCTACCCAAAAAAACAAAATATCATGTCCCGTGACGAGGGCAGAATTTGGATAAAACTTTTTCAATTCATTGGTTTGATGGGGCCATCCCAGCGTGCTGAAGGGCCATAGGCTAGAAGAAAACCAGGTGTCGAGAACATCGGGATCTTGTCTCCATCCTGCAGGATCCTTTTTGACTTCTGGAGGAATACCCTCTCCTGCATAACACAGGGTTTTTCCCGATGAGTGGTGCCATATGGGAATGCGGTGGCCCCACCACAATTGGCGGGAGACGCACCAATCACGTAGATTATTAATCCAATGGAAATAGGTGTGTTCCCAAGTTTTTGGGAACAAAGTGACCCTTTTCTCTTGAACAGCATCGATCAGTTTTTGTTTGAAAGGCCCCATTTTAATGAACCACTGTTTGGAAAGGTAAGGTTCGATAGTTGCCTTAGAACGATAGGATATGCCAATGCGGTGTGTATAGGGCTCCTCTCTTTCTAAAAGTCCCATCTTTTTTATCTGTTTCACAATTTGAAGTCGTGCATTTTTTATAGTAAGGCCTTCATATTTGAGCCCTTTTTTATTGATTGTTCCATTGGAATTGAGAATATTGATAAGGGGAAGGGAGTGGCGCTGTGCAAGCGCCCAATCATTAGGGTCGTGAGCGGGAGTGATTTTTACAACACCCGTTCCAAAATTTGGATCTACATAGCTATCTGTAATAATGGGAATAGTACGATACACAATGGGTATAGTCACATGCTTTCCGACATAGGCTTTATAACGGGGATCTTCGGGAGAAACAGCTACGGCAACATCACCTAACATGGTTTCAGGGCGTGTGGTAGCGATGGTAAGATAACCCTTTTCCTCTACAAGGGGATAGCGAAAATACCAGAGCTTGGTCCTTTCCTCTACATATTCTACCTCATCGTCTGCGAGAGCTGTTTGTGTTATGGGATCCCAATTAACGAGATAATCTCCTCGATAAATCAACCCTTCGTCATAGAGCTTTTTAAAAAGAGTACGGACGGCTAAATTCGCCCTTTTATCCATGGTAAAGCGATGGCGCCTCCAATCACAGGAACAGCCTAAGCGTTTCATCTGATCGATAATTTGTCCTTCATGACGCTCTTTCCAGTTCCAAACATGGTGGATAAATTCCTCTCGACTGTAATCGTGACGACCTTTGCCGGTTTTTTCTATAAGATATTTTTCTACAATAGTTTGGGTAGAAATCCCTGCATGATCTGTCCCCGGCATCCATAATACTTCGTAGCCTAACATCCGCTTCCATCTGATCAATACATCTTGTTGCGTATTTACAAAGGCATGCCCCATGTGTAAGATGCCTGTGATATTTGGAGGGGGAAGCATAATGGAGTAGGGAGGTTTGCCAGAAAGGGGGTCGGCATGAAAAAATCCTTTGCGTTCCCAGAAATAGTACCATTTTTTTTCTGTTAAATCAGGGTTGTAAGATGTGGAAAGAGTAGTCATTTTATGGATTTTTTCTTTTGAATCCGTCATTTCTTATTGCTCTGTTTTAAATAAGACCTTACATTACAGTCACTACTTATCTGGTAACATTTCAGCTTGTGCTAGATATTTTGAGTTTTGAAAAGTTTGCCATAGAGTTTCCCCTACTTCAATTTTCACAAGGCCCACTCTGGCTGTTCATCACCAGCCTCTCCTGTTGCTGTTTTCATATTTCGAAGCAATTTGCTTAACGAACAGGATGATATGCAACCTTCTTTGAATTGTACAGGATTTTTACCCGATTATTGATCGATTGTATAGTAGCGTTTTGCTTGATCTGTTTAACGCAACTAACTTTTGAGACTTTGCGCACTGAACTTTTGAGAGTTTCTGGGGCTCAAATCTCCTTGGTTTATGCGTTGGGCTGTGGAATAGGCCCAACAATTCAGAGCCTTTTGCCACTCGTATAGGTTGTAGCTGGGATAGATGGAGCCATAGACGGGGGAGGAGAAGTATCCGTCAGGGTCGTGGTAGTTGATGGGGTCGCCATTGGCATAGGCGTAGAGGTCGAGACAGAAGGAGGGGCCGACA
>Ga0209568_1000207_pt1 | contig 20658 bp, 20 predicted proteins | sample WorMetOlspDAHAB2_FD_187406 | JGI IMG/M metagenome (GOLD analysis project Ga0209568, IMG submission 187406) | Marine gutless worms symbiont microbial communities from Max Planck institute for Marine Microbiology, Germany - Olavius sp. DAHAB.2... ...
GGGTAATCTCCTTCACAGGGTCGCTATGCCCTAAAAAGACATCCAGCCTGTAGCCTATCCGCCTCTCCCAACACTCTATCAGAGCCAGGATGCATGGCCGTTCACGCCCCATTCATACCGCCTCCTTGGGTCTCTTGGTTTCAGATATAGCACGCGGCGGTGCCGGCGCCAGGTATTAATTCGACAAATATGGAAATGTGTTGATTTCTACTAGTAGAATTTTTTACTGATTCCCGGCAGGTTACGGCGGCGGGCCGCATGGGCCCGCACAAAGCCCTTCCCGGCTTCCGGCGAACGCGCTAGGTTCAAGGGAGCGAACGAACCGCCGCCCCATCCGTTCCAGGAGCCCGTTCCCACATGAGCGCCGCCACCCAACATCTTTTGGAGATCATGGCCAAACTGCGCGATCCCGATGGCGGCTGTCCGTGGGACGTGGAGCAGGATTTCCAGACCATCGCCCCCTACACCATCGAGGAAGCCTACGAGGTGGCCGACGCCATCGCCAAGGACGACATGGACGGCCTGAAGACCGAACTGGGCGATCTGTTGTTCCAGGTGGTGTTCCACGCCCAGATGGCCCAAGAGGCCGGCCACTTCGATTACGAGGCGGTGGTCGCCGCGGTCTCCGACAAGATGGTGCGGCGCCATCCGCACGTGTTCGCCGATGCGACGGTGGATTCCGCCGATGCGCAAACCAGCGCCTGGGAGGAAATGAAGGCCGAGGAACGCCGCGAACAGGCCGATAACAGCGTGCTCGCCGACGTGCCGGTCGCCCTGCCCGCGCTCACCCGCGCCGAGAAGCTCCAGAAACGCGCCGCCCGGGTCGGATTCGACTGGGACGGGCCGGCCGATGTGCTGGACAAGATCAAGGAGGAGGTCGCCGAGATCGAGGACGCGGCGGCGGCAACCGCGACCACAGAGGAGATGCTGGAGGAGATCGGTGATCTGTTGTTCGCCTGCGCCAATCTGGCCCGGAAATGGGGCATCGACCCGGAAACCGCGCTGCGTCTGGGCAACGAGAAATTCGAGAAGCGTTTCCGGGCCATGGAGGACGGTTTCGCCCAGGCCGGGCCCTCGGCCATGGCCGATGCCTCCCTGGATGAGATGGAAGCCGCCTGGCAGCGGGTCAAACAGGGTGAACGGGAGGCCGCGGAATGAGCCCGAAAATGCGTTCCGCACGCCGTCCGTTGGGTGTTTTCGCCCTCCTCGTCCTGGTTTCGGCGTTTTTGTCGGGCTGTTACCTGCCCATGCGCTACGACGTGGAGATCGAGATCACCCGTACCGGCCACTACAAGATGATCTTCGACGGCTACATGGTGAAGGTCGATCTCTACAACGATCTCCGCCAAAACAAGCTCACTCCCACTCAGGAACGCGAGGAAGTGGCGAAGATGGAGCGGGAATTCGCCGCCGATAAGAACGCCAGCGACTTCTCATACCTGCGCAAGGGCTATTTCAAGGTTCACTGGGAACGCGAGGGGGATTTGCTGCAGTCCAGGACCGTTTCCTTCGTGCGCAAGACCAAGTCCCATCTGGTGGTGCAACTGGCCTACAACAAGCGCTCGGGCCGCATCGGGATGACCGGACGCAGCCTGCAGCGCAAGCAGCGCCGGCAATTGAACGAGATCGGATTGGGCGGCACGAACGGCGAAATCCGGGTCATCAGCGACTTGCCCATGGTCTCCAACAACGCCACGAAAACCGTGAAAAACCGCAGCCGGGGCCCCGGATTCAAGACCTACATTTGGAAGGTGAAGAACATCTTCTCGCCGACCCCGAGCGTCATTTTCGCCATCCACGGCCCGAGAAGCTAGCAAGGCGCCCCCGGAGGGACGCCCTGCGCCGCCATTTCCGCTCAGGTGGCGTCAATCCTGGGTCAATAAGCGCAACAGACTGGACGTATCCCAACGATTGCCGCCCTTCGCCTGCACGCCCGCGTAGAATTGATCCACCAGGGCGGTTACCGGCAGGCGAGCGCCGTTGTTTTTCGCCTCCTGGAAGCAGATCCCTAGGTCCTTGCGCATCCAGTCGACGGCGAAGCCGAACTCGAACTCGTCGTCGATCATGGTGGCGGCCCGGTTGTCCATCTGCCAGGACTGGGCCGCGCCCTTGGAAATTACGTCGATGACCTTTTTCATGTCCAGCCCGGCCTTGGTGCCGAAGTTGATGCCCTCCGAAAGACCCTGCACCAGGCCGGCGATGCAGATCTGGTTGACCATCTTGCAAAGCTGCCCGCTGCCCACGGGGCCCAGCAGGGTCACCGCCTGGGCGTAGCAGTCCATCACCGGCTTGGCTTCCTCGAAGGGTTCCGCTTCGCCGCCGCACATCACCGTCAGCATGCCGTTCTCGGCCCCCGCCTGGCCGCCCGACACCGGCGCGTCGATGAAGCGGATGCCCTTCTCCGCCGCCTTTTCGGCGATTTCCCGGGCGACGTCGGCGGATGCCGTGGTGTGGTCAACGAAGATGGCGCCCTCCTTCATGCCGGCCAGGATGCCGTCATCGCCGTAGACGACGCTGCGCAGGTCGTCGTCGTTGCCGACGCAGGCGCAGACCACATCGGCGTCGGCCGCCGCTTCCCGGGGGGTTGCCGCAAAGCTGCCGCCGTGCTCCTCGGCCCATTTCTCCGCCTTCGCCGTGGTCCGGTTGTAAACGGTCACCTCATGGCCCTTGGCCGCCTTGTGTCCGGCCATGGGGTAGCCCATGACGCCGAGGCCGATGAATGCAGTCTTGGTCATCTCGGTAGTTCTCCCTGAACTGAGTTGGTCCCTCCGGGCGTCCATGCCCATGGCCCGGATGGCTCGTGTCGTGAATTCAATACGTTAAGGGTAGTGTCCCTCCCCCTACGGCGCGCGATTATAGGGGCGGGGCGGCGGTTTTCATAGGCCAGATCACGCACAAATCATTTTCCCGGATCGGCGGTCTCCAGGACCGCGTAGAAGTTCCCCTGCCAGATCTCCGGCGGGCTGGCCAGGAGACGGTCCAGGAGACCGTGGACCAGGCCTTCCCAGAACTGCCGGGCCGGGCTGCCCAGCTTCTGGGGATAGATCTCAAGGCACCGCAAACCGGCGGCAACGGCCTGCTGACGCAGGCTTTCCGGCGTATAGGCCGTCTTGTGGGTCAAATCCCCGTATTGGAACTGTATGCCCCAGGGTGATCCCGCGTTGGGCACCTTCAGGTGGATGCGGCCCCCCGGTTTCAGCGCCCCGGCCAATTCCCGCAAAAGCCGGCAGCCCTCTTCCGCGTCGAAATGCTCGAGCACGTCGAACAGCAGGATTCGGTCGTAAGTTCCCGCATCCGAACGGTTTTCCGCAAGGAAACTCCAGACGTCGGCGACCTGGAAATGGTCCCGCACCTGAGCCGGCACGACGGCTTCCAACTCCGGGTCATGGTCGATGCCACGCAGGTTTTCGACCCCCTTGGCGGCCAGATAGGCCAGGATCAGGCCGGTGCCGCACCCGATCTCCAGGCACGCCATGTCGGTGGCGTAGGCGCCCGGCCGCCAGACCTCCTGATCGAGCCGCCGGATGTGTTTTTCCGCGATCTCCGGCGTGCTGTAGCCCTTGTGGGCGCCGTAGCTGTCGTAATGGGACATGAACCACCAGATTTTCCCTGTCGAAGGGCGATTTTATCGTCTTTGCGCCCCGCGCCAACGGTGAAATTGCCGCCGCGGACGGGCGCTTGTGCCCTCAGGTGGCGAACAGATCGCGCAGCTCACGCCAGCTTCCCTGTTCCGGCGCCAAAAGCAGCGCTTGGTTGCGCAGGTCCCGGTCCGGCGAATAGGGCCGATCGTTCTCCACCAGGGCGTGGAAGCCGCCGGCTTCCTGATGAATGAGCACGCCTGCGGCGTGATCCCAGGGCTTGAGCTTTCCGGCGTAGCGCGCGAATTGCAGCTTGCCGCGGGCCAGATCGGCGTATTCGGCGCCGACGCAGCCGTAGCGGAGCGTTTCCGCCGGGATCTCGTGGGTGTCGCGGTTGGCCAGCGCCTGAAGCCTTTGGCGGAAGCGCCGGTTCAGGGAGCCCCGATAAGCGCCGAGGCGGGCCGGCGGCCGGATATGGAGCCGTTTGCCGTCCTCCCAGGCCCCCTGCCCGCTTACCGCCCAGACACTGGCGCCGCTGACCGGTTCATGAATCCATCCGGCCCGGGTTTCGCCGCCCTCGGCCAGGGCGACGATCACCGCGAAGCAGGTCTTGCCGTCGGCGAAGTTCTGGGTGCCGTCGACGGGATCGATGATCCAGACCGGCTCGGTTCCCCGCAAAGCCTTGAGGCGGTCCGGGTCCTTTTCCGCACCCTCCTCGCCGACCACCTGGGCGCCCGGCAGAAGCGCCGCCAGACCGCGCTCCAGGGCCGCCTCGGCGCGTTCGTCGGCGATGGTGACCACGTCGCCGGCGTTCTTTTCCCAGACCGCCTGGCGGTCCAGGTTGCGGAACCGGGGCAGGATTTCATCCTTCGCCACTTGGCGAATGAGCTGGTCGACGGTTTCCGGGCTGGGCAGCATGGGCGGATAATGGACCGTCCGGGCGGGTTTGGCGAGCGCCGGCGGCGAAATTCGGTCAGTTCTGGTGCAGATCCCGGTCGCGATGGTAGGCGGCGATGAAATCATCCAGCATGCGGGCCGCTTCGGTGCTGAAATCGGCCCGCTGGATCAAGGCCCGGGTGACGAAGGCGGCGAAGGTCACCGCCTCGCCCTTACCGCGCAACTGGAAGCTCTCGGAAAACCGTTCCAGGTCCTCGTGGATGCTGTGGCGCGCCATCACGTTGAGCTGGGATTTCACCAGCCGGTGCTTGTCGCGCCATTTCTTCTGGTGTTCCGCGCTCGCCATGGTCGCCTCTCGATGATCTATCCGCACCTTCTACTAGTAGATAAATGCCGAAATGTCAACGCGGGTCCCCTCGCGGCGGCCCGAATTAGTGGGATTGATGCTGGTAGCGGGCGGCCTCGGCCGGCGACAGGCGCACCTTGAGGCGGATGGAGTCGTCCAGGTCCTCGCGCTCGACCACGTCGCCGTGCTGATAAAGCCAGGCCAGCTTGCGGCCGTCGGCGGCATCGACGCGCAAGTCCAGGGTCTGGAAGCCGGCGCTGAGCCGCTCACCGATGGCCTCGCGCAGGGGCTGGCAGCCTTCGCCGGTCTCGGCCGAGACGGCGACGGTGCTGAGGTTGCTGCGGGCGGCGCGCGCCGTCACCGTGCGTTTCTGAGCCTCATCCAAGAGATCGATCTTGTTGAGAACCTCGATCATCTCCTCCTGGGCCGCCTCGCCGATGCCCATGTCCGTCAGCACGCCCAGCACGTCCGCCTTCTGCTGGTCCGTATCGGCGTGGGCGACGTCGCGCACATGCACGATCAGGTCGGCTTCCGCCACTTCCTCGAGGGTCGCGTGGAAGGCGTTGACCAGTTCATGGGGCAGGCTGGAGACGAAGCCCACCGTGTCGGAAAGGATCGCCTTCTGGGTGCCCGGCAATTCGATCGCCCGCATGGTCGGGTCCAGGGTGGCGAACAACTGGTCCTTGGCGGTTACCTCGAAATCGGTTAAGCGATTGAAAAGCGTGGATTTTCCGGCGTTCGTATAGCCCACCAGCGACCACCGGATAAGGCACCTTCTTGCGCGCCTTGCGGTGCAGGGCACGGGTCCGGCGCACGTCCGTGAGGTCGCGCTTGATGCGGTCGATGCGTTGATCGATGAGGCGGCGGTCCAGTTCGATCTGGCGCTCGCCGGGGCCGCCCATGAAGCCCGCCCCGCCGCGTTGCCGTTCCAGGTGGGTCCAGCTCCTGACCAGGCGCGAGCGCTGGTAGGTGAGCGCCGCCAGCTCCACCTGCAACCGGCCCTCCCGGGTTCGGGCCCGGGCGCCGAAGATCTCCAGGATCAACCCGGTGCGGTCGATGACCTTGCAGTTCCAGGCGTGCTCCAGGTTGCGCTGCTGGACGGGGCTCAGCGCGCAGTCCATGACCGCGATGAGCGGCCCGTCGCCGCCGGCGTGGACGTCCTTGATGACCTCGGCCAGCCTTTCCGCCGTGCCGCTGCCCAGGAACATGTCCGGTCGCGGCCGGTTGACGTTCACCGCCTCCACATGGACGACGGCAAGATCAATGGCGGAAGCCAATCCGGCGGCCTCGTCCAGGTCGGATTCGGTTGAACGCGATTTCCGCGCACCGGCCGCCCGGCGCGGGTGAATGATCACGCAACGGGTAACGGCCTCGCGAGTCCCTTCCGGTTTGCTCACGGATCGCCTGGTCCGTTCATCCCTGACGCCGGCCTAGGCGCCGTCACCATCCCCGTCTCCCGCCTTGTCCGGGTCGAAAAGCTGGATCGGCATGGACGGCATGACGGTCGAGATGGCGTGTTTGTAGACGAGCTGCGTATGCCCGTCCCGGCGCAGAAGCACCGAAAAATTGTCAAACCAAGTCACGATGCCCTGCAGCTTGACGCCATTGACCAAGAACACGGTGACCGGGGTTTTGTTCTTCCTGATGTGGTTCAGAAAGACGTCTTGAACGTTTTGCGATTTTTCCGGGGACATTTCCGTACCCTCTTTTTTTAACCCCATGGTCCGGGTGATGACCGGGGGCCCTCCCAAGATTTATCGTTATTGAGGTTTTCCCCACCCGTTTAGAACGCCGAAGCGCCGGACGAAATATCCGAAACCAAAACAAGCTTACAGTTAATCGAGGAAATTGCAAAGCGCCATGCAGTCGGCGAATCGGTGGCTCACATGGGCGTTGACGGGGTCCGTTTCGGCCACGTGGCCGCCGATCAGGACGCCCGTACAGCGGGCATTGGCGGCGCATTCCATGTCGATGTCCGTGTCGCCGACGAACCAAATCTCGGGGCCCGGTTGCAGGCCGGCCGGCGCCAGGGCCAGGTCCACCGGTTCGCGGGCCGGTTTGTCCCTGGGCGCGTCCGTCGCCCCGACCAGGGCGCCGAAATATTCGGCCCAGCCCAGATGGGCCGCTTCGGCGCGCAGGAAGTCGCCGCGTTTGTTGCTGACCACGCCCAGGTAGAACCCAAGTTCCGCAAGCCTCGAAAGCATGGATTGGGCGCCGTCCGCCGGTTCCAGCTTGCTTTTGTGGATCTCGTCGTAGCGGCTGTAGAAGAGCTTGGTGGCTTCCTCCCATTGGTCGCCGAAAAGCTCCGGGAACCTGTCCCGCGTCGACTTGCGCACCCGGGCACGGACCTCCTCCATGCTCCAGGGTTCATGGCCGTAGGCCGTCAGGGTCGTGTTCAGCGCTTCGCGGATCACCGGCCAGGTGTCGACCAGGGTGTTGTCCCAATCGAACAGGATGGCCTGCGGGCGCGACGCCGGGCCGGCGCTCAATTCCAGGTATCCGTCTTCTCGGGCCCGCCGCGGGTGTCGACGAAATCCATGTAGAGATCGAGCAGCCGGCTGGTCAGTTCGCCCACATGGCCGTTGCCGAGCGACTTGCCGTTGATCCGGGTCACCGCCTTGACGTGCGAGGTGGAGCTGGTGATGAAGGCTTCCCGGGCGGCCTCCGCCTCGTCGGCGCTGAAGGCCCGTTCGGTGAAGCTCAGGCCGGCTTCCGTGGCGGCTTCCAGGACCGCCAGGCGGGTGATTCCGTTGAGAATGGCGCGGCTCGTGTCCCGGGTGATCAGCTCGCCGTCCTGGGTCACGATCCAGGCGTTCGTCGAGGTGCCTTCGGTGATCATGCCGTCTGCGTCCACCTGCCAGGCCTCGAAGGCGCCGGCGTCGCGGGCCTGCTGCTTGCCCAGGACGTTCGGCAGAAGCGCGATGGACTTGATGTCGCAACGCTGCCAGCGGATGTCGGGAATGGTGATCACCTCGACCCCCTTGGTCAACGCCGCCTTGTCCAGCGGCGGGGTTTTCCGGGCCGTCACCACCAGGGCGCTTTCCGCGTCTTCCGGGAACGGATGGTCGCGGGGCGCCACGCCGCGCGTCACCTGCAGATAGATCAGCCCGTCCCGCACGTGGTTGCGGCGCTGCACTTCGTGGACCACGACCATCATCGCGCGGCGGTCCATGGGCCAGGCGATCCGCAGTTCCTTGAGCGAATGGCCCAAACGATCCAGATGGCCCTGCTCGCCCACCAGACGACCATGGTTGACGGCGAAAACCTCGTAGACGCCGTCGGAGAACTGGTAGCCCCGGTCCTCGATATGGACGGCCGCCTGGCTGTGCGGAACGTATTGGCCGTTGACGTAGGCGATGCGCGACATCCCCCCTCCCCTCTAGAAATATTCCAACTGCACGGAAAACATGGACTCGACCTTGCGGATGACCTCCGCGGCGGCGAACAGCACGATCCGGTCGTTGGGTTCGACCACGGTCGAGCCGCCGGGGCAAATCATTTCGCCGTCCCGGACGATGGCGCCCAGGAGAACGCCGCTCGGCAGGTTGACCTCGCGCAGCGGTTTGCCCACCAAATCGGAGGTTTCCAGGGCCTCCGCCTCGATCAGTTCGCCGAAGCCCTCGCGCAGCGTGTGCACCGAATGGATGCGGCCGCGGCGGATATGCTGAAGGATCGTCGAGACGGTGATGTTCCGGGGGCTGACGGTGACGTCGATCTCCAGCGAATTGATCAGCGATTCATAGGTCCCCTTGTTGATCAGGGTGATGGCGCGCTGGCATCCGTAACGCTTCGCCAGCAAAGACGAGAGGATATTGGTCTCGTCGTCGTTGGTGACGGCGACGACGGTCTCCGTGGTCGCCACCCCGGCTTCCTCGAGAAGCTCCGAATCGAGCACGTTCCCTTGCAGGACTATGGTCTTTTCCAGCCGTCCGGCGATGGATTCGGCGCGCTCGCGGCTGTATTCGATGATCTTGGTGCGGACCCAGTGGTGTTCGCGCTCGATCTCCTGGGCCAGGAACAGGCCGATGTTGCCGCCGCCGAAGATCAACAGCCGGCGGGCTTCCGTCTCCTCGTGGCCGAAGGCGGCCATGGCGCGCGGCAACTGCTCGCTGTCGACGACGAAATAGACCTCGTCGCCGGGCAGCATCTGGTCGTCGGAGGTGGGCACGATGGGCTGGTTGTCGCGCATCAGCCCGACGATGACGATGTTCAGGTCCGGAAAAAGCTGCGTCAACCGCCTGAGCGGCGTGTTGACCAAAGGGCAATTGTCGTCGCAGCGCACGCCCAACAGCTTCACCTTGCCGTCCACCAGCGGGATCATCTCGAAGGCGCCGGGCACTTCCAGGCGCCGGGTCACCGCCCGGGCCACCTCGATTTCCGGCGAGATGATCACGTCGATGGGCATGTTGTCGCGGGAGAACAGGTTGGCCCACATGGGCGACAGGTAGCTCTGCTCGCGGATCCGGGCGATCTTCGTCGGCACCTCGAAGATGGAATGGGCCACCTGGCAGGCGACCATGTTGACCTCGTCGGCGTAGGTCACCGCGATCAGCATGTCGGCGTCCGGGGTGCCGGCCTGTTCCAGGACATCCGGGTGTGAGGCCTGGCCGACGACGCCGTTGACGTCCAGGTTGTCGCCGATGCGGCGCACCAGTTCCGACGATTGGTCGATCACCGTCACGTCGTTGTTTTCCAAGGCCAAATGGCGGGCGATGTTGAAGCCCACCTGCCCGGCGCCGCAGACGATCACCTTCATGACGGTCTCCCCTCATTATCCGGACGCCGATTATCCATCATCTGGCTTCTCCGGTGCCTGAACGTTCAGCGATTTCAGCTTGCGGTGCAGGGCCGAACGCTCCATGCCGATAAATTCGGCGGTCTTCGATATATTACCCGCGAAACGCTCCAATTGTTGAGCCAGATAGTCCCGCTCGAAGACCTCGCGGGCCTCGCGCAGCGGCAGGCTGATGATCTCGGTGCGCCGCTCGGCGGAAAGATCGGCCCGGACCTGGCCATTGATCTCGGCCGGCAGGGCGGTCGAGGAAATGGGGTCGCTGGGGTCGTCGGAGGCCAGGATCAGCATCCGTTCGACGATATTCTTGAGTTCACGGACATTGCCCGGCCATTCATGGGTCTGCAGGGCCGCCACCGCGTCGGGGCTGAAGCTCCGCACCGGCTGGCCGGCGGATTCGCAGGCCCGTTCAAGGAAATGGCCGGCCAGTTCCGGAATGTCCTCGCGCCGGGCGATCAGGGCCGGCACCTGAATGGAGACCACGTTGAGCCGATAGAACAGATCCTCGCGGAACCGCCCGGCGTTGATCTCCTCGGGCAGGTGCTTGGTGGTGGCGGCCATCACCCTGACGTCGACCTCGACCCGCGAATTTCCGCCGACCCGGTGGAAAACCTGCTTCTGCAGGACGCGGACGATCTTGCCCTGGGTTTCCAGCGGCATGTCGGCGATTTCATCCAGCAGGATGGTGCCGTTGTGGGCCGCCTCGAAGGTGCCGATCCTGGCCACCGCGTCGTCGGATCCGGAAGCTTCCTCGGTGCCGAAAAGCTCTACCTCCATGCGGTCCGGCGTCATGGTTGCGCAGTTGACGACGACGAAGGGATTCTCGGCCCTGGGCGAGCGGGTGTGGATCATCCGCGCCACCACTTCCTTGCCGGCGCCGGCCGGGCCGGTAATCAGGATCCGGCTGTTGGTGGGCGCGGCCCGGTCGACCACCCCGATCAACTCGCGGATCACCCGTGATTCGCCGATCAGGTCGGTTTCCGTCCCGGCGCGCAGCCTGAGTTCCTCGTTTTCGCGCCTCAGGCGCGCCGCTTCCATGGCGCGCTCGACAAGCAACAGCAAGCGGTCCGCCTTGAACGGTTTCTCGATGAAGTCGTAGGCGCCTTGCTTGATGGCGGCAACCGCCGTTTCGATGGTCCCGTGGCCGCTCATCATCAGCACCGGGATGGTCGGATGGTGTTCCTTGATCCGCTGCAGGATCTGCAGCCCGTCCAATTCGCTGCCCTGCAGCCAGATATCCAGGAGCACCAGGTTGGGCGCCCGGGTTTCCACCTCGGCCAGGGCCACGTCGCTGGTGCCGGCCTGGCGCGTCTGGTAGCCCTCGTCCTCCAGGATGCCGGCGGTCAGCATCCGGATGTCGGCCTCGTCGTCGACGATCAGTATTTCCTGGGCCATGACAGTTCGGTTAACCGTTCCCGGTGCTCAATTCAACGACCGATTTCATCGCCTCGGTGGATTTCTCCCCGGACTCGGTCTCGGCCTCCGAAATGCCGTCGCGAACCGGGAAAACCATGGTCACCCGGGCGCCACCGCCGTCCCGGTCCTGCAAAAGCAGCCGCCCGGAATGATCCTCCATGATCTTCCGCACAATGGCCAGTCCGAGGCCAGTGCCCTTTTCGCGGGTCGTCACATAGGGCTCCGTCAGGCGTTCCTTGTCGGCCGGCAGGCCCATGCCGTTGTCCTCGACGGTGATCCGGGTTTCCCCCGTGTCCTCCCCGTCCGCGGCGCTGGCTTCGTCGATTGTCAGCTTGATTTCCCCCTTCTCGTCCGGTCCGCCGTCGCCGGCCAGGCGCGATTCGACGGATTCCGTGGCGTTCTTCAGGAGATTGGTCAGCGCCTGGGCGACCTGGCGCCGGTCACAGAGCACGGTGACCGCGTCATCGGGCAGGTTCACCTCGAGGCTGATGTCCGGATTGCGGTTGCGCTCCAGGAAAACCGCCTCGCGGCAAATCTCGGCCAGGTTCTCGTTGTTCATGGAAGGCTGCGGCATGCGGGCGAAGGACGAGAACTCGTCGACCATGCGGCCGATATCGGCGACCTGACGGACGATGGTTTCCGTGCAGGTCTTGAAGGTGGCCGGGTCGCTTTGGATCTCCGCTTCATATTTCCGCTTCAGCCGTTCGGCGGAAAGCTGAATGGGAGTTAGCGGGTTCTTGATCTCGTGGGCGATGCGCCGCGCCACGTCCGCCCAGGCGGCCTTGCGTTGCGCCGAAAGGAGGTCCGTGACGTCATCGAAGGTGACGACGTAGCCGATGATCTCGTCGGCCAGGCGCTCGGCTGCGATGCGGGCCAGCAAGGTCCGTGTCTGGCCGGCCCGGATCAGGCTGATCTCGTCTTGGTGCATGCGCGCCGGCTGGTTTTTGGCCTTCTCCAACAAATCCGCCATTTCCGGGATCGCGTCGCCCAGCGGCTGGCCCTGTTTGTCGCCCAGGTCCAGGCTCAGGAGATCCGAGGCGGAGCGGTTCGGGAGGTGAATGCGGCCTTCCGAATCCAAGCCGATGACGCCGGCCGAAACACCGGCCAGCACGGTTTCCGTGAAGCGCCGCCGCTCGTCCAATTCCCGGTTCGCGTCCATCAGGCCCGTGCGCTGGTTTTCCAACTGGTTGGTCATGTTGTTAAATGCCCGGCCCAGCGTGGAGATCTCGTCCGTGTCCTCGCCGACGGCGACGCGCACATCCAGGTTGCCGCGGCTGGCTTCGTCGGCGGCGGAAATCAGGCGGCTGATGGGCCCCGCCAACTGGGTCGACACGGTCAGGCCGATCCAGGCTGCGGCCAGCAACAGCAACAGGGAAACCATCAGGAAGATGATGACGAAGCTGACCTGGATGCCGCTGCGTTCCTTTTCCATCTTCCGGTACTGGGAAACCGCCCGCTTGATGCCCTCGATATGGCTGATCACCCGGGGATCGACGAACCGCTCGACCAGCAGGTAGGCGTCGATGAAACGGGTGAGCTTGACCAGTGCGCGCAAGCGGTCGTCGTTCTCGGAATCGAGCACCGCGATGCGGCCCCGGTTGGCGGTGCTGATGGCCTCCACGGGCAGGTTCTCGATATCCGGGCTGAGGCTGAACCGGGCCCGGGCCAGGACCTGGCCGCTGCTGTCCAGGACCACCGCCTCGGAAAGCGAGCGCAGCGCCGCCTGGGCCGACAGGACTTCATTGAAGATGACCTGGCTGCGCATCAACTGCGGGGCATTGGTATTCAGTTCGTTGGCCAGCGCGAAGGCGTCGGTCTGGATGTTGTTGCGATGATCGACAAGATAGGCGTTGGCGACGATGCTGGATTGTTTGAGGGCGGTCTTCACCCGTTCCGAAAACCAGCCCTCCATGCCGAAATGCAGGAACAGGGCCGAGAACACGGCGACCAGGATGGCCGGCATGACCGCGACCATGCTGAACAGTACCACCAATCGGACGTGCAACCCGGACCCGGCGCCGCCGCGGCGGCGCTCCATCCAGACCTGGACCAGCCGGTGGGTGACGATGACCGCCAAAAGCAACAGCAGAATGCCGTCCACGTAAAGCAGGCTGACGACCGTATCGAGATCATAGGCCTCGCCGGACCGCCCGGTGATCGTCGCCACCGTGGCGACGCCCGACAGCGTCGCCGCGGCGGCCAGCCCGTAGGCCATCTTGCGGCTGGTGCTGGCCCGCCGGATCAGGTCCCAGAGGGGATTGGGGAGGTTCGCCGGTTCCGTCATCGGCCGCCCCTGATGATCGGAATGGCCAGGTCGCGGATTTTCTTGCGCAGCGTGTTGCGGTTCAAGCCCAAGACCTGCGCTGCCCTGAGCTGGTTGCCCCGCGTCGCCTGCAGGGTCAGGGTGATCAGCGGTTTCTCCACCTCCTTGAGGACCCGGTCATAGAGGCCCGCGGCCGGCAGGCCGTCGCTGTGGGCGGCGAAATAGTCGGCCAGTTGTTTCTCCACGGTGTGGCTCAGCCCCTCGCCGCCCTGGTCGTCCGGTTGCGCGCGGTTGCCGGCGTTTTCGCTGAGTTCCCGGGAGATCACGTCGGCGCCGATGACCTCCTGGGGGCAAAGCGCCGCCAGCCTTTGCACCATGTTCTCCAGTTCCCGCACGTTGCCCGGCCAGTTGTGCCGGCTGAGCTCAGCGACCGCGTCGGCGTCCATGGTTTTCCAGGGCAGTCCCGCATTGGCGGCACGGGCCAGGAAATGCCGCACCAGTTCCGGGATGTCCTCGGTGCGCTCGCGCAGCGGCGGCAGCCGCACGGGCACCACGTTGAGCCGGAAAAACAGGTCCTCGCGGAACAATCCCTGGCGGATCAACTGTTTCAGGTCGTGGTGGGTGGCGGCGATGATGCGCACGTCGGCGCGCAGCGCGTCGCGGCCCCCGACGGAGGTGTATTCGCCTTCCTGCAGGACCCGGAGCAGCCGCGTCTGGGCCTCCAGCGGCATGTCGCCGATCTCGTCGAGGAACAGGGTGCCTCCCTCGGCCTGCTCGAAACGCCCGGTACTGCGGGCCGTGGCCCCGGTGAACGCCCCCTTCTCATGGCCGAACAGCTCGCTCTCGATCAGCTCGCGCGGGATCGCCGCCATGTTGACGGCGACGAAGGGCTTGCCCTTGCGGGTGCCGAAATCATGCAGCGCGCGGGCCACCAGCTCCTTGCCGGTGCCCGATTCACCGGTGATCATCACCGTCAGTTCCGTCGGCATCAGCCGCGCCACGGTGCGGTAGACCTCCTGCATGGCCGCCGAGCGCCCGATCAGCGGTAGGGTTTCGTCGACGCCGTCCTCGTCGAGCCGGGCCGCCAGGTCCGCACCGGCTTCAAGTCCCCTCTTAACAACGGACGTCAATTCATTGATATCAAAGGGTTTCGGCAGGTATTCGAAAGCCCCCCGCTCGGTCGCCTTGACGGCGGTCATCAGGGTGGTCTGGGCGCTCATGACGATGATTCTGAGGTCCGGGCGGGCGTGCCGGATGCGCGGCACCAGATCCAGGCCGTTCTCGTCCGGCATGACCACGTCGGTGATCACCAGGTCGCCGTCCCCCTTCTCCACCCACTGCCAGAGCGTCGCCGCATTGCCGGCGGCGCGGACCTCGTAGCCGGCCCGGGTCAGGGCCTGGGAGATGACCGTGCGGATCGCCGCGTCGTCGTCGGCGACCAGGATCGTCGCGTCGCTCATGCCGGGTTTCCTTCATCGACGAACATGGGAAGCATGATCCGGAAGGTGGTGCGCTGCGGCTGGCTCTCGTTCTCGATGACGCCGCCGTGGTCGCCGACGATCTTCGCCACCAGCGCCAGCCCGAGGCCGTTGCCCTGCGGTTTCGAGGTGACGAAGGGATCGAACAGGTGGGCCTTCATGTCCTCGGGAATGCCGGCGCCGTTGTCGGTGATGCTGATGGCCAGCGGCAGGTGCACCTTCTCATTGGTGCCCGGCGCGGCGAAACGCACGCCGTGCTGGTAGGAGGTCTCCATGATCACCTCGCCGCCGTCCTCGGGCGAGGCCTCGACGGCGTTCTTGACCAGATTGAGGAAGACCTGCACCAGTTGGTCGCGGTCGCCGCGCACCGGCGGCAGGGACGGGTCGAAGTTGATGACGAACCGGGTATGCCGGCCGAAACCGTTTATCGAGATCTGCAGGACGTGATCGAGAACCCGGTGGATGTTCACCGATTCCTGCTTGATGGGGGCGCCGCTGGAGAACATGCCCATGCGGTCGACCAGCGAACAGATCCGGTCCACTTCGTCGCGGATCAGGCAGGTCAGGTTGCGGTCCTCGCCGCTGACCGTGTCCTCCAGCAATTGGGCGGCGCCGCGAATGCCGGAAAGCGGGTTCTTGACCTCGTGCGCCAGCATCGACGCCATGGCGCTGACCGAACGGGCGGCACCGCGATGCGACAGTTGCCGATCGATCTTCTCGGCCACGGAACGCGAGTGCAACGACAGCACCACGGCGCCCGGCCGCTCGATCATCGGGGCGGCGTGGATATTGACGAAGTGCTGGCCGATGCGCGGCGTCTCGATGGTCACGTCGTACTCCGAGACCGCCTGGTTGGCGGCGCGCACCTGATTGATGAGCACGAACAAGGGGCTGTCGGCGGGCAGGATGTCGTCCAGTTGGCGCCCGGTCAGGTTCCCGGCGCTCGAGCGAAGGAAGTTCTCGGCCGCCGAATTCACCTTCAATATCATAAGGTTGTCATCGACGACGATGATCGCCGAGGTGAGCCCGTTGAGAATATGATCGCCGTCCAGGTCGTCGTCGCCCGGCGCCGATCTCAACTGCACGACGCGGTCCCGGCTCATGCGGCAATCCGTTCAACCAAGGGCGCGTAAAAGGCCCGGATGCGGTCCTGCACGGCCGCCGGCTCGTCCAGTTGGAAGACCTCCTGGCGGAACTCGGCGGAGTTGGGTAGCCCCTTGGAATACCAGCCGATGTGCTTGCGGGCGATCTTCACCCCGGCGCGGGCGCCGTAATGGCTGATGATCGCGTCGTAATGGGCCAGCACGATATCGCGCTGCGCCGCCAGCGGCGGATCGGCCAGGCGTTCGCCGGTATTCAGGAAATGCGCCACCTGCTTAAGAAACCAGGGCCGGCCATAGGTGCCGCGGCCGACAAGCACCCCGTCGGCGCCGGACTGGTTCAGCAGCGTCTTAGCGTCGTCGACGCTGACCACGTCGCCGTTGCCGAACACCGGGATGTCGACGGCGTCCTTGACCTCGGCGATGAACGGCCAGTCGGCCTTGCCCTTGTAGAACTGGCAGCGGGTGCGGCCGTGCACGGCAACGGCCTGGATGCCGCATTCCTGGGCGATGCGGGCCAAGCGGGGCGCGTTGCGGGTCTGGTCGTCCCAGCCGGTGCGCATTTTCAGGGTCACCGGGATGTCGACGGCCTTGACGGTCGCCTCCATCAGGCGCCCGGCCAGGATTTCGTCGCGCATCAGGGCCGAGCCGGCGTCGCCGTTGGTAACCTTCTTCACCGGGCAGCCCATGTTGATGTCGATGATCGCGGCGCCGCGATCCGCGTTGAGGCGTGCCGCCTCGGCCATGACGTCGGGCTCGCAGCCGGCCAGTTGCACGGACATGGGGTATTCGTCGGCGCAATGGGTGGCCATTTTCATGGTTTTCCTGGCCGCGTGGATCATCGCCCGGCTGGCGATCATCTCCGAAACCACCAATCCGGCGCCCGATTGCTTGACCAGGCGGCGGAACGGCATGTCGGTGACGCCGGACATGGGCGCCAGCACCACAGGGGTCTCGATCTCGACCGGGCCGATTTTGACGGGTTTCAACATGGCATTTCTCGCAGGGTGCCTATTTATTGTGCAAACCGTCGGCGAACTCAAGGAATTACAGGTGCTTGGAAACGGGTTTCGGCTAGGAAAGCATGACGTCGGTGACGAATTTCACCCCCGGATACCCCAAGGTCAGGATGAGATAGGCGGAAAGCGCCCAGCGCGCCGCTTTCCGGCCGCGCAACCCCGATAGCCGGTGCGCCACCAACAGCGCCGCGATCACCGCGAAGGCGGTAATGGCCAGCACCGTCTTGTGGTCCAGCGAGAGCACGTTGCCGGTCTCCTTCAGGTTCAGCGCCATGCCGCTGATCAGGCCGATGGCCAGGATCGCCTCGGCGATGGCCAAAAGGCGCATCATCATTTCGTCGCTGGCGGCGATGGACGGGAGCGCGTGGGTCATGGCGGTGGGCTTCTTCGCCTTCAGGGCGCGTTCCTGCAGGATGCCGGCGAAACCGGCCACCGCGACGATGGTGACCACGGCGTAGGTGGCCACCGAGACGGCGATGTGAATGCCGATCCAGGTGGTCTGTTCCGGGCTCAGCGGCCGTGCCGCCGGGTGTCCGGACCAAACGAAGGCCAACAGGCCGACGATGAACATCAATGGCGTCAACAGCGGCGCCAGGCGCCAGGCCTCGCGGTCCATGGCGGCGATGAAGCCGTAGACGGCGAGGGTCGCGGCGATGGAAATCCAAAGCGCCGCCGAGAGATCGGTGCGCCAGGCGGCGGCGAACTCGGTGACCACCCAGAGGAACGGACCGATGAAGGCGGCGGCCAGGAACAGCCAGAACACGACGTCCCTGGCCGGTTCCTTGCGTAGGCCGATGGCCGCCGCCGGCACCAGGGCCGAAAGCGCCATCAGATTCAACACCAACCCCGAGCTTTCCATGGGTGCCCCAAAATCGTCGCAGTCCAAGGGTGGGTCGAAAGATGACGCCGCTTTGCCGCCGTGACAAGCGCCGTCTATGCCGGGCGGTGGAAAATTAACCCCGATTCCCCGGTTGGCAGGGCCGCGCCGCGCCACTAATCTGCGGACCCCCGGAAGGCCGTATGCGCCGGCCGGAAACGCGCCATGGGAAGGAAGGAACAAGGGTTGTCCGGGATTGTTGCCTTGATTGTCGCGGCCGGGCGCGGCCGGCGCTTCGGCGGCGACGTGCCGAAGCAATATCGGCTGTTCCGCGGCCAGCCCCTGATCCGCCATTCGCTCAGCGCCTTCGCCGCCCATCGGTCGGTCGCCGGCGTTCAGGTGGTGATCCACCCGGACGATCTGGAACTGTTCACGGAAGCGGCCGAGGGTATCGAGGTCATGGCGCCGGTGGACGGCGGCGCGGCGCGCCAGGATTCGGTCCGCAACGGATTGCAGGCCCTGGCCGCCCATGCCCCCGACGCCGTCTTGATCCACGACGCGGCCCGGCCCTGCGTTGATGCCGCCTTGATCGACCGGGTGATCGGCGCCCTGGACACACATATGGGCGCGGTGCCGGCGATCCCCGTGAGCGATACCTTGAAGCGGGGCGCCGACGGGATCGTCCAGGAAACCGTCGCGCGCGACGGCCTTTGGCGGGTGCAGACGCCGCAGGGTTTCCGGTTCGCGGAAATCCTCGCCGCCCACCAGGCCGCCGCCGGCCGGGAACTGACCGACGACGCCGCGGTGGCCGAGGCCGCCGGCATTGCCGTCGCCATCGTCGACGGCAGCGAGGAAAACCTGAAAGTGACCCGATCCGAGGACTTGGCCATGACCGACCAGCAGACAGAGCTTTGGGAATACCGCACCGGCCAGGGAACCGACGTGCACCGCTTCGGTGACGGCGACACGGTCCAGCTTTGCGGCGTCGGCATCGCCCACACGGCCGGGCTGGTCGGCCATTCGGACGCCGACGTCGGCCTGCACGCCCTCACCGACGCCCTGCTCGGCGCCGTCGGCGGCGGCGATATCGGCGAACACTTCCCGCCCAGCGATCCTCAGTGGCGGGGCGCCGCGTCCGCCGTCTTCGTGGAGCACGCGGCCGGCCAGGTGCGCAAGAACGGTGGCGAGATCGTCAACGTGGACGTGACGCTGATTTGCGAGAAGCCGAAGATCGGCCCGCACCGTGAGGCCATGCGCGCCGCCGTGGCGGCGCTTCTGGAGATCGCGCCGGAGCGGGTCAGCATCAAGGCGACGACCACGGAACGGCTGGGCTTTACCGGACGCGGCGAGGGAATCGCCGCGCAGGCCCTTGCCACGGTCCGCATTCCGGCACAAGAATAGCGGCCGGGCCGCTTTCGATTGGCCTCTGGGGACAATGTGCGTAAAATGACCGCAATGAATGAGCCGCCGTCGGGGGCCCTTGGTTGACGGGGTTAAGGCCGTAATGTCGAAACTGAATTTTGCCACTGCCGATATCATGCTGGTCGATCACGACCTGAACACCCGGCAAAGCATGAAGAATATCCTCCATGACCACGGCTTCCGGGACATCCGTTTCGGCAAGACCCTGGAGGACATCAAGAAGGTTCTCGACAAGTACATGCCGGACCTGTTGATCGCCAGTTGCGAATTGCTGGACGGCGATTTCATCGACTACATCAAGGAAATCCGCCGCGGCAACGAGGGCAACAATCCGTTCATCCCGATCATCACCTTGATCGACACGCCGACCCCGGAACTGGTTCAGCGGGTCGTCGAGTCCGGTACCGACACGGTGATCGCCAAGCCCATCTCCACGGCGCAACTGCTCGACCGCATCGACGACCTGATCGAATCCCGCAAGAAGTTCGTGGTTTCGGACAACTACATCGGCCCGGCGCGCCGCAAGGATCAGGGCGAGTCCGGCGTCGACGCGCCCAATACGCTGCGCGCCAAGGCGACCGGCGAGAAGCTCAGCTTCTCCGAGGTCCAGGCGATGATCGACAAGGCCATGGGCGAGATCAAGACCGCCAACCTGGATGTCATCGGCGTGCAGATCGCCGCCCATATCACCAACCTGGTGCCCATGCTGGAACGGGCCGGCCGGCTCGATCCGGCGATCCGCCAGGAATTGCTGAACCTGCTGGACGTCACCGATTCAGCCGGCGACAAGCTGGCGGGCACCAAGTTCGAGCACGTCACGGAGCTTTGCGACTCGCTCGGCAACGTGGCCAGTTCCATCCTGGCGGCCCGCGGCGGCACCCCCGACCCGCGCGACATTCAACTGCTGAAGCCCCTGTCACAGGCCATCCAGGCCTGCTTCAGCGGCGCCATCACCACCGCCACCCAGGTCAGCGCCATCGTCCAGCAGATCGGCGCCCGTTAAGTTAAGCCGTTTCTTGGGCGATCCAATCCAGGAACGCCGGGTTCCCTTCGCTGATGTCCAGGGCGACGACGCAGGGGCAGTCATAGCTGTGCAGCGCCTTGATCCGTTCCGTCAGGCGGCCGATCAGGTCGCGCCGCGATTTCATGACGATGGCGAATTCCGGCTCCTCGCAAACCTCGCCCTGCCAGCGGTAGACGGACGTCATTTCCGCCAGGATGTTGGCGCAGGCGGCGAGCTTTTCCTCGATGACGGTGCGCGCCAATAGGGCCGCCTCCTCGCGGCTTCCCGCCGTTACGTAAACCATCACCGCCGACATGACTGGGCCCTCCTATGATGGTTGTCCAGAAGTTATTGAAGGGGCGGCGATTTTGAAGTTGGCGAAGTCCTCGAAGACCCAGCCATTCTTGAGCGTGTCGTAGATGATCTTGAGCAGCTTGCGGGCGGTGGCGATGATCGCCTTGCCGGCGCCGCGCCGGGCCTTGATGCGGCGATAGAAGGCATTGAGATAGCCCGAGTAGCGGATCGCG
>Ga0209568_1000208_pt1 | contig 20563 bp, 18 predicted proteins | sample WorMetOlspDAHAB2_FD_187406 | JGI IMG/M metagenome (GOLD analysis project Ga0209568, IMG submission 187406) | Marine gutless worms symbiont microbial communities from Max Planck institute for Marine Microbiology, Germany - Olavius sp. DAHAB.2... ...
CGCCACCAAGTACCTGGACAGCTATCTCAGATGGTTCCATCTCATCGAACTCGGCGACCAGCCATCGCCAAGAGCCTGCCTCGAGGCGGCGATGACGAGGCCATGCCTTCGTTTTGCGAATTGAGCCTATTCTTTTGCCTTGACGATCGTTCGCGACGGGGTATTTTCCAACCGTTACGTGGTGATTTGTCCGACCGGCTTGCGGCCACGTTAAAGAAACCCGCTAAAAGGTCTCGGTTCGAGAACCCTGACCCCCGCGGTTGGGGTTTTTTTGTTTCGAACCGGGGCCCCTTGAGAGAGGAGGCACCCCATGACCAAGGTAACGCGACCCAACGACAAATGGCGCCCGGCCACCCGGCTGGTGCGCGGCGGCACCCAGCGCAGCGGCTTCGACGAGACCAGCGAAGGCATCTTCATGACGTCTGGCTACGTCTACTCGTCCGCCGAGAGCGCCGAGGAGGCCTTCAAGGGCGAGACGGACCGCTACATCTATTCCCGCTACGGCAACCCCACGGTGACCATGTTCGAGGAGCGCCTGGCGCTGCTGGAAGGCGCCGATTATTGCGTCGGCACGTCCAGCGGCATGGCCGCCGTGTTCGCCGCGCTGGCCTCCCAGGTGAAGGCCGGCGATCGGGTTGTGGCGTCCCGCGCCCTGTTCGGGTCGTGTCACTACATCATCCAGGACCTGTTGCCCAACTACGGCGTGGAGACGGAATTCGTCGACGGCGCCGACCTCCTGCAATGGGAGGCCGCCCTTTCGAAGCCGGCCCAATGCGTGTTCCTGGAGACGCCGTCCAACCCCACCCTGGAAATCATCGACCTGAAGAAGGTGGCCGACATGTCGCACGCCGCCGGCGCCCGGCTGATCGTCGACAACGTCTTCGCCACGCCGGTGCTGCAGCGGCCCATGGAATTCGGCGCCGATATCGTCATGTATTCGGCCACCAAGCACATCGACGGCCAGGGCCGGGCGCTGGGCGGCGCCATCCTGACCAGCGACGAGGCCTTCATCGAGGACCACCTGACGCCGTTCATGCGCCACACGGGGCCGGCCATGAGTCCGATGAACGCCTGGGTCCTGCTGAAGGGCCTGGAGACCCTGAAAATCCGCGTCGACCGCCATTGCCGCAGCGCCCGGATCATCGCCGATTTCCTGGATGATCGCGACGGCGTCGAGCGGGTCCTCTACCCGGGCCTGGACAACCACCCCCAGCACGAACTGGCGAACCGCCAGATGGCCGACGGCGGCACCATGGTGACCTTCGAGATCACCGGCGGCAAGGAGGCTGCGTTCCGGTTCCTGAACGCGCTCGAGATCGTCGACATCTCCAACAACCTGGGTGATGCCAAGAGCCTGATCACCCATCCGGCAACCACCACCCACCAGCGGCTCACGCCGGAAGAGCGGGCGCACCTCGGGATCACCGACGGCATGGTGCGCCTGAGCGTCGGGTTGGAGAACTGCGAGGACCTGTTGGAGGATCTGGACGCCGCACTGGGCGCCGCCACCGACTAGAGTGTTGTTGTTCCGGGCGCGGCGCGGCGATATATAGCTGACGTTTTCGCAACCCGAGGGCCGCCCCGTGCATCGCTCGTTTCTCGACCTGCTGGCCTGCCCCCGCTGCCCGCATTCGGCGCCCTTGGAGGCCGAGGCGGAGACCGAAGCGGACGGCCGCATCCTGAGCGGCAAACTGACCTGCGGTGATTGCGGCGCCGAGTTCCCCATCCGCGACGGCGTGCCCCGGTTCGTGGATGCGGCGGACGACTATTGCGCCAACTTCGGTTTCCAATGGAACGAGTGGAAAACCCTACAGGTGGACCGGTTCGCCGGGCACGGTCTTTCCGAGACCCGGTTCCTGAACGATAGCCGTTGGTCACCGGACTGGCTCGAGGGCAAGCTGATCCTCGATGCCGGTTGCGGGGCGGGGCGTTTCGCCGACGTGGCCGCCGGGTTCGGGGCGCGGGTCGTCGCCGTGGACATCAGCACCGCCGTCGACGCCTGCCGCGACAACACGGCCGACCGGGGCGATCGCGTCGCCTGCCTGCAGGCCTCCCTGTTCGAGCTGCCGCTTCGCGAAGGGGTCTTCGACGCCGTTTACTGCATGGGGGTGATCCAGCATACCCCGGACCCGGAGGGCCTGATGGCCAGCTTGCCGGCGTTCCTGAAACCGGCCGGGCGGCTCGCCTACAATTTCTACGAGGAGGGCATCTGGCGCCGCTTGCAGGTCATCAAGTACGGCCTCAGGCTGTTCACCCCGCATCTATCGGTGCCGGCCACCCTGGCCCTGTCGCGGTTCCTGGTGGGGCTGTTCTTCCCGCTAACCCGGTTCCTGAGTGGGATCCGGAAAATCCGCATCATCAACCACTTCATCCCCATCGCCGCCGTCCATGACCCGGCCCTGAGCCGCGACCAGCAATACGCCTGGACCCTGCTGGATACCTTCGACTGGTACGGGGCGCGCTACGAAAAACGCCAGGACCACCGCCGGGTCATGGAGATTCTACGCGAAACCGGACTGGAGCAGGTGGACGGCCGCGCCGGCCTGGCCTGGGGACGCAAGCCGCAAGATTGACGGCGCCGTCCGGGTTAGTCGGGAAAGTGCGCGTCGACCCGGTCGGCCAGCCCCGCCGCGACGATCCAGTCGCGGTAGCGGAAGTCCTCCGTGCTCACGTGCTTGAACAGCCAGCTCTCCAGCCAGGCGCGGGCCGCCTCGTCCGGGCGGAAATGCGGATCGGCGAGCATGTCCTCCCAGATCGCCTCCAGGTCGTCCGTCAACGCCCCGTGCGCCGCCTTGTGGGCCTCGGCCCCGGTGAAGCCGAGTGCGTCCAGCATGGCCTCCTCCAACTCCAGATGACGGTAGATGCGGCGCTCCATGCGGCGGAAGGAATCGTGGATCGCCACGGTTCCGGATCGGGTCTCCACGGTGTCGATGAAATGGTTGATGTGCCGGAGAACGCTCTTGTGATCGTCATCCACCTTGGCCAACCCCAACAGTATCGAATCGTCCCAATCGACCACCCATGAACCTCCAGCACGGCCGTACACTTCCCCCAGCCCTTAGCCTCTCACAGAAAATCCTCCGGAAACAACTTGTGTTCGCTGCCGGTTTTTCTAACCCTGCTCCCAGGGCAGCCCGGCCACTTTCCAGCCGCCGATGGTGCCGCGGTGTCCAGCCGGGTCCTTGTCCCCCTCGAAGCCCTCGAGCACGTTGTAGCATTGGGGATAGCCGGCCTCGGTCATGGCCGCCGCCGTGTAGCGCGACCGCACCCCGGAGCGGCAGAGAAACAGGATTTTTTGATCCGGACCGACGCCGGCGCCGGCGACTTCGGAGACGAAGGTCGGGTTGACGTCGTTGGAAGGGAACAGGCGCCATTGGATCAACAAGGTCTGTTTGCCGATGGACGAAAGGTCGGGCCGGCCGACGTAGTTGAACTCGGCGTCCGTGCGGACGTCGATGAGCACGGTGCCGGGCTCCCACTTGAGAAGCTCCCAGGCCTCGCCGGGCGTCACGTCGCCGGCGTAGGCGCCGTCCTCGGCCTTGGGCGCCTCAGCCACGGGCCGCTTCCGGCTTGTCCGCGTCGAGGGCGTCGAGCATCTCCTGGACGGTGACGAACTTGCGCCGCGGCGCGTCGCCCTCCGCGTTGGCCACCTCCATCTCGTCGATGCGCTTCCATTCGTCGAAGCTGACCCAGCGGGTTCCCCGCTCCGCCAGCAGCTTCTCGAAGCCGCCACGCCCCGGCTTGCCGCCGGCGCCGCCGAAATCGTCGCGGATATGCTGGGCGACGATCTCGCCGTCCGGACGGTTCGACGAGATCACCCCCGTCGGGCCGCGCTTGATCCAGCCGACGGCGTAGAGGCCGTCGTCGACCCGGCCGTCGTTGTTGGGGATGATGCCGCGGGACTCGTCATAGGGGGCGCCCTCCATGGCATCGGCCCGGTAGCCGATGGCCGGGATCACCAGGCCGCAGGGGATATCGAAGGTCTCACCGGTGCCCTCGGCGCGGCCGTCGACGACCCGGGTGCGTTCCATGCGGATCCCCTCGACCCGTTCGCCGCCCAGGATCTCGACCGGTTGGGCGAAGAACTCGAAATGCACCCGCTTCGGCTTCTCGTCGGCGACCCGGGTGGTAAACTCCTGCAAGGTGTTCAGGTTGCGCTCCTTCAGCCGCCGCTCACGGCCCTCCAACTCGGCCAGCGCCGCCTCCAGGTCTTCCGGCATCTGCTCGGCCTTCATCTGCGGCACGGTCTGGTTCAGCGCCCCCATCTCGCGCAGTTCAACGTTGGTGAACTTGGCGTCGATGGGACCGCGCCGGCCGACCATGTAGACGTCGGTGATGGGGGCCGAATGGATAGCCTCCTTGACGTGGTCGGGCAGGTCCGACATGGCCATGCCGCGCGGCGTGCGCAGCAGAACCCGGGCGCAATCCACGGCCACGTTGCCGTTGCCGATGACCACCGCCGCCTCGACGTTGAGATCGGGATTGAGCTCGTGGAAATCCGGGTGGCCGTTGTACCAGCCGACGAAGGCGGCGGAACCGAAGACGCCGTATTTCTCGGCTCCAGGAATGGTCAGTTTGCGGTCCCCGGGGGCGCCGACGGCAAGCACCACGGCATCGTAAATCTCGCGCAACTCGGCTAGCGACACGTCGCCGTTGACGGTGACGTTGCCGTAGAAGTTGACCTCCTCGACCATCGCCGTTTTCTCGTATTTCCGGGCCACCCGCTTGGTGGTCTGGTGATCGGGGGCGACGCCGCCGCGGATCAGGCCGTAGGGCGTCGGCAGTCGTTCGATGATGTCGATCTCACAGGCGTCGCAGCTCTTCAGGAGCGCGTCCGCCGTATAGAATCCCGCCGGCCCGGAGCCGATAATCGCCACGCTTATGGGCATGTCTTCGCCACCGCCGCGCTTTTTACGCGTCCTCCACCGTCCAGGTATGGCCGCGCCGTAAGAGCTCGTTGAGATCGTGCGTCGTTGCCTGTTCCTCGGTCTTGCCGGCCAGTTCCTTCATTCCCTGCTCGTAGCTCGGCAAGGGATCGCAGTAAAGCACGCCGACGGCCACCGGTCGATCGGCGCCGCGCATGTCGGCCAGCATGGTCGCCATGATCCGGTCCGTCTCGTCGTGCACGACGATGTCGTCTTCCGTGATGCCGTCCTCGCCGATGGTCACCACCTCCAGTTCCAGGCGGTCGGGGCGGATGCGCAGGCCGTATTGGCCGTCTGCGCCGAAGATCATGGGCTTGCCGTTCTCCAGATGGATTTGGCGGTCCGCCGCCACGTCCTTCTCGGTGAAGTTGGAGAACACGCCGTCGTTGTAGACGATGCAGTTCTGGATGATCTCGACGAAGGAGGTGCCCTTGTGCTCGTGGGCACGCTTGAAGGTTTCCGGCAGAAGCTTCTGCTGGCTGTCGATGCCGCGGGCCACGAAACGCGCGCCGGCGCCGATGGCGAAGGCGACCGGCGAGATGGGCTTGTCCACGGAGCCCAGCGGCGTCGAGGGCGAGCGCGTCCCGGCCCTGGACGTGGGTGAATACTGGCCCTTGGTGAGGCCGTAGATCTCGTTGTTGAACAACAGGAACTGGACGTCCACGTTTCGGCGCACCAGGTGCAGAAGATGGTTGCCGCCGATGGAAAGGGAATCCCCGTCGCCTGAGACGATCCACACGTCCAACTCCGGGTTGGTGATCTTGATGCCCGTGGCGATGGAGGGGGCGCGGCCGTGGATCGTGTGGAGCCCGTAGGTGGCGAGATAATAGGGGAAGCGCGCGGCGCAGCCGATGCCGGAGACGAAGACCGTCTTCTCGCGGGCCGCGCCGATGTCGGCGAGCGCCTTCTGGACGGCCCGGAGGATGGCGTAGTCGCCGCAGCCGGGGCACCAACGGACTTCCTGGTCGGAGGCGTAGTCCTTTGGTTTCAGGGTTTCCGTGTTGGGGACGACGTTCATCTCAAACTCCCGTGCGTTCGCGAATGGCGTCTTCCAGTTCGGTGATGGTGAAGGGCTGGCCGGTGACCTTGTTGAGGCCCTCGGCGTTGACCAGGTATTCGCTGCGCAGCACCGTCACCAGTTGGCCGTTGTTCATCTCCGGCACCAAAACGCGATCGAATCCGGCCAGCAGCTCACCCAGGTTGCGGGGCAGCGGCCAGATGTGGCGGAGATGGATGTGGCTGACCGAGGCACCTTGCTTCGTCAGGTTGTCCACGGCCCGGTTGATGGGGCCGTAGGTGGAGCCCCAACCGACCACGGCCAGGCGGCCGGTTTCCGGCCCGGCGTCCACGGCCTGCGGAAGCACGTCGTCGGCGATGCCGTTGATCTTGTCGAACCGGGCGTCGGTCATCCGCTGGTGGTTGGCCGGATCGTAGGAGATGTGGCCCGAATCGTAATCCTTCTCGATGCCGCCGATGCGGTGCTCCAGGCCGGCGATGCCGGGGATCGCCCAGGGCCGGGCGCCCGTCTCCGGGTCGCGGCGGAAGGGGTGGAAGTCCTCGGCCTCGGTCTCGAAACTGACGGGGAAGCCCGGCAGGGCGGAGATGTCGGGGATCAGCCAGGGCTCGGCGGCGTTGCCGATGTAGCCGTCCGTGAGCACGATCACCGGGGTCATGAACTTCGCCGCGATGCGCACCGCCTCGATGGCCACCTCGAAGCAGTCCGCCGGCGAGCGCGCCGCGAGCACGCAGAGCGGGCTGTCGGCGTTGCGCCCGTAGACGGCCTGGTAGAGGTCCGACTGTTCGGTCTTGGTGGGCATGCCCGTGGACGGCCCGGCGCGCTGCGAGTTGATCACCACCAGGGGCAGCTCGACGCCGATGGCCAGGCCCAGCGCCTCGCCCTTCAGGGCGATGCCCGGGCCGGAGCTCGACGTCACCCCCATGCCGCCGGCGTAGGACGCGCCGATGGCGGCGCAGGCGGCGGCGATCTCGTCCTCCGCCTGGAAGGTGGTGACCCCGAAGGGGCCCAGGCTGGAAAGCGTATGCAGGACCGAAGAGGCCGGCGTGATCGGATAGGAGCAGAAGATCATCCTGAGGCCGGCCAGTTGGCAGCCGGCGGTCAACCCCCAGGCCATGGCCTCGGCGCCGGTGACGGCCCGGTACTGGCCGGGGCTGATGACGGCCTGCGGTATGGCGAAGCCCTGGAAGCCGTCGAGGATCTCGGCGGTTTCGGCCAGGGCGTGACCGGCGTTCAGAGCCGCCACGTTGGCCGCCGCCACCTCGGGCCGCTTGGCGAATTTCGATTCCAGCCAGTCGACGGTCGGTTTGCGTTCGCGCCCGAACATCCAGTAGATGAAGCCCAGCGTCCACAGGTTCTTGCAGCGCAGCGCCTCCTTGTTGGAAAGCCCGTGCTCCTTGACCGCCTCCAGGGTCAACTGGGAGATGTCCAGCTCGACCAGGCGGTAGGCGTCCAGACTGCCGTCCGTGAGCGGGCTTCCCTCGTAGCCGGCCTTGCGCAGGTTGCGGTCCGTGAAGGTGCCCGTATCGACGACGATGATGCCGGCCGGCTTCAACCCCTTCAGTTCGACCTTCAGGGCGGCCGGGTTCATGGCCACCAGCACGTCGAACAGATCCCCGGACGTTTTGATGCCGCGGGAGCCGAAATTGATCTGGAAGGACGACACGCCGAAGGTGGTGCCGGCGGGGGCACGGATCTCGGCCGGGAAATCGGGGAAGGTGGCGAGGTCGTTGCCGGCCAGCGCCGTGGCCAGGGTGAACTGGCCGCCCGTCAGTTGCATGCCGTCGCCGGAGTCCCCTGCGAACCGGACGACCGCCGATTCCAGCTCCTCGCGGGGCACGTCGGCGGGCGCCTCTTCCTTCAGCGTGCTGGTAACGGACATCTGCTGTTACAAACGACTACTTAATCCGGGGCGTGGACGTTCCGGTATTCGGGACCGTCCATGGGCGAATAATAGTCTGTTTTTCGATATTTAAAACCGTGATCAGCATGGAATGAGTCAAAAAAAACTTGAGCGCCCCCGGCCCGCCGATGGGGCCTCGAGACTTGGCACGGGTCCATGGGCAGGCTACATACCGCCGAGGGCGGTCCCGCCGCCCCAATCCAAACGCCACGGACCGGGATTGACCGCATGTCGAGACTCGCCGAAAACGAAGCCGATATCCTCAACCGCCTGCAGGATCTGGTCGCCCAGGCGCGCACGGCGGGCGCCGATTCGGCCGACGTGGTCTACGCCGAGGGCACCTCGCTGTCGCTGTCCTTCCGCCTCGGCGAGCCGGAAAACCTGGACCGGGCCGAGGGCAACGACCTCGGCCTCAGGGTGCTGATCGGCAAGCGCCAGGCCATCGTCTCCACATCGGACTGCAGCGATGCGGCGCTCACCGAACTGGTGGACCGGGCCGTCTCCATGGCCGGGGTCGTCCCGGAGGACGAATTCTGCGGCATCGCACCGGCGGAACTGCTGGCCGGCGACGTGCCGGACCTGGACGAATGCGACCCCCATGAGCCGGGCGCCGAGGTCCTGGAGGCCCGGGCCCGCGGCGCCGAGGAGGCGGCCCTGGCCGTCGAGGGGGTGACCAATTCGGAGGGCGCCGAGGCCGGCTGGAGCCGCTCCAGCGTTTCCGTGGTCGCGTCCAACGGCTTCGCCCGCACCCGGGTCCGGTCCAGCCACGCCATCTCCACCGCCGTGCTGGCCGGCGAAGGCACCGACATGGAGCGCGACTACGACTGGGCCACGGCGGTCCACGGCGAGGACCTGCGCAGCCCCGAAGAGATCGGCCGGACCGCCGGCGAGAACACGGTGAAGCGCCTGAACCCGCGCAAAATCAGCTCCGCCCAGGTGCCCATCGTCTACGACCCCCGGGTCTCCAATTCCCTGCTGTCGCACCTTTCCGGCGCGGTCAACGGCGCCTCGGTGGCGCGCGGCACCACCTTCCTCAAGGACCACATGGAAAAGCAGGTGTTCGCAGACGGCATCACCATCGTCGACGATCCGCTGCGCCGCCGGGGGCTGCGCTCCAAGGCCTTCGACGGCGAGGGCGTGGCCACCAGCCCCATGCAGGTGATCGACGGGGGGATATTGAAAACCTGGGTCCTGGACCTGCGCTCGGCCCGCCAGTTGGGCCTCGAGACCACCGGCAACGCGGCCCGCGGCACCTCGTCGCCGCCGGCGCCGTCGACCACCAACTTCTACATGCAGCCGGGCCCCTTGAGCCCGGCCGAACTGATGGCGGATATCAAACAGGGGCTCTACGTCACCGGCATGATGGGGCGCGGCGCCAACATGGTGACCGGCGATTACAGCCGCGGCGCCGAGGGCTTCTGGATCGAGAACGGGGAGATCGCCTACCCGGTCAGCGAACTGACCATCGCCGGTAATCTGAAAGAGATGTTCATGCACCTGACCCCGGCCGACGACCTGGTGTTCCGCTACGGCACCAACGCGCCGACGCTGCGCATCGAAGGGATGACCGTGGCCGGAAAATAGTGGGTGGCGTTGGTTCCCGGCGCCGCCCGTGGTATGGTCGCCGATCATCCGATTCGCCGTTAAAGGCTTGACGTTGCAGATGAATCAAGTTCCCGGCCCGTCCAATTCGACTCGCTATCTCATGACCCGGCTGTGGCAGGACTCGATCCGCCATTATCTCGGTTGGATCGGCCTGGCCATCATCTGCATGATGATCATGTCGGCGGCCCATTCCTTCACCGCCTACCTGATGAAACCGGTGGTCGACGACGTCTTCGTCGGCAAGGACGAATCGAAACTCTGGTGGGTCGGCACCCTGGTGGTCGGCACCTTCCTGGTCAAGGGGCTGGCCAACTACAGCCAGGCCATGCTCATGAACTTCGTCGGCCTCAGGATCATCTCCGACACCCAGAACCGGCTGTTCGCGCATCTGGCCCGCATGGACCTGGCCTTTTTCCAGCGCAATCCCACGGGCACCCTGATCTCGCGGTTCACCAACGACATCCACCAGATGCGGGTCGCCGTATCCAACGGCCTGACCGGGATCGGCAAGGATTTGTTGACCCTGGTCGGCCTGATCACGGTGATGTTCTGGCAGGACCTGGAACTGGCCCTGGTCTCCTTCTTCGTCTTCCCGGTGGCCATCTACCCCATCGTCCGCATCGGCAAGCGCATGCGCAAGGTCACGGCCAACACCCAGAAGGAGGTGGGCCTGTTCATGACGGTGCTCAACCAGACCTTCCAGGGTATCCGCATGATCAAGGCCTACGGCATGGAGGCCTACGAGGGCGGCCGGGTCGCCGACGTGGTCGAGCGCATCCGCCGGCTCAACATGAAGGCCTCGCGGACCCAGGAGATGGCCCGGCCGATCATGGAAACCCTCGGCGGGCTCGCCGTCTTCGTGGTCATCATCTATGGCGGCACCCGGGTCATCGAGGGAGCGACCACGGCGGGCGCCTTCTTCTCCTTCCTGACGGCCCTGTTCATGGCCTACGAGCCGCTGAAGCGCCTGGCCAACCTGAACGCCAGCCTCCAGATGGGCATGGCCGGCGCCCAGCGCCTCTACGAGATGCTGGACCAGGAGCCGTCGGTGCTCGATTCGCCGAGCGCCGTGGACCTCGGCCGGGTTGACGGCGAGGTCCGCTTCGACGACGTGAGCTTCGCTTACATCCCCGAGAAGATGGCCCTCGACGGCGTCTCCATCCACGTGCCGGCGGGCAAGACCATAGCCCTGGTGGGACCGTCCGGGGCCGGCAAGTCGACCATGCTGAACCTGATCCCGCGTTTCTACGACGTCACCGAAGGCACCATCACCATCGACGGCAAGGACGTGCGCGCCGTCACCATGCAATCGCTGTTCGCCAACGTCGCCCTGGTCAGCCAGGAGATCACCCTGTTCGACGATACGGTATCCGCCAACATCGGCTATGGGCGGGGCGGGGCCACGCCCGAGGAGATCGAGGAAGCGGCCCGCCACGCCGCCGCCCACGAGTTTATCGTCGAACTTCCCGACGGCTACGACACCCTGGTCGGCGAACAGGGAATCAAACTTTCCGGCGGTCAACGCCAGCGCCTGGCCATCGCGCGGGCCATGATCAAGGATGCGCCCATCCTTTTGCTGGACGAGGCCACCTCGGCGCTCGACACGAAATCGGAGCGTCAGGTCCAGCAGGCCTTGGGCGAACTCATGCAGGGGCGCACCACGCTGGTCATCGCGCATCGGCTGTCGACGGTGATCGACGTGGATCTGATCTACGTGGTCGACGAGGGCAGGATCGTCGAGCAGGGCACCCATGCCGAACTGCTGGCCGTCGGCGGCGCCTACAAGCGGCTCTACGACCTGCAGTTCGCTGAAGAAGCCGAGGACGACGCCATGCTGAACGCCGCGGCGGAAGCCTGAGAACCACCGGTGGTCCCGAGGCCATGTCCGTCAAGAAACTGATGAAATCGGACGGCTTCAGGCGCTTCGCCTGCTGGGTCGGTGCCCACTACATCCGCTTCGTCCACGCCACCGGCCGCTGGCGCACCATCGGCGCCGAGACGCCCGAGAAGTTCTGGGCGGAAGGCCGGCCGTTCATTCTGTGTTTCTGGCACGGTCGGCTGTTGATGATGCCGCACTGCTGGAACCGGACGAAACCCATCCACATGCTGATCTCCCAACACCGGGACGGCCAGTTGATTGCCAACACGGTGGCCCACTTCGGCATCCAGACGGTGGCCGGCTCGTCGTCCCGGGGCGGCGCCCAGGCGCTCCGCGCCATGGTCAAGGCGCTGAAGGCCGGTGAATGCGTGGGCATCACCCCGGACGGCCCCCGGGGCCCGCGCATGCGGGCCAGCGACGGCATCGTCTCGGTGGCCAGGATGGCCGGCGTGCCGATCATCCCCGCCACCTATTCCACCAACCGGGGCCGCCTGCTGAAGTCCTGGGACCGGTTCCTGGTGGCCTGGCCCCTGGGCCGCGGCGTCGTCGTCTGGGGCGAACCCATCGAGGTGCCCCGCGACGCCGACACGGACGCCTTGGAAGACCTGAGGCGCCAAGTCGAGGACGGCCTCAACGCGATCACCGAGGAGGCCGACCGCCAGATGGGGCGCAGCCCGGTGGCCCCCGACGCCCCGGCTGCGGCGGAAAACGTCCAGGAATCCACCGCATGAGCGTCCTGCTGCCCCTTTACCGGACCGCAACGGTGCTCGGTGCGCCGGCCATCTCCTGGTACCTGCACCGGCGCCTGGCCCGCGGCAAGGAGGATGGGGAACGCTTCCACGAGCGCAAGGGCGAGGCCCGCCGGCCGCGCCCCACCGGTCCCCTGATCTGGGTGCACGGCGCTTCCGTCGGTGAATCGCTGACCATGCTGCCGCTGATCGAGCGGCTGCTCCAGGCCGGCCCGGAACTGAACGTGCTGGTCACCACCGGCACCGTGACCTCGGCCAACCTGCTCCGCGACCGCCTGCCGCCGGGCGCCTTCCATCAGTACGTGCCCGTGGACCGGCGGACCTACGTGACCCGGTTCCTGGATCACTGGCGACCGGACCTGGTGCTGTGGGCGGAATCCGAATTCTGGCCGAATCTGGTGACCGAACCGGCGGCCCGCGGCATCCCCATGATCCTGGTGAACGGCCGGATCTCCCCGGAATCCTTTGCCGGATGGCGCCGCTACCCGGGCCTCATCGGGACCCTGCTGGCCGGCTTCACGCTCTGTCTCGCGCAGGCCGAACAGGACGCCGAGCGGCTTAGGGCGCTTGGCGCCCCGGCGGTCAAGAACGCCGGCAATTTGAAGTACGCGGTGCCGCCGCTGCCCGCTGATGCGGCGGAGTTGGGCACCCTAAAGTCCGCCATCGGGGAACGGCCCTGCTGGCTCGCGGCGAGCACCCACCCCGGCGAGGAGCGGTTGTTGAGCGAGGTCCACCGGGACCTGAAGGCCGCCCACCCGGGCCTCCTGAGCGTCATCGTGCCGCGCCATCCGGAACGCGGCCCGGCCATCGCCCAGGAACTTTCCGCCCTCGGATTGAACGTGGCCCGGCGCGCCACGGCCGAACCCGTTTCGGAGGCCACGGACATCTACCTGGCCGATACCCTGGGTGAGCTGGGCCTGTTCTGCCGGCTCTGCCCGGTGGTGTTCATGGGCAAGTCGCTGGTCGATCTGGGCGGACAGAATCCGCTTGAGCCGGCGCGCCTCGGCCGGGCCGTGTTGTTTGGGCCGCACATGTGGAACTTCCCGGAGATCACCGAGAAGCTGGTCGCCGCCGGCGGCGGCCGGACCGTCACCGACGCGGCCGAACTGGCCGCCGCCCTTGGTGGATTGTTGGCCGATGAAGCGGCCGGCCGCCGCCAGGGGGATCGGGCCCTGGAGGTGGCGGAATCGGAGGCCCACGTCCTGGAGACGGTGATCGATGAGTTGCGCCCGTTCACCGATGTCCTCGGCCAGCGGACCACGGCGCCATGAGGACGCCCGCGTTCTGGCTGCCCGGCCGGGGCGGTCCGCTGAAGGCGCTGCTCAGCCCCGCGGGCTGGCTTTACGGCCTCGGCACCGCCGTCCGCGGGCGTCTGGCGCCGTCGGCCTGGAAGGCGCCGGTCCCGGTGATCTGCATCGGCAACGTCACCGCCGGCGGCGCTGGCAAGACGCCGGTCGCCCGCGACGTGGCACGCAGGCTCCGGGCCCGGGGGCTGGAGGTGCATTTCCTGTCGCGCGGTTACGGCGGCGACGCACGGGGCCCGCTGCGGGTCGACCGGGCCGAGCACACCTTCCGCGACGTCGGCGACGAACCCCTTCTGCTGGCCGCAGACGGACCCACCTGGATCGCCGCCGACCGCGCCGCCGGGGCGCGCGCCGCCGTCGACGGCGGCGCCCAGGCCATCGTCATGGACGACGGGTTCCAGAACCCTTCACTGACGAAGGACGGCGCGCTGCTGGTCATCGACGGCGGGTTCGGCCTGGGCAACGGCGGCCTGATCCCAGCCGGGCCGCTTCGCGAGCCGCTGGCGCAGGCCGTGGCGCGGGCCCATGGCGTGGCGCTGATCGGCGCCGATGGCACCGGCGTGGCGGCCCGCCTGGGCGGCGCCCTGCCCGTATTCCGGGCCCATATGGTCAGCCAGGGGACGGGCCAGGCGCCTGGCAAGGTGGTGGCCTTCGCCGGCATCGGCCGGCCGGAGAAGTTTTTCGATACGGCCACGGAAGCCGGCTATGCGCTAGCCGAAACCATCCCCTTCGCCGATCACCACCCCTATACGGCCGCGGATATGGAAGCGCTTCGGGCCGCCGCCGAGCGCCACGGCGCCGGGCTTCTGACCACGGAAAAGGATCTGGTGCGGCTCGACGGGGACGCTCGGGTCGGCGTCGAGGCCTTGACAATCACCCTCCGTTGGGAGGACGAAACGGCTCTCGACACGCTCCTCGATACCTTCGTCACTTAGCATCCGAGACCCATGGCCCAAACCCGTCGTCTGCTGCCCTACTACATCCGCCACCCGGTGGAGGCGGTCGGCGCTTTCATCCTCTACTGGTTCTTCCGATTGCTGCCGCTGGGGGCGGCCGCCGGGCTCGGCGGGTTCCTGGGGCGCGCCATCGGGCCCAGGCTCAAGGTCTCAAGCCGGGCGGTGAGGAACCTCGCGGCCGCCTTCCCCGACAAGGACGCCGGTGAGATCGCCGTCATCGTCCGCGACATGTGGGACAACCTGGGCCGGGTGGCCGGTGAGTATCCGCACCTGGACCGGTTCGACCTCTACACCGACGGAGGCCGGGTCCAGGTGGAGGGTGCCGAGATCATCGACCAACTTCGCACCGACGGTAAGCCGGGCATCTTCTTTTCCGGCCACCTGGCCAACTGGGAACTGAGTTCCCTGGCCATCACCCAGCGGGGCCTGCCCCTGGACCAGGTCTACCGGGCCGCCAACAACCCCTATCTGGAATGGGTCTACCGGCGCCGTCAGGACGCCGTCGGCGGCGCCCTGATCCCGAAGGGGGCGAAGGGGGCCAAGGAACTGCTGCAGGCCATGAAGGACGGCCGCCACGTGGGCATGCTGGTGGATCAGAAAATGAACGACGGCATCCCCGTCCCCTTCTTCGGCCGGGACGCCATGACCGCACCGGCGCTGGCCCAGATGGCGCTCCGCTACGATTGCCCCGTGGTGCCGGTGCGTATCGAGCGCACCCAGGGCTCCAGGTTCCGGGTCACCATTTCAACACCGCTGACGCCGGAACAGACCGGCGACCGCCACCGGGACATCTCGGCCTTCATGGAACGCATCAACGGCCTTCTCGAGGACTGGATCCGGGAACGCCCGGGGCAGTGGCTGTGGGTGCATCGCCGGTGGCCGGACTGATAGATGGCCGGTTGCCATTTCCTTTAGCGTGAGGTCTGGGGATGGCTGGGTTGGCCAGACCGATGTATCTACCGCACCCTCATCCGTGAACTCACTTCGGCATGGGACCGGCGATCAACGCCGGATCGAGATGCGTCCTGAACAGCGTGATGCCCCAATGCAGGTGCGGGCCGGTGGCCCGGCCGGTCCTGCCAACCCGGCCGATCATCTGGCCGCGTTCGACCCGCTGGCCCGGGCGGACGGTGATGGCGCTCATGTGGATGTAAACGCTGGTCAGGCCGTGGCCGTGGTCCAGCATCAGTGTCTTGCCGGCAAAGAACATGTCTTCGTGGGTCAGGGCCACCCGGCCCGGTGCCGGGGCGACGATGGGGGTGCCCTTGGGCGCGGCGATATCGACCCCGTTGTGGGGCCGGCGCGGCTTGCCGTTGAGCACCCGTTGGCTGCCGAAGACGCCCGAGAGCCGCCCCTTCAAGGGCCAGATGAAGCCGCCTGCGAAATCCGTCGCCGCCGTATCTCGGGCGCGGACCCGGCCAATGGCGGCGTTGTCGGCGCGGATCCGCTTCAAGTCCTCGGGCCGGGGCGTCACCTTGCGGGGCGGCAGGCCGTCGATGCGGGTGATCTTGTAGGTGCGCCCCTCGATGGCCAGGTCGCAATCCTCGGCCGGCGCCTGGCCGCCCTTGACGGTGATTCTGGCCGTCGCCGACGCGTCCCGCCCAAAACCCGCCAGGAACAGGCCGTCCGGCGATACTCTGACGGCACGGCCGCCGACCTCGACCGTCGCGCCGGGCGGCGCGCGGCCGATGACCAGGCCGCCCTGGATGGCCTGGCCCTGCAGGGGAACGGTGCAGGCCTCCGCCGCCGAACCCGCGGCCACGGCCATGAGCCCGGCGGCACCCAGCATGCGGGCCAGCCGGCTCACAGCAGCTTTCCCTGCCGGTCGTCGGACTTGGCCGGCTTGCGCTTGCGGGCGGCGGGCTTGCGCTTGGCGCCCTTGCCGCCGGCCTTGGTCACCGTCGCTTGGGCCGCCCCGTCGGCGAAACGCAATCCCACCTGGTCGCCGGTGCCAAGATCCTTCACCGAGGCGATAGGCTTCTCATCGGCGTCCGTGACCAGGGCGAAGCCGCGTTCCAGGACGCGCTGGTAGGAGAAGCTCTCCAACAGGGCGGCGGCCTGGCCGAACCGGGCGATCCGGTCCTTCAACGCGGCGGCCATGGCGCGGCTCAGCGCATGGGCCTCGGCTGCCAGCAGATCGCCCCCCTGGCGGATCAGATGATCGGGGCGGCGCAGCCGGCCCGCCGCCGCCGCCAACTCGGCGGCCCGCGCCTTCATGCCCATGCCCAGGCTGTTCAGCAGCCGTTCCTCCCAGTCGTCCAGGCGCTGCGTCGATTCCTCGAGCACGCGGCCCAAGTCCGGCAGGCCGCGGGCCAGCCCCTCCAGGCGGACCCGCCGGTCCTGCATTTGGCGGTTCATGGCGCCGACCAGCCGGCCCCCGTCGTCCATCACCTGGGCCAGCAGCTCGTGGCGCACCGGCACCGCCATTTCCGCCGCCGCCGTGGGCGTCGGGGCGCGCAGATCGGCGGCGAAATCGATCAGCGTGGTATCCGTCTCGTGGCCGACGGCGGAGATCAGCGGGATGCGGCTCGCCGCCGCCGCCCGAACGACGTTCTCCTCGTTGAAGGCCCAGAGGTCCTCGATGCTGCCGCCGCCGCGGGCGACGATCAAAACGTCCGGGCGGGGCACCGGGCCGGAGGGCGCGAGCCCGTTGAAGCCCTCGATGGCCGCCGTGATCTGGTCCGCCGCGTCGTCGCCCTGGACCAGCACCGGCCAGACCAGGACGCGGCTCGGGAAGCGGTCCGCCAGGCGGTGCAGGATATCGCGGATCACCGCCCCGGTGGGCGAGGTGACGACGCCGATCACGTCGGGCAGGAACGGCGGTTCGGCTTTCCGGTCCTCGTCGAACAGGCCCTCGGCGGCCAACTGCCGGCGCCGGTCCTCCAAAAGTTTAAGCAGCGCACCCTCGCCGGCCATCTCCACGGATTCGACCACGATCTGGTATTTGGAGCGCCCGGCGTAGGTGGTCAGCCGGCCCGTGACGATCACTTCCAGGCCGTCCTCGGGCAGCATTCTCAGGCGTGCCGCCGTGCCGCGCCAGCAGACCCCGTCGAGGACCGCGTCGGCGTCCTTCAGGGCGAAATAGAGGTGCCCCGAGGGCGCCCGCTTGAAGCCGGAGACCTCGCCGCGCACCCGGACCCGCTGGAAGGCGCTCTCCACGGTCGCCTTCAGGGCCGCCGATATTTCGCCGACGCTGAGTTCCGGCAAATTATGATCGATGTCAGCGGAGCCCGTGTTTGATATGGACGTATCGGTGTTCATGATTAGAGTATGTATCGTACGAAACCGCGCCCCGGCACAAGCCGCATGACAGGAGGGCGTGGCATGGGAGAGGAAGTTGGCATGAAGGTTCTGGTGATCGGATCGGGAGGCCGCGAGCACGCGCTCTGCTGGGCCCTGGCCAAGTCGCCGAAACTCAAGAAGCTCTACTGCGCGCCGGGCAACGGCGGCATCTCCCAGGTGGCCGAATGCGTCGACATCGCCGCCATGGACCTGGCCGGAATTATCGGTTTCGCCAAGTCGGAGAAGATCAACCTGGTCGTGGTCGGCCCCGAGGACCCCCTGGTGGCGGGTCTGGCGGACAAGCTGGAGGCCGCCGGCATCAAGGTCTTCGGCCCCAGCGCCAAGGCCGCCATGATCGAGGGCTCGAAGGGCCTGATGAAGGACCTTTGCGCCAAATACGGCATCCCCACAGCCGAGTACGCGCGCTTCGATGAATGCGACGCGGCCAAGGAATACATCCGCGTCCACGGCGCCCCCATCGTCGTCAAGGCCGACGGCCTGGCCGCCGGCAAGGGGGTGATCCTGTGCCGCAACGAGAACGAGGCCTACGCGGCCATCGACCACATCATGATCGAATCGGCTTTCGGCGACGCCGGCGCCGAGGTGGTCATCGAGGAATTCATGACCGGCGAGGAGGCCAGCTTCTTCGCCCTGGTGGACGGCGAGCACGCCCTGCCCCTGGTCGCCGCCCAGGATCACAAGGCCGTGTTTGACGGCGACGAGGGCCCCAACACGGGCGGCATGGGCGCCTACACGCCGGCCCCGGTGGTCGACAAGGCCATGAGCCAGCGGATCATGGAGGAAATCATCGAGCCGACGATTCGCGGCATGGCCGCCGACGGCCGGCCCTACAAGGGGGTCCTGTTCGCCGGTCTGATGATCACCGACGAAGGCCCGAAGCTGATCGAGTACAACTGCCGCTTCGGTGACCCGGAATGCCAGCCCCTGATGATGCGCCTCAAGTCGGACCTCTTGGAGGTGCTTTTGGCCGCCGCCGACGGCAAGCTCGACAAGATCAAGCTGGAATGGAACCGCAACGCGGCGCTGACCGTGGTCATGGCCGCCGAAGGCTACCCCGGTTCCTATGAGAAGGGCTCGGAGATCCGTGGCATCGCCGAGGCGGAAAAGAACGGCGTCGTGGTCTTCCATGCGGGCACCAAGGCGGATGGCGAGCGGATCTTTGCCAACGGCGGCCGCGTATTGAACGTCACGGCCATGGCGCCCGGCGTCGCCAAGGCCCAGAAGAAGGCCTACGACGCGGTCGCCAAGATCGACTGGCCGGAGGGCTTCTGCCGCTCCGACATCGGCTGGCGGGCCATCGACCGCAAGTAGCCGCCCTTCAACGCTGGCGGCGGGCCGCCGGCGACCCCATATGACAACCGGAGCGCATTTTCAGGAGGCATTACCCCCATGAGCGATCAATTGGACGACCAAACCCGCACGGAACTGGAGGCCGCCGCCTTCCGCGGCCTGGTCAAGCATCTGCAGAAACGCACCGACGCCCAGAACATCGATATCATGAACCTGGCCGGGTTCTGCCGGAACTGCCTGTCCAAGTGGTACATGGCGGAGGCCGAGGCGCGCGGCATCGAGATGGACTACGACCAGGCCCGGGAAGCCATCTACGGCATGCCCTACGGGGAATGGAAGGACAAGCACCAGGCCCCGGCGTCGGACGAGCAGAAGCGGAAGTTCGAGGAGACCAAGCCCCTGCACGCCGAGATCAGCGGCCACAACTGAGGGCCATCGCCATCTCCGATCCCCTGCTCGAGCTATGGCCCAGTTGCGGCTTCCGCCTCCTGGAGCGCGATGCGGCCGGCCACCTGGGCATCACCGACAACTTCCTGCGCGCCTACTGGCAGCGCCCGGAGGTGGCGCCGGTGGACGAATCCTGCGCCGCCGAACTGGCGCTCCACGCGGAACTCATGGAATCACCCCGGCGTCCCGTCAGCGACGCCGACCTGGCCGCCATGGAAGATCCGGACGCCCGGGAGAACTACGCCGTGGTCCGGGACTTCCGTGACCGCCTGGTGGCCGCCGGCAGCATCGAGGCGGCCTATCTCGAGATCTTCCGCGAAGGCGACATACGCACGCCGCCCCTGTTCATCGACCAACTGGCCCAGGTGGCCACAAGGAACATCATCGGCGAAAGCCGCGACCCTTTCCGGGCCCGGGCCGCCGAGCTTTTGTTCCGCGAGCAGCAGGCGACGGTCCTGGACGGCACCATCCTGTTGGGCGACAAGCAGACCGTCGACATGCTGGGTGCCAGCGGCGGCTTCGGCAGCCTGGGCACGCTCCTGAACGAGGCCGGGACGCAGCCCAAACAGGTGGAACTGGACGTGCTGTTGGAGGAGACGGCCGCCGACATGTACTGGCCCCGGAACGAGAAATTCGACACGGTCCTGGACCTGACCTTCGCCCGGCCCGGCCTGGACGCGCTTTGCCGGGTGCTGGAGGGCTGGGTGGCGCATTTCCTGGAGGCCGACGTCTCCATTCAGCCGGTACAGCAGATCAGCGACGAGCGCTGGGTCTGGCACGTGGGCCTGGACGCGGAAGCCACCGCGCTGCTGAACGACCTCTACGAGGCGCGTGAGATCGAGGACGAGCGCCTTGAGCGGCTGTTGAGCCTGTTCCGGCTCGAGTTCCGGGACCCGAGCCTGATGCGCGCCGACGTGGCCGGCCGGCCCATCTACCTGGCGCTCTCCATGACGCCGGAGAAACGGGTCCGCCTGAAGCCGCAGAATTTGTTGGTGAACCTGCCCCTGGCGCCGGAGTCTTAGATCGGATCGCGTTAAATCGGAAACGCTCGGTTTCCGATTTAATACCAAGCTGTAAAAAGTTTGACTCATTAAGGGACTGTTAGGCGGGGTGTGATTCAACATGGAAAACAGAGGAGTTTTTCCATGGCACGCGGCATTCCCCTACGCACAGACTTCACTTGCGAC
>Ga0209568_1000209_pt1 | contig 20495 bp, 5 predicted proteins | sample WorMetOlspDAHAB2_FD_187406 | JGI IMG/M metagenome (GOLD analysis project Ga0209568, IMG submission 187406) | Marine gutless worms symbiont microbial communities from Max Planck institute for Marine Microbiology, Germany - Olavius sp. DAHAB.2... ...
GCCTCGGCTGCTGGTTTCATCAGGGTTGCTAAAGGCATTGATTTTGTACTCGAACCCGAGTCTGATGCAGAAGGTCTTGTGAGACTCAGCTCAGGTGTAAGTGTAGATGAAGGAGGAAAGTTTAAAGGTACTGGTATCGCCCGGGGGAAAGTTATCGTCAAGAAAGGTGGTGTGCTGGCTCCAGGTGGATCACTCGGTGATCTGTCGGCTGAGGATGGCTTCGTGCTGATGACTGGCATGTCCTACGAGGTTGAAAGCGGCCTTGAGGGCGATGATGACTGGAATGTGGATTTGATCAGTTCTCCAAAGGAAACTGAGGAAGGCACCAATGTAGAAACTGGTGTCACTCTCGTCTTGAAGAAGGTTGAGGGAGCAGAGGCCTCTGACTATACAGATCCAGGTAGATATGAGGATCCCAAAACAATCGTCAGGAACCACACAGGCAACCGGTTTGCGATAGTTAACTTCGTTGAATTTGCCAACGTAATGCAACCCATCATCACTTATAAAGAGGTTGATGGTGAGGTGCTTGTCCAGTTGGCCTGGGAGCCCTTCAAGAGTGATAGATTTGGTACAATGGAAAATGCCTCTGTTAATCAGAAGGTCGTTGGAGAATATATTGATAAATTGGGTCCAGGGAGTATCATGTATCAGGTCATTGCGGCGCTTCCCAAAGAGGCGGTTTTAAATGCCCTGGATGCCTTTTCCGGTGCAATCTATGCCGAGGAGATGAAAGCCTTACTCGATAGTTCCGAAATGGTGACAGATGCTATCTCCAGTCGTATGCGAGATATGTCCATGAGTGGAAGTGGAACAGAAATCGTCACATGGGGAGGTGTATTTGCAAAATATAAGTCTGTTCCTAAGGAGTTAGGTCTTGGTGGTATAGCTGGGTTCGAATTACCTATCAAGGGTGGCAAAGCAGGTATTGCGCTGACCAAGATCAATGATTTCCATAAAATCGAGGGATCAGATGAGCGAGGTATCGAGCACGCTGCAGATGGATCCATAGACAGCTATTACCTAAGCTTCTATGGAAGTCAGTCTTACAATAGGTATTTAGAGCTTCGTGGAAGCTTGACCATAGGGGGGCATTTAACTTCTGTATCTCGTAATGTCTCCTTTGAGAGTGCTGCTATAGAAGCTGAAATGGAGGCTGATCATTCCGCTATAAGCAGTAATGTCTCAGGTGAAGTGCTTGTGACTGATTTGCTACCTTTAAAGGCTAGTGGTTTCAGAGCCAGTCATGACCTGTTATTCCGTGTAGATCACTCTTTTATATCTGCTGGCGAGTTTGTAGAGACCACTGTGTCGGAGACAAAAGAACTTGTGCTGAGTGTAGAGCCAAGACAGTACAGCGTCATGGCTGGTACAGTGGGTGCAACTGGGTCTCTGTGCTTTGGCAAGTGTGAAACTACTAGTGTCCGAGCGCCGCTCCTCAATTACATGCTTGGCTTTCGCTACAAATTGGCAGATAAAGATGGGCCTAGTGCGACAGTTAGTTGTGATAGTGCTTTAAGCAAGTCTGACAACTCTGACAAATACGTTTCCAGTGTTGATTTGGTCAGGGAATCTGTACTCTTTGGTCTTGGTCTTGAATTTGGCTTCAAGCCAACCTCTGGTCTCGATTTGTCGGTGACACTTGAGGGACTTGGAGAAGTCTCAAAGGGTGGTGTGTATGACCTGGGAGGTGCGATCAGGGTAGGAGCTAGCTTCTAATAAAAAAGGCCGCTAGCTGTTTCTTACAAATAAAGTCGGGGGCTCCTGGTGGATCTAGGAGCCTCCATTGATTGATGACTAGATGCTATGCTTGTCTTGTTACGGGTGTTTTATTGGGTCTGCTTTCTGTTGGGCGGATTCGTCTTCCTATTCCAGAGAGACCTGCTGAGGTTGTCTCTGGAGTCCTCTTATCCTTTTTTCCTGTAAATAGATGACGAGTTTGCCTTGTCCTTTCTGGGCATTTTCGTCATTTTAGATGTGTTTTCGATTGGGCATGAGTATCTCCTAGTCGTTTCATGTGAGACGGGTTGAAGTTGAGCTTGACTTAACTGATCATCCTGTGGTTTTAATGGTGCGTCTTGAGGGCTGGGAATGCCCTGATCCAGGTGGATTGGTAAAGGCTAGGATGCGTTCGTGTTTTGTTATGCTCAAAGGTGCTCAATAACCATTAGATGGGTCGCGCTTGGAGTTTGTAGTCGTGCTGTCCCTTTTGTGCGTGATAGTCGGGGTTTCCTATCTGTTCTTGCTTGGGTGTCCATGATGTCAAGAACACTTGGGACTGCCTTTGATTCGTTCGTAAAGCCGGGACTGAAAACGGAGGTGTTGCGGAGTCTCTGAGGAGGAAATCTAGTTTTTGCTAGGTCTCATTGTTGCTATTCCGTGGAACCCTGTCGTTTGAGCGGTGTCTTGTGGATGCTGGACTGGAAACTGATTTGTTTTTTGTCCATTGGGATTGTCTTGCTTCGTGTTTTGTTAGCTGGGGTGGGTGCTATGCTGTCTTCTGATAGAAATTGGGTTTCAAGCTCGACGGTCTTGTCCATGCTGAGTGGTGTTTGCTTGTCGAGACTTCTTTTATCCTCGCTCCTAGTTTTATGCTTGTCTTGCGGAAGTCTGGTGCTTGGTGTCTCGTCCGCTCTTGCTGCCCCTTCTGTCGCCGCTGATGGTATATATTCGTATTGTGAAGGAGATGGTTCTACTCCAGCACAGACTCCTGTGTTGCCTGATCCGATTGTTCTAACCGGTACCAATACTGATACGTTTGCACCAGTACAAAGCATATGCCTCGGAATGAAGCCCGATGGTAGTGATGAGGATGATGTTCCAGATAGGGGACCTGGTAAGCTGCAAGCTTCTGATGGGGCTAAAATTGAGCTGGGAAACGATGAAGTATTGTATGTCCTGGGGGCAGAAGACGATTCAATCGATATCGAAGAGATTTCAACCATTATTGCCAGTGCCGCAGATTATGCCGCTTCCACTGATGGATTATATATTTTGGATGGAGCTCAAATCCTTGCCGAGAATGCTGCAACCGGGATGAAAATACGATTGGAGGCACGTCGCGATGAGAGCGGGAGTACAGCTGCCCATCTGGCATCAATGATGGTGAAAGGAGAAGCCTCTAAAGTTGTAACTGTCTCAGATCTTCCTATTGAATTGAGCGCTCCAGATGCGAATGATGTGGTAGTAGTCCTGGTGAAGGATGAGGCAACTTTTGAAGATGCGCCAGTCTCAGGAGAGGAAGGTGCAGGTCGACGCCTGGTGATATTCGATCAAGGTGTGAGTAATCAGGTGGAATTCTTCAGCCAGATTTCTGGTAGTGTCCGGGTTTTTGCCAATAGTGGGACCACGGACTTAGGTGCCACAACAAATACATACACAGATGGGACGTACGTTGCAGATGGAGCAGAGCTAAAGGGAGAACTAAGGGCGTTCGGTACAGGTCCTATAAGCATTGCTGGTGGTGGGACTCTCAGGGTGACGAGCGATACAGAAGGGAATTTCGATAATGAGGCAATCGGAATCCACGGAGCCGCTAGTGATGACAATGAAGAAAGAGTCTTGATAAAAGACGGAGCTGGCCTAATAACCTTCACGAAAGATCTGAAGTCGCTCACTGTGTTGCTTAATAATGAGGGGGCGAGATTAGATCCAAATGCTGATGCATCTACCGCTAAATTCTCCATTAAAAAGGGGACTACACTCTATCTGGGGGGAGGTTCCAGCAGGATCGTTGCAGGTCTGAAGAACCAAGGTGCTGATGACTTAGGGACTGGTATTAGTGTTGTTAGTAGTGATGTTTCCGATGGCAAGACAACCCAGCTGATACTCCATGTCGATGAGAATAGTGACTTGGCCTTTGATGGTCAATTCAAGGGCATCACCAAAATCACAAAGAGGGGTAAAGGAAGACAGTACCTGTTGAACAGTAGCGAGGAGTCTTCCAAGATAATAGATAAGGTTCAGGTTGATGAAGGTGAGCTGGGTCTATCTTATGACTTTGTTGCAGCAGATGGTAAGGTGGTTTTGAAGGGCTCGTCTGCTGAATCTGCGATCTTTTCTATCTTGAGTCATGACAGTAGTGATGAAAGCAATGAGGTGATCTTCACGGCTAACGTAGTAGGTATAGGTACTCTGAAAAAAGTTGGGCCTTTCAGAATGAGGTTTATGCCTGAAGACATCTCTGTCTCTCTGCTCCATGTTGAAAGCGGTGAGGCTCTTTTGGGGGAGCCCTCCTCAGGTGGGCAACACTTCGGTGCAATGGGGATCCAGATCGACGGTGCTGTTCACGTAGATGATCTAATTTCTCCAAAAGGTGCTGAAGTTTCTCTAGAGGGTAATGACACCATCATTGGTGGTCTGAAAGGTGAGAAGGCTGATTTCCCAGGAAAACTTTCCGGTTTTACTGGTGACACTCCGGATGCCTTGCCTGAATTGATCATCGCGGTTCCGTTGAGGAAGGAGGGTGGCTACTCCTATTATGGTGAGATCGAGAACGTCGAGCAAATCATCATAGATGGCACTGGAGTCCAGAAGATCCTCGGTAAAGTTAGGAGAGACGCAGTCGATAGCGATGGCGATTTGATTGTACCAAAGAATTACCCTATCGTAGTGATGAAAAACGGTGAGTTGCATATCAGTAGCGATACTTTTGATGATCTCCAGGAGGCACCTCTGAAGGTGTATCATGGTACGAAATTGGTGATACTTCCTCCCATTGATACTGATGAAGATGCTGATAAAAAATTCAACAATTCTATCGAAGGTGATGATCGCAACGGTTATGGTGTGATTGAATTAAGATCAGGTGCGAAGATCGGTAGTAATGCGAAATTCTCTGATTTTTTTGTGCGGATAGCTGGTGGAGATTTCAATTTTGATGGAATAAATCGGACTGTTGCTGGTTTAATCTCAAGTGATAGGGAAGTCTCTGTTGATAATGTCAATTCTGTTGGCAAGCGCGGTGTCTTGACCCTAGATGTGCCTGAAGGTAGTAGTCCTGTTTTCAAGGGTGTATTGCATCCCGATCTTGCTCTTGTAAAGACTGGAGAAGGCAGGCAGACTATTGATATTGCTGAAGGGCGCAGGGAGCCTATAACTCTCAAAGAGGGCCTTCTTGTCGCGAATGTTCGTGGCTCTACTATGGACGCTCCGATTAGTACTGATGAAAGATACCCAAGAATGATCCTTCGCCTTGTCATGTGGTCAGATACAACAGAAATTATTCGGGAGATGAACCTAACACCTGGTGCCTTCGTCAGAATAATCCCTGGTATTGACGATGAGGCTGGAACTAGTGAAATGCCTCCCAGGAAGGTAATATACAGCGTTACTGAATCTGACTCTGATGACGATGGCGGAAGGCATGCTAGGATCCGGTTTGAACGTACTGACTTTATCCTCGGAAAAGATGCAGCACATCCTGCAAGGCTTCCTGCTATGCTCATACCTGCTGAAGGATCGATCCTGAGAGGGACTGGTACCGTCACTGGGCCCATTTTCGCAATAGATGATGCTGTAGTGTCTCCAGGGCACTCGATCGGTGAAATAACCTCTGAGGAATTCTGGGAGATCCGTACTGGTGTATCCTTAGAGATTGAGACCGACTACGTCAGCCCTGATACTTGGGAGGTGGATTCAATCGCTGCATCCACAAGTGAAAAAGGTGTTGTTATCAAGGAAGGTGTCACTCTGATCTTGAGGGCAATGGATGGTGATCCAAAGACCGCCAGTTCCTACGCGAATGAAGAAGGTGATGATAAAGGAAAAATCATCGTTAAGAACCACGGTGAAGGTCGCTTCGGCCGCATCGATATCTCAGACTTTGGAAGCAAAATGCAGCCCGTCATCACGTATGAAGGCTCTGCTGCTGGAGAGAAGCATGGAAATATCTATCTGCGCTGGGAAGATTTTAATGAGGAAAAGTTTAAGACAGCCGGTGATACATCTGAACAGAAGGGAGTTGGAGCGCATATCGATGGATTGGGCGTAGAAAACCCTGTCTATCAGATCTTGTTAGCACTTCCTGACAAATCGGTTCCAGCTGTCCTAGATGCCTTTTCCGGTAAGGTATACCCGCATGTGATGAAAGTTTTATCAGAGGCTTCTGGCATGGTGACAAACCTGATCGCCCTGCGTGTGCAAGAGGCTTCCATGCAAGACAAGATGGCTTGCTCGATCGAACCATTCGTGCCTGGTCTGCATTGCGGAACAATTAGAGAAACATGTAAGGAAATGAATAGTGGCGTTCTAATCTGGGGAGGCGGGCTCCTGAACTACGGGGGACTCGGTGAACATGTGTTCACTAGTTTTAAACGAGAGAAATCTGGTAACTCTATCATGGGAGGTAGCATCGCTGGTTGGGACTTGCGTTTAGGGTCGGGACGTGCAGGTCTTGCTCTGGCTAGTGTGACTGGTTCTTACGAAATCGATGAAAGTGGTGGAGTTGTCAGTCACACTTCAAAAGGAACCTTCGACACCTACTACATGAGCCTGTATTTAAGTCATTACTTCGATAAGAACTGGGACTTTCATGGAAGCATCGGCATAGCTAAGCATAACTACTTTGTGTCTCGTGAGTTGTCTATTGAACAGGCTGTTTTTTCAGAGGAAATGAAAGCTGGTCACTCTGCTGTCTCTACTATGTTATCTGGTGAGGTGGTAAAGGGTGGATTGATAGATTTCAGTGGTGATACTGTCATCGAAGGGGATCTCGGTATCTTCTTCCGTGTCGATGGTGCTGTATTGTCTGTTGGATCATTCTCGGAGTCCCTGGTAGAGGGGACTGGGGACATTGCAGCTCGTGTAGATATTGACGCATCCAATCTCTTTACTAATACCGCTGGTGTAAGAGGGGTGCTGTGCTTGGGCTGTAGTCTGCCAGATACCGAGTCATTTTCTCTTAATTATATGTTGGGCTTGCGATACAATTTGATCGAACAAAAGCATATGGCGAAGTTGAAATTTATTAATGGTGAGAATGTTCTTGATCCCTACGCTTCCTCTGCTCCCTCTGTGAGCAGGGCAGCTGCGGTGTTGGGTTTTAGTTTGTCTGTAAAGCCAGTCTCTGATCTTGGTGTGTCGGTGACATTGGGGGGACTGGGAGAGATATCCAAGGATTTGAAGTTTGATGGAGGATTTAGTCTCAGAGTCAACATAAGTCTTCCATAAGTCGCAGTTGTGAAAAGGAGGCTCCAATGCAGGAGCCTCCTGGAGTTTCAGTCACTCTCTTGTTGTGTTCGCTTGGCAGATGTGTTTTCGTTTGAGGTATAGCCCTTCCTGAGCCGGACAAGCAAAACATCTTAGGGCTGGTTTCGCTTTTTTTGCACTCTACAGTTGTGGTGACGCCTTCCGACCAGAGTGCTTCCTTGCTCTTGGTTGAGCCACCTTCGCTCCAACAAACGAGATATGGTTTGGAACTGGGTTTGGTGAGAATAATCTTGCGACGTAAGGAAACGCTAGCCAGAGGCTTCTGATGGTGACAGGATAATCTTGCTGGCGGTAAGGTGTTACTTGTCCTAGGAAGTCACTCGTCGGGTTAAGTGAGGAATAACCCGATATCAATCCTGATCAATAGACCGCCCTTCTAGGTATCTTATTAGGACGTCCAAGTGATCAATCTAGCTCTCTGATGCGGGGTGCTCTGCGGAATACAATTGTGAAACTCATTTGTCACTGATCTCTCTATGAGAGGGATTCCTATTATGGTAGGTTTATTCGTGCTCATGTAGCTCTATCATATGGGAGTGGCCTGGCATTCTTAATCGCACGCCTGGGGTGACAGGTACGGATAGCATTCATGTCTTGACTATAGTCTGATGAATGCACTGGTTTCGCTTTGAATGCTACTAGCCTCAAGTAAAAAGCCGTATTCAACACCTAGTCCCTGAGGTGGCTAGTTCAGGAAGAATTAGGGTTGGGTGGAGGCTTTACCTAGTCCCTGAGGTGGCTAGTTCAGGAAGAATTAGGGTTGGGTGGAGGCTTTACCTAGTCCCTGAGGTGGCTAGTTCAGGAAGAGTTAAGGTTGGGCGGAGGCTTTACCTAGTCCCTGATATGGCTAGTTCAGGAAGAGTTAAGGTTGGGCGGAGGCTTTGGTATAGCCTCACAGTTCTTTCTTCTGTATATCGCGCTGTTCACATTGAATATGCTGACTCAGAAGAAACTAAGAGCTAAGGATTCGAATGTAACTTCTGAGTTTGTATGTAAAGCAGTAATACTGGCTTGATGTATTTGGCTGGTCATGTTCTCGAAGTTCTTCATGATACGGTCTTAATACGGTCTTAGGGCTCGGTGGGCTCGGTCCCACTTTTGATTCTGTTATTGATCATGTTCTTTTGAGTTTGTATCCTCATAGGCCAGTTACTTTGTGTATTGTTGGATGATGGCTACTTTGCTGTCTTCTGATGGGGATTTGTCCCCAAGCTCAAGGGTTTTGTTCATGCTGGGTATTTGTGATGTTCGGGTGGCAAGGTGTCTTCTGTTCTCGCTTCTCTTGTTGCCCTTTGCTTGCGGGAAGCTGATACTGGGGACTTCGTTTGCACTTGCTGCTGATACTCATATCAGGTTTTCTGGTGTTTATTCGTACTGTGATGCTCCAACCTCTTGGAATAGTAAGCCTCGGGGGACCATTACACTGACCGGTGGAGATACCTTTAAACCAACAAACAACATCTGCATCGGAATTACTGATATCGAAGTCGTTAGGCTCGCAGATCCTGGGACCAAAGTCGAGGGAGAAAGTCCTCTCAAACCCTCTCACGAGCAGCGTGGTTATATGATAGCTCCAGATGGGGCGAAGATTGATCTCAGTAATGGTAAAAGTATCTACGTACTCAGGAAGGTAGACACTGAAGAGGATCTAAAAGAGGATAACTTAGATGCTTTAAGTGGTCACAGGCTCTACGTTAGTTATGTTCGGTCTAAACTTAATGCTGATAATAAGAGGCATGGTGTGTATCTGCGTCTTGGATCGCAAATTATTGGGAGTAATAAGGAAAACGAAGAAATACGCCTGATTGCCGATATTGCTAACTCCCACGCTCTTAGGTCAGGCAATCTGTCTATTGCACTGATGGATGTGATCGGAAATACCGATAAGGTTACAACAGTCTCAGGTGTTGGTATTAAGTTGGTTGCCAACTTTGATAATAGTGTGGCTGCGCTTGTAGTAGGGAGGCATACTCGTTTTATAAACTCACCGGTTTCCGGAGAAGGCATTTCCGGTCAACGGATGGTGCTCTTTTATCCAAATGATGGTGACTCGATTTACTTCAACAGCACAATTTCAGGTACTGTGTCGGTTTTTGCCATACGTGGTACGACGACATTAGGGGAAGAAGCTGAGGGTGCCGATTATTTCCCGAATACCTATTCAGGTGGGACATACGCAGACCCAGAAGCAAAAATAAGGGGACACACGAGAGCTTTTGGTTCAGGGCCTATCAAGATCTATCCTGCCGGAAAGGTCGAGGTGATTAGTAGTAAACGTCATACCAATAGTGCATTTTCTAACAATGTGCTCCGTATCGGGCGAGCAAGTGATCGAGTTATAGCTCGTTATGGCAATCAAGCGGTATTGATGAAATCCGGGCGCAACAATGTAATCTTCACCGGAGCTCTGACTGAAATTGTTCTGGAGGTTTATCAGGGAAAGGCCATTCTCGGACAAGATGAGCACTTTCTCGATATTGTAGCAAAACTGCACAATAGGGGAGTCCTAGGACTAGGTGGAAAGAGTAGAACTATTCGCGGTCTTGAGAGTATTGAAACAAGTGAAGATACAGATGATAGAGCTCCTTCGCCTGTTGTGTCTGGTGGTGAAGGAGAACTTTTATCCCAAAGAAATATAGACTTTACCATCGATGTCAAAGAGGGTGATGAATTTGTCTTCGATGGTAAAATTTCTGGGATCACTAAGCTCATCAAGAAGGGAAAAGGGAAGCAAACTCTGACTGGCATAGTTCACTCCACATGGAGCAGAGACACTATACCAACCGAGGAAAAACTACCAGATGGTGTCGTCATTTACGAAGGTGACCTGGAGGTCAAATACAATACCCTTTCAGGGGGTGACGTATTTCTTGGTGGTGTATCTGCAGATGCTGCCAGGTTGGTTGTGAAAGATGGCGGCGTCTTTGAAAGTTTTGTGAGGGGTCACTTCACGGAGACAGGTGCTTCAGGGAAAGGTACGGTGCTGAAGACTGGTGCCGGGAGTGTGACATTCACCGAACCAATGATAGGAGTGGTCCTAGAGATCTCTAGGGGAACCGCAATGCTCGGGCAGGAGGAGGGGGAAGAAACTGATATCGAAGTCATTCTCAATCATGTACATGAAAGAGTATCTCCGGTTCAGCTCTACTTATCTGAAAGAAGCTCCTTCCAAAGTAGGACTATTAAGGGGCTTCATACACGCAAAGATGTAACTGTAGCAACTGGAACCCCTCCTAGACTGAATGGTGCTGAAGCAGAACTTGTCATTGATGTCGAGGCTGATAAGAAATTTATCTTCGATGGTAATATTATCCTCATCAAGAAACTCATCAAAAGGGGACAAGGAGAGCAAGCACTGATTGGTGCAGTTTCCTTTCTGTCAGATTCCTCTAGCGAGGAGACTGCCTTGATCATCATCGAGGAAGGTCTGCTGGAGGTTAAATACGATACCTTTCCAGGATATGACTTCACTTTTACCGGTGAAAATGACGCAAAGTTAGCGGTGACCAGTGCTGACGAAAATATCCAGGAGTTCGCCAGTAACATAGTCGCTCTTACAGACGGTGGTACAATTAGTCTGGTGAAAAGGGGAACCGGAACTGTAAAGTTTACTGGAAACCTATCAGTGGATGCTTTTCATGTTGAAGAGGGAAAAGCTATTTTGGCATCCCTCACGAGGTCTCATGATGGGTTTCCTAATAAGGTGCCAGCGCTAATAATCAAGAAGCTTATTTACAGAGAGGGAAATACAGGGAACTGGAATGCGATTTCGCTAGGTGGTGATTGGACTATTACTGGCATCTCGAATTCGGCGCCAAAAGAGAGCAACATAGATGTTTCTGAGAGTACTGTTGTGTCTGGTAGGCTTAATCGTTCGCCTGAACTGACTTCTGAATTGCATAGGTTGACTATCAGAGTTCCGAAGAATGAAGAGCGTGTCTTTTATGGTGATATCGATGACTTCAAGCAGATCGTTATAGACGGTCATGGCGTACAGAAGTTCTTCGGAAAGGTGACGAGGGATGCTAGGAAGGATCCAGAAGATGCAGATTCAGATCTAATCGTGGATCCTGATGAGAGCATTGTACGTGTCACGCGAGGATCTAAGTTGCACATAAGAGCTGACACTTTTGAGGATCTTCCTCATGCACCTTTGGATGTAGATGATGGAGGAGTGTTGGTCATAGAAGACCCCAGTGTTCAAGGTAAAAAATTCAGGAATCCTATCCGAGGTAATGGCTCTTTGTCGTTTGGTGGTAGCATGGGCATTGCCAATCTTCATGAGAATGTAGACTTATCTTTTTTCCTGCTTGAAGTTATAGAAAGCTTCGATTTACGCCTACCAGAGAGGCGGATTTTCAGAGGATTATCTACGAAGAATAGGAATGCCTCTGTCTATAACTCTCATCGCATGCCTGGTCCTTTGGTTCTGGATGTTCCGAAAGGTGATGATTACCTTTTTCTCGGTAGATTGGCACCCAATCTTAATATTACGAAGAGGGGGAAGGGAAGGCAAACTTTCGGTATTGCCGAACTGCACACTGGAGCTATAAATGTAGAGGACGGCTCCTTGATCCTGCACATAGGGTGGTATCCCGGTGAGGCAAATACGCGAAGTCGTACTGCTGCAGGCGAAGCAGGTGAGGCAAATACGCGAAGTCGTACTACCGTAACACGTATTGAGGCGCCTATAACCGCTGCTGCAAATGCGGAGATAGATCTCGTCATGTGGTTAGATGCAACGGAGCTCGCAAATAAACTAAGTCTACATAAGAATGCAAAAGTCAGGATCAGGTCTGGTTCTGACAGTGGATCTCAGGGGAGCATCAGGAGGGTGATATACAGCAATACTGAGCAATCCGTCGAGATTGTTTCTTCAATCGAGCTTCTTGAAAAGATTGACTTCTCACTCGGAAAAGATGTTGCAAATCCCGGAACTCTTGCATCTCATGTCATAGTAGGTAAAGGCGCAAAAATCAGAGGTTCTGGTCTCATCAATGGTGATGTCGTCGTGATGAGAGGCGGAGTGGTGGTTCCAGGTCACTCAGTCGGTGATATCAGGGCTAAAAGCTGGGTGCTGAATTCTGGTTCCTCAGTGACTATTAAAACAATGCATCTCGGAGGTAACAGCTGGAAAACTGCTATGCTCTCGGTCCGATCTTATGGGAAAGGTATTTCTATAGAAAAAGGTGTAACTCTACGCTTGCTCAAACCTGAAGGTGCTCCTGATACCGTTGAGTCCTATTTGGGTGAAAAGATCATCCTCAAGAAGCACACCGAGGGTAGGTTCGGACGCATTGATACCTCAGACTTGGATGGGAAAATACAGCCTGTGATCGAATATAAAACCTCTGGCCAAGGTCAGGGAAATGTCTATTTGAGTTGGCGCAAGTTTGATCCGAAAAGATTCGAAAAAGCCGGAAATACCTTCAATCAGAAGGGCGTGGGAGCTAATATCGATAAGATGGGCGTTGGTAATATTGCTTATCAGATCCTGGCAGCACTGCCTGAAGACTCCGTTCCAGGTGTGCTAAATCTCTTATCAGGTGAGATCTACACTGCTGGGATGAAAGTCATTCTAGAGTCTTTTGTCATGCTGGACAGCATTGTCGCTAGACGGACACAAGAAGTCTTAATGCAGAACAGGATTTATTGCTATGACGAGATAATCCTGTTTGGTAGCCGTCTCAGTCGAGGCATATGCGAGAAGAAAGAAGCAAAACTGGCTACATGGAGCGTCGGGCTTGTAAACTACAGCAGGGTCAAGGGATCTGAAGAACCTGGGAATTCTAACTTACACTCATTCAGTGGTGGCGGGATCGCCGGTATGGACTGGATGGTTGGATCTAAGACTCTGGGTTTGGCTCTGGCCAAAGTGATCGGTTCTTATGGCATCAAGGATACTGCTTCTGGTGCTGCTCGTGATTCAAAAGGCCACTTCGATAGCTACTATGTCACCATGTACGCAAGCAGCTATCTCAATGGAGGTTGGGGAGTCGCTGGAAACGTTGGAGTAAGCAGTCATTATCTTTCTGTATCTCGTAATATCTCGGTTGCAAATGCTGACTTTTCCGAAAGTGTAGAAAGCAAACATAAGGCTTTCGCTCTTCGCTTCGCAGGTGAGGTGGTGAAGCTTGATTTCGCAGGGTTACGCGGTTCTGGTTCCAATGGGCATGCTGATCTGTTCTTTCGCCTCGATCGCGGTTTAATGTCTGATGGAGCATTCTCAGAGCATGCAGTCTCGGGAACGAGGAGTATATCTCTTTCCGGACAAGGCAGCGAATACAACACCTTATCTCACACTGCAGGGGTGAGGTTGCTTTTCTGGTCTGGCTTTGGTGATTTGGTTAGCCATCCGATAGTTTTAAGTTCCATGTTTGGCTGGCGATACAAATGGACAGAAGCAAATCTTGGCTCAAAATTGAAGTTTACCGGTGCTCTTGATGATGGGACTTCAGGTTCGTACACTGTTTCAGCTGGCTCTTTCGCCAAGAATTCAGCGATCTTAGGTCTTGATGTGCTTGTGAAGGACCGGATCTCTGATATCGATGCATTTATGATTTTTGCTGGTAGGGCTGAAGTCTCACGTGTTTCTCTCTCTGGTGGATTTAGTGTAGGAGTCAGACTCCTCTTCTACTAGGTATTGGTGAGATGAGGATCTGATTAGGAGGTTTTGATGTTTCCCTCCTGTTCAGGCGTGTTTCGATTTGCTTTCTCTGTATCTATCTTGGTCAGGGCTTTTTATTCTAAGTGCCTCCTCGCCTGGTTGTAACCAGCTGGCTCCTCACATGTACCGGCTGTAAAAGGTCTTGAATCGAGGCAGGTTCGCAATGTACAGCCTTCTTTAAGTAGCGCTTTTAAGTTGCGCATCCCGAAAGAGCGTGTTTTCTGGTTGTGGTCAGATCTGATCCGATTGGTTGCAATTGCCCCTACCTGCAGTCTAAGGTGGCATTTTATTGCTTATAAGTAGTACTATCCCGAAAAAGCGTTCTTTTTTGTTGTAGTCAGCTTTGATTGAGTGTAATCATCTGCGTGACAGCCTAAGGTGGCGTTTCAATTGACATCCACACCCAAGTGCAGAAGGCAATTGGGTGTGGATGCCGAAACTTGTTTAGTTTTCTGCCTTAGGCGGGAGTAGTGTAGGTATGGTGCTTAAGTCTCGGTTGTTTTCCTGAGCTTCTGGATTCGTTTTCGAAGAGGAGTGGTCGGGCTACGCGCCTTTGTCTTGTTCTTTGTCTTCTGTTGGCTGGGGGTGTCTGTGATGGCTTCTGGTAGGGATTGGTTTTCGGGTTCGAGTGTTTTTCCCATCTTAGGTTTCTGTAGTGCTCTTACGTCGAGGTGTCTTCTTTCCTCGCTCTTTGTTTTCTTTTTGTCTTGCGGGGGTGTGGTACTTGGTACCTCGTATGCTCTTGCATCACCTTCTATTAAGTTCAGAGGTACGTACTCGTACTGTGATGCAATTGATGCAATTCGTTTTGTGTCCGGAGAAGAGGCTCATGTCATCGCAAGAGACTACGATGGCGATTTTGAGCCAGAGCACAGCATCTGCGTCGGAGGTGGTCCTGCTTCTCCAGGAAATCTAGAAGTTTCTGGTGCCACTATCCGGCTTACTGGTGCTAAACATTTGGTGGTTTTGGGAAAGCATAGTGCCAGTCTGGAGCCCCCAGACCGCCTTGCTACTGTTCTTAGTAGTGGTGCCATTACAAGGCATAGTGCCGGTCTAGAGCTCTCAGACATCGTTGCTACTGTTCTTGAAATTGTCAATGCTGAGAATCCAGATACTGGACTATATGTTGAGAATGGTGGTGCCATTAGGGGTGAAATTGAGACTCCTGGTGAGCAGGGTAGTACGTTGGTAAATAAAATAAGGTTGGTTTCCCGTTTGCCTCAGCATGGTACCGAGGGTGTATCCATAGCCGTAATGAAGATATATAGCTCGGAAGAAACCAGCTCGATTAGCCCGGAAGAAACCAGCTCGATTAGCCTGGAAGGAATCAGCTTGATTCCAGTGTCACGCCTCTATAGCCTCCAAGGGATTTCTTTGGAGTTGGAAACAGTAACTGCAAATGATGTTGCAGCACTTGTGATTGGTAGTCATTCGGCACACGAGATGCGTATGACTTCAAGAGCAGGTAGCATGACAACGTACTTGCCCTTCGAAGTTACAGGAAAAGGTCCAGGTCATAATCTGGTTATATTAGATCCAGGTGATGGCAAGGAAATTGCCTTTGAAGCTGCTATTAGGGATGGTGTACGAGTTGTTGTCTTGAGTGGCACGCCCACCTTCACTGGAGAACTGACCGGAGCTGCATTGCAAGTCACGAGAGGAATTGTGAGACTGGGACAAGATGGTAATGCCAGAACCGACGCTGTAGTTCATCTTCATCATGTGGCTTCGGAGGCAGACAAGGTTAAGCTCCATTTGGTTGCAAGTAGTGGAGCCTCTCCCAGCATCTGGAGAACGCTTAAAGGTCTTCAGTCAGAAGAAAGCCACGCGGCGTCTGGAAATGATAAGGCTCCTACCGTGTTTGGTCGAGGGAACAAGCTAGCTCTGGATGTCGATGATGGTGCTATCTTTACCTTCCATGGTGATATTGAAGATCTCAAGGGTTTCGACAAGTTGGGGCCAGGCAAGCAAGTCCTGACTGGTAGGGTGCGCTTGTCCAGTGCTACTGTAGACAAGTCAAAAGCAAGAAGGCGTATGTCTCCTGGTGCTTCTATTATAGGTCTTAGAGAGAGTGTCCCGATTGACTCAGCTACTGAGGCTAACATGATTGTCAACATTCGTGGAGGTGAACTGGCTATCGATCATGACACGTTTCCAGCAGGTACCAATCTGTTTATATTTAAGGTTACGCGGCAGCGCTTGATTGTGCGAGCTGGTCCTGAGTTTACTGCGGAGAATCCTGCTATCTTCGCTAGTCATGTCATCGGTGGTGATATGGTGAAGACTGGGTCTGGGGTGATGAAGATTAGCAGCACCGCAAAGACAACGTCTAACCTGTGGATTCAGGAAGGGGCAGTAATATTGGGAGGCCAAGATCCGCTGTTGGTAGGTACAGTCGGCATTCACACGAATGCGAAGCTCAGTTTAAGTGAAGCTAACACGATCATTGGAGGTCTAAGGAGTTTCTCAGATAATAAATCTGGTATAGTTGAGGGCCATTCCAGGGATGATAGAGCAAGCTTAACGCTCAATGTTATGGAGGATAAGGCATTTGTCTTCGATGGTGACATTAAGCGTCTCACTCATTTCATCAAGAAGGGGAAAGGGGCGCAAGAACTGAATGGAAAGGTTTATTTTATCTCGCACTCCTCAAACACCGATCCAGTTGTCGACATTCCAATCTCCGTGGGAGATTACGAGCTTCCGCCTGGTCTTGATGTAGTAGGTGATAAGGCCTTTATGCTCTCCCTTCTTGGGGGAGTTTCAAAGCTTGTCGACCCAGACAAGTTCAAGATCCAGATTATGTCAGGTCCAGTGATTGTAAAGGTTGATACGTTTCAAAAGATCGGACAGGAGGATGAACCGGTGTTTCTTGGAAGTGCTGGTAGCTTGATTGTACGAGGTGCTGGTACCTTCTCCAATGATGTATTCACTAATGAGAATCATAATCCGGATGCTGGGCGTTGGGATAATGATGAGCCTGGGAAGTGGGAGTTTACTGGAATCCTGGTGAAGATTGGACAAGAGGAGTTGAAGTTTACTGGCATACTGGCGAACCTTCTGGTGGACATTCGGGAAGGATCCGCGGTCTTGGAAGGAGCTGATGTTGATGTATCGACTTCTGAATTCGCTATCGCCAAGAATACTTTTCTCGATTTAGGTGGAGTTTCAAGGACCATAGGAGGTCTAAGTAATTCATGGATGGGGGCGTCAGAGACTGCTCCCGAGTCTGGTGACAGGATTGTTCGTGGTGGTGGCTCCGGAGATATCGAGCTAATTCTGGATGTCCCTGATGGAGTTACCCGCTTCTTCGATGGTAAGTTGGAGGACATCACTGGGCTCAGCAAGAAAGGCGCAGGAACGCAAAAGCTGGCCGGTGAGAGCCCAAGTTTCAGCAAGCCTGTGCGTATTTATCAAGGTGCGCTGGAAGTCCAGTCTGATTACCTCAAAGAAACTGAGGTTGTTTTTGAGACTGAGGAGATTGCAGCTATTCCTGGTCTTGAGGCTGATGAGATTGCTCCTCCTCTGATAGCGATACCGAGGTTGATAGTGCGAAATGATGGAGACCGTGAGCAGGTATTCAACAATGTGGTAACTAGTAGAGGTGAAGCTAAGGGTGCATTGGTGAAGTCTGGGGCCAGAAAGATAAGGTTTACCAGACCTCTGTCGATGTCTGAGTTTCATCTTAGAAATGGTGAAGCCAGTTTTTCGGCTATTTCTGATGCTGTCCCTCCAAAATTAGCACTCCAGGCCATTACTCGCTTTGATCGGAGGCCAGATGATTATATGCGGGCTGTACTTTATCTAGATGGTAGTTCAGATGGTATTTCAGTTATCAGTGGTCTGTCAGATCTGCAGCTGAGGAGTGGCTCCGCTTCCCTTGCAGCTAAGCGGGATGTCATTGCTGGAGCTATTGAGTTTCCAGCCGGTGCCAAGGAAATCTTGAGGATCAGCGTGCCGGATAATGAGAGCAGCAGATCTCATGCTGATATCCGTAATGTCAGGAAAATCGTCATGGATGGCAAAGGAGAACAGGTGATCCTAGGAAGGGTGACGAGGGATGCAGGTATAGCAGCTAGTGAGGCGATTCTAGAGGTCAAAGAAGAGGCTAAGGCGCGGATCAGTCTCGACACTTTTAAGAATCTTGATGAGACCCCTCTGCTTATAGAGGAGGGGGGAGTTCTGTTTGTAGAAGGCCCGATGGACGAGCCAGCAGTTAGTGCTTCTGGTGAGACATGTAATGTTGCAGAGGTGTCTGGAGTTGTGTACGCAACCGAGTCGATGCCCGAACCTCTCATGCTCAAACATCCTATCCATGGTAAGGGTCTTTTGTCCTTTGCTGGTCCTTCTGAGCAGAATTTCTTCGGAATCTCCACTTCGGAGGGGGAGAGGTACGAATCTCATGTTGAGATTCATAACGTTACGACAATCATTCTAGATGGCGAAGGAGAAATAAGCCTACTAGGAAGGGTGGCGAGGCATAAAAGTTCAGAGGATGATATAGGCGACTTAACCCCTATTCTAACTGTCAAAAAAGGGGTTAAGGCGTGGATCAAGGCCGACATTTTTAAGAAGCCTCCTGAGCCCGATACAGCCGCTGAGTCCAGATATGTAGATCTTGCTAGCTACCCTATATATGTAGCTGAGGGGGGAAGTTTGTTTATAGACGACCCGGAAGATGGATCTACCAAACTCAGAAATCATATCTATGGTGACGGTGTTGTGTATTTTAAGGGTGCGAAGGGGAGAGATAATTACGCCAGTTCACGTAAAGTCATGCGCGCACGTAAAGTCGTGCTCGGCCTCGATGAAGATTTAGATCTGGCTACAGAAGATCATTCGGCTTACTCTGGTTTAGTGTCGTCGGATGAGAATGTCGTTCTTAGGAACAGTCATGGCGAGCCTGGTCATTTCGTCGTGGACGTAGATGCAGGTGCATCACACCTCTTCGAGGGTAGATTGGGTGACGGTATTCACTTTAGGAAGAAGGGACATGGAACGCAGAGGCTGAAAATTGCTGATGGGGACAATGCGAGGATAAGTCACGAGAAAGGCTCTCTTGTGATGCATGTGCAAGCGGCTGACCATACTAACCCGACGTCCAATTGTGTTTCTGAAGACTACACATGCGTTGAAGTCTTGATCGATGTTGTACCAAAACCAGAGCCTAAATTCGAAGCGGGTGAAGCTGAAGATTGTGAACCTATTAAAAGCTTGTTAGTTAGAAAACGAGAGGCTGAGGCCAGAGAAGCCGAAAATGCTATACACCTCCGCATTGTTGGCATGTCTCACATGGAGCTCACGAATAGACTAAACCTGCATGACAGGGCAAGGGTAAGCATCGAAAGGTCAAGCGATGCTGACCAGAATGCTAAGCTAAAGGTGATTTACAGCAATAATGAAGAGCTAGAGGAGAATGATGCCGAGATAGCTCTTAAAGAAGGTATTAGCCTCTTGGTCGGTAAAGATACTGAAAATCCTGGACGTCTTCCAGCTAATGTCAATGTGCCTGGAGGAGCAGAAGTCGGAGGTAATGGTGCCATCAATGGTATTGTTACATTGGTGGGAGGGGGTGTGTTGTCTCCTGGTCACTCAATCGGCAGGACTGAGCTAGAGGAATTGGCGCTGGAGGACGAGGGCTATGTGAAGATCGAGATTGAGCACCTAGGTGGTAATGATTGGCAGGCAGATTCGATCGCTCCTATAGACGAGGATGAAGGTCTCTCAATACCAGACGGTGTCGGGCTAATCCTTGCTAAAGTGGGAACGCCTCCTGATGAACTTGTCTACTCTGGGGAAAAAGTCATAGTCGAGAACTACAAGGATGGGCGTTTCATCAGCTTCGATGCTTCTTCACTGGGTTTTAAAAACATACTGCCAGTCATCAACTATCAGGAACCGATAGGTGGTAGTGGTAGTGGAAATGTTTCTTTGAGCTGGGACCTGCTTCAGATTGAGAAGTTTGGGCTAAGCGGAACTACTTCTAATCAGAAGGCGGTTGGAGATTATATCGACAGAATCTCTGAATCTATTACGCATTATCATGTCAAGGTTGGAGGTCAGCTAGAAAGTACAGAAAATCATCCGTCTTATGATTTCTTGCTGGCCCTGCCTGAGGGGAAGGTTCCAGTTGCTCTAAATCTCTTTTCCGGTGAGATTTACTCACTTGGTGTGAGAACCTTCATCGAGGGTTCTGGCATTCTGGACAAGTTAATCACTAGACACATCCAAGAAGTTTCTACGACGGATCGGGTCGGTTCCCCTTTCTGTGAAGGCGAGGCGGCTTTCTCGAGAGAGGATTGCAGAGCCACGCAGCTTAGGTTCCAGGCCTGGGGACGCGGGTTCCTTGGTTATAGCTCGGTCGATGAGGACTATTACTCACCTAATGTCAAGGTAGATAAGTCTTCTAGTGGTGGTATTCTTGGTTTGGACATGGTTTCTAGCCTTGGTCGTTTTGGTCTTGTCCTGTCTAGTGTGACTGGTTCTTACGGTATCGAGGAAGCTTCTGAAGGTGCTAGTCGCTCTTCAGAAGGGAACTTCGGTAGCTACCATGTAGATTTCTACGGTACTCACCAGTTCATGAAGGATTGGGAGATCATTGGAAGGGTCGGGATAGGAT
>Ga0209568_1000211_pt1 | contig 20451 bp, 18 predicted proteins | sample WorMetOlspDAHAB2_FD_187406 | JGI IMG/M metagenome (GOLD analysis project Ga0209568, IMG submission 187406) | Marine gutless worms symbiont microbial communities from Max Planck institute for Marine Microbiology, Germany - Olavius sp. DAHAB.2... ...
GGGGCGCGGAGCAGTGGCTTCGCGGACAGGCAGGGAAAAACAAGCTCCTCCACGTCCTAAATCTAGGAGAAATCAACAGATTTCACAGCCAGGGACGACTTTAGGGATCGTCAAGTATATAACTCCCTAAATTTAAGTTCAGGCATACGAGCTGGAAAAAGTAGCCGTTGTCAGGGGGCAGTTGTCAGGGAGATTGGGCAATGTCCGTAGGATAATGGAATGGACCCATCCCCCACCACGAACGGCGTCGAAAGCACCACGATGGTAGGAGAAATTCAGCCATCGAACCGAAGCGGGAGGATCCAAGGTGAATGGTAGCAAGACCGTAGAACGTTTGGGGATCGACATCGGCAAAAATAGCTTCCACCTGGGGGCGTCAACGAGCAGGATGAGCGGGTAGAGAAGAAACCGGTACGGCGGAGCGTCTTGGTACGGGAAGTGGCGAAGCTCCCGGCGTGCCCGATTGGAACGGAGCCGTGAGCTACACTATTGTCGACGCGGTGGAAAGGCTGCCCTATAAGGTCTCGGAGATCTACCGGCGGCTGACGGTCTGATGCGTGAGTCGAACATCGTGCATCGCCTGTGGGAGCTGCTGGGCGCCAACGAGCGGGGATTCCGCGACTACATGACCATGCTGGAGGTCCTGTCGAAGAACCGGGACCTCCAGGCGCAGATTAAGGAGGCCGAACGTATGCTAACCGAGATCGATATCGAAAGCTTGCCGTCTTTTGCCATTGGTTTTGAACGTGGCGAGGAAAAAGGTGAGAAAAAAGGGTTGGAAAAAGGGTTGGAAAAAGGGTTGGAAAAAGCTGAAGCGCGGATTGTGCGTCGTCTGTTGAGCCGGCTCGGGGTCGCGCAGGCTTCCGAGCTGCTCGGTCTGGCGCCGGAAGACGTGGAACGAATGGCGGCAGCAGGAGGCGACGCCGATTCAGCGCGCGGCAGGCATTGACGTACGTTCCGGGCAGGAGGGCCGTGCAGGCGGGTCGGTACCGGGGCTTGCCTGACGCCTACCCCTGCCGGCAGGCAGGGCAACAGGCGCCCATCCCACGCTGCCGGCGAATTACCTGAGTGCAGGCCGAAAATCGAGTACAGGCCGAAAATCAGGGCTGGGCGCGGACCCGCAACGCCAGCTCGTTGAGCTGGATCGGGTCCACCGCGGTGGGGGCGGCGGTGAGCGGACAGGCCGCGGTCTGGGTCTTGGGAAAGGCGATGACATCCCGGATCGAGCCCGCCCCCGTCATCAGCATCACGAGCCGATCCAGGCCGAAGGCGATGCCGCCGTGGGGCGGACAACCGAGCCCGAGGGCCTGGAGCAGGAATCCGAAGCGCTCGTCCGCCGCTTCGTCGCCGATACCGAGCAGCGCGAAGACCTGTCGCTGCACCGTCTCGCGGTGGATACGAATGGAGCCGCCGCCGATCTCGGTGCCGTTGATGACCAGGTCGTAGGCCCGGGACCGGCAGGCCCCCGGATCGCTCGTGAGCAGCCCGCTTTGGTCCTCTTGCGGGGCGGTGAAGGGGTGATGCAGGGCCATCCAGCGGCCGGTGGGCCCGTCACGCTCGAACATAGGGAAATCCACCACCCACAGCGGACGCCAATCTCCTTCACGCAAGCCCCGGTCCCGGCCCAGCTTGACCCGCAAGGCGCCGATAGACTCATTGACCACCCTGGCCTGGTCGGCGCCGAAGAAGATCAGGTCCCCGTCCTCGGCCCCGGTGCGGGCCATGATGCCCTCGACCGCCGCATCCGGCAGGAACTTGAGGATGGGTGACTGCAGTCCCGCGCGGCCCTTGGCGGGCCACTGGTTGACCTTGATGTAGGCCAGACCCTTGGCGCCGTAGATGCCGACGTACTCGGTGTAGGCGTCGATTTCCCTGCGGGTGAGCGCGCCGCCCCGCGGCAGGCGCAGGGCCACCACGCGCCCCGCCGGGTCCCTGGCGGGTCCGGCGAAGACCTTGAAATCGACCTCCCGCATCAGGTCGGCGACGTCCACCAGCTCCAGGGGCACGCGCAGATCCGGCCGATCGGAGCCGTAGCGGCGCATGGCCTCGGAGTAAGTGATGCGGGGAAAGGGATCAGGCAGCGCCGTATTCAGGACCGTTTCGAACAGCTCCCGAATCATGGCCTCCATGAGATCCATGATGTCGTCTTCGGTCATGAAGGAGACCTCGATATCGAGCTGCGTAAACTCGGGTTGGCGGTCCGCGCGCAGGTCCTCGTCCCGAAAGCAGCGGGCGATCTGGTAGTAGCGGTCCAGACCGGACATCATCAACAATTGTTTGAAGAGCTGGGGCGACTGTGGCAAGGCGAAGAATCGGCCCGGATGGGTCCGACTGGGCACCAGATAGTCGCGGGCGCCTTCGGGCGTGGATTTGGTGAGGATCGGGGTTTCCAGGTCCCAAAAGCCGTGGCCGTCGAGAAAGCGACGCAAGGCGCCGGTTACGCGCACCCGGGTGCGCAGACGCTCCTGCATCTCCGGCCGGCGCAGGTCGAGGTAGCGGTAGCGCAGCCGTAGCTCTTCGGATACGTCCTGGGCGTGCTCGTCGAGCCGGATAGGCGGGGTATCGGAGGCGTTCAGCACCTCCAGCGCCAGGGCCAACACCTCCACCTCGCCGGTCGCCAGGTCCCGGTTTTCCGTTCCTTCCGGGCGTGGCCTGACCCGACCATGGATCCGCAGCACGTACTCGCTACGGATCTGCTCGGCGAGCCTGAACATCTCCGGCCGGTCGGGATCGAAGACTACCTGGACCAGGCCCTTCCGATCCCGCAGGTCAACGAAGATCACCCCGCCATGGTCACGCCGGCGGTGCACCCAACCGCAGAGCCCGATCTCTTCCCCGATGTGACGCCCGTTCAGATCCCCGCAATAGTGGCTGCGCATGTTCATCCGCTCTGTCCTCATCCTGTGCCGGCTCGCGATCCAAGCGGCCGCAAAAAGAGCGGCCGCGAAAAGACAGGCAGAATAAGAAGCTGTCCGGTTAAAAGCAATCCTGAATGATTTGGCGCTGTTTGGAGGACCGGACGTGTTGCGTTGCGACGCTTAAAGGCTTGCAGATCTCCTGCAACACCGGTGCCGGCGTCTTAACGCAACCTACACCCACTAAGAACCTCTCCCATCCCGGAACGCCACGGAGGGCGTTCCCTACCGAAATCGGCTCTTTATGGATTCCGGACTGCTGACAATCACGGCAGGGCACCCCCGTACCTTTTGGAGTGCGGTGGTGCTTAACAGGTAGTGATGACCCCTCACTGAACCTTTGCTCAAAGCCCCTCTCCCTGGAGGGAGGGTGTCGTAAAGGGCAGCAAACAGCAGCGATCTTTACCCTTTGATCCCCTCTCCCCAACCCCTCTCCCGGCGGGAGAGGGGCTTTTGCGACACCCTCCGGAGGGAGAGGGGTTGGGGAGAGGGTGATCTAAACAGTTTTGCAAAGTCTGCCACTACACATTAAGCACCATCTGGAGTGCGGCGGCAACATGACCCCAGTACCGAACCGGAGTCCGCGGTGCTGCTACCTTGACCGCCCGGCTTCGGCTCATGTAGCTTAGCTGATTTACCGGATCGTCCTTACTTACCCGCGGGTCGGCCGTGGGTCCGGGATCGACGGAGGGTCGCCGAGGTGGAATTGAGTGGTGCCGAGATCGTCGTTCAGGCCATGATCGACGAAGGCGTCGAGTACGTCTTCGGATATCCCGGAGGCGCGGTTCTGCACATTTACGATGCGCTTTTCAAGCAGGATCGGGTCAAGCACATCCTGGTACGGCACGAGCAGGGTGCCGCCCACGCGGCTGACGGCTATGCGCGCGCCACCGGCAAGTGCGGCGTATGTCTGGTCACCTCGGGTCCCGGCGTCACCAACGCGGTTACCGGGATCGCCACCGCCTATATGGACTCCATCCCCCTGGTTGTCCTGACCGGGCAGGTGCCCACGCCCGTGATCGGCAGCGATGCATTCCAGGAAGTGGACACGGTCGGCATCACCCGCCCCTGCGTCAAGCACAACTTCCTGGTCCAGGACGTGCGCAAGCTGGCCCAGACCATTCGCAAGGCATTCCATATCGCCACCTCGGGCCGGCCCGGCCCGGTGTTGGTGGACATCCCGAAGGATACGACCGATCCCGGCGTCAAGGTCCCCTATGCGTATCCGCGGGAAATCAGCATGCGTTCCTATCATCCCGCGAGCAAAGGACACCCCGGTCAGATCAAAAAGGCCGTCACGGCCATGCTGGCGGCGCAGCGACCCGTCATCTATACCGGCGGTGGGGTGATTCTCGACGATGCCTCGCACCTGCTCAGGCAGCTGGTCCGAGCGACCGGGTTCCCGATCACCAGTACCCTCCTGGGCCTGGGCGCCTATCCGATGACCAATCGCCGGTTCATCGGCATGCTGGGTATGCACGGCACCTACGAGGCCAACATGGCGATGCACGAGACCGACTGTCTGGTCGCCGTCGGCGCCCGCTTCGACGACCGGGTCACCGGCAAGATCGAGCACTTTTGCCCCCACGCCGAGATCATTCACGTGGACGTGGACCCCTCGTCCATCTCCAAGAACGTGCGGGTGGATATCCCCATCGTGGGGTCCGTCGCGAGCGTGCTCGACGACATGCTGCAGCTGCTCGAGGAAGCCGGGTGTGACCCGAAGCGCGAAGCGCTGACCGACTGGTGGGCCCGGATCGAGAAATGGCGGGATATCGAATGTCTGAGCTACGACCGCGGCAGCGCCAAGATCAAGCCCCAGCATGCGGTGGAAACCCTCTACCAGGTCACCGGGGGCGAGCTCTATCTGACCTCGGATGTCGGCCAACACCAGATGTTCGCCGCCCAGTTCCACCCCTTCGACCAGCCGCGCCGTTGGATCAACTCCGGGGGCTTGGGGACCATGGGCTTCGGCCTGCCCGCGGCCATGGGGGTGCAGCTGGCCTTCCCCGAGGCCCAGGTGGCCTGCGTCTCCGGCGAGGCGAGCATTCTCATGTGCATCCAGGAGCTGGCGACCTGCAGGCAGTACGCGCTGCCGATCAAGGTGATCATGCTCAACAACGGCTACATGGGCATGGTCCGTCAGTGGCAGGAGTTCTTCTACGAGAGCCGTTACTCCCACTCCTATGTGGATGCCCTCCCGGACTTCGTGAAGCTGACCGAGAGCTTCGGGCACGTAGGGATGCGGGTGGAGAAGCCCGGTGACCTGGAAGGCGCCATAGCAGAGGCCTTCGGCATGAAAGATCGCTTCGTATTCCTCGACGTGGTCGTGGATCCCACGGAGAACGTCTATCCGATGATCGCGGCGGGCAAGGGGCACCACGAGATGCACCTGTCGCCGGAACGGGAGCTGGCCTAGTACATCATTTCTTGGTTTTGCTGTAGGGAACGCCCTCCGTGGCGTTCCGGGTTTGGGTGCCGATTTTTCGGAACGGCACGGAGGCCGTTCCCTACACGTGCAAAATGGGATGAAATGGGGTACTAGGTACTGTTGACATTGAGGACCGTAGATACACTGTTCCGCTGCAAGTTCAATTCGCCTCCTAGTCCCCAAAAAGTCACTCTGGCACATAAATTAGATTTATCATGCTGTCGTTTTGCTCGGGGTAAAGAAGCGTCGGCCGTCAAACGGAGAAATCGTTCTAAGCATGGCATGGATAGCGAGCAACAGCTTACGCATGACGGCACAGACGGCCTGGAGCTTCTTGAGACCGCGTTTCTCGATCAGGTGGAGGAAGAAGGCCTTCACATTGGGGTCGTGGTTCGCGGCGCTGAGCGCGGGCATATAGAGGGCCATGCGCAGGTAACGGTTGCCGGCCTTGGACAGACAGGGCTTCTTCTTCACGCTGGAGCCGGACGAATGCTCGCGTGGATCGAGGCCGGCCATGGCAACCCACTGCTTGGCGCGCAAGTCCTCGGGCAAGACCAGGAGCTCGCCGAGCAGCTGGATCGCACTGGCGGCGGCGATGCCGGTGACGCTGATGAGCAACTCGAAAGTCGGTTGGAGCGCTTCATCGGCGACGATGAGGTTGCGGGCCTGCTGCCGGAGGTGCGCGATCTGAGCCTCCAGGTGAGCGATGGTGTGGTGCAACTCGGCGATCAGGAAGTCGGGTGTGGTAGCGGTCAGTTGGGCCGCATGGAGCTGGTTCTTGGTCTGGGTGCGGAGCTTGTTGAGCGCCGCGATGCGGTGCGCGCAGGCACGGATGGCCAGTGCCAGGTCGTCGGGGCGCTGCCAGGGCTCGAAGGGCATCCGCAAGGCAAACTGAGCCAGCACCGCGGCATCGACGGCATCGGTCTTGGTGCGGGTGTGGAGCGCCTCGGCGAAGCGTTTGGCGGCCTTGGGGTTGATGACCATAACCGCGAACCCGGCATTGTCCAAGGCGAGGACCAGATCAAGGTGATACTGGCCGGTGGCCTCCAGGCAGACACGGCTCACCTTTGCCTTGCGCAAGCGGTTGATCAAGGTCCCATGCCCCTGGGGGTATTCTCGAATTCGTGGGCTTTTCCCACCTGGTCATCACGGCTGATGGCCAAGGTAACGGTTCGGTAGCTAACATCAATGCCGGCGACCTTCATGTTTGTTTCTCCACTCAGCACAACCCAGTTAAGATGGCGACCTGGTTCCCCGACCCTGGACCCTCGCCTACCGACCTTGTGTATGCAGGCTCACGAGCTTAGCTCACGGCCTCGGATTCCCTCCGGTATTGGCGATGAGGGCGGGGAGCCAATCTACGTGCAGGCTCGTAGCCTCAGGATGGGACGGCTTCCCCAGGTTCGCTCCATCAATTCTTTTTATACTTTATCCCTGGCCCTCCCTCGGAAACGGAACATACAAAGGTGGGTAAGAGGCACGCTTGGTGGCCGAGTTTGCCTTGCGGGCGAGGCGCCCGCGCTCCCAGGGTAGTTACCACCCGACGCGGCTTAGAGGGTGTTTGAAAAGGCAACTTCCGTCACGAGCCGGAGAACGACCACCATTTCTGACCGTCGCGGGTGCTTGAAAATGCAGGGAATAGGAAATTGCTATTATCCTTTCCCGCAGAGCGAAAGCGCAAAGATAGACTTTTTCAACACCCTCTTAGTCCGCTATCTTGCGTCGGGTGACGGCGCGCCAATCACCGCGGCCAACGCAACCACCATAGGTGCGCCTTACCCGACCTACGCGGGCTTATTTTTGACTCCTGACTGTCCAACGGTTGGGGTTCACCTCAGAGCAGGGGTAGTGGTGAATTTTTAAATGGCTAGCATAGACTTTTCTTTGACCCCCTCTCCCCGGCCCTCTCCCGGGGGGAGAGGGGGTGTAGCCTATAGCGCGCCAAACTTACTGCGAGCGGCGATGGTTACATTTAAACCTTAACCATTACCAGAGCAGGTAACTTGAGCACGGCTTCGGATCTGAGATTCCACGTATCACCCGGCGGCAGATTGCGCGGGCGTCTCCGGGTGCCCGGAGACAAGTCGATCTCCCATCGGGCCATCATGCTCGGCGCTATCGCCGATGGGGTAACCCAGGTCGCCGGTTTTCTGGAAGGCGAGGATAGCCTGACGACCCTCGGCGCCTTCCGAGTCATGGGGGTCTCGATCGAGGGGCCGGACGCCGGGCACGTGCGCATCGCGGGGGTTGGACTCAAGGGTCTGCGCGCCCCGCGTTCGGAGCTGGCACTCGGCAACTCCGGCACCTCGATGCGGTTGCTCGCCGGGTTACTGGCCGGGCAGCGGTTCGCCACGACCCTGGTGGGTGATCCCTCCTTGAGCAAGCGGCCGATGCGACGGGTTACGGGGCCTCTCGGGCAGATGGGCGCCCGGATCGAGACCACCGACTCGGGCACCGCACCGCTGCGCATCGCGCCGGTCGCTTCTCTGCGTCCGATCAGCTATGCGCTGCCCGTGGCCAGTGCCCAGGTAAAGTCCTGCCTGTTGCTGGCCGGGCTCTATGCCGAGGGCGAGACCTGCGTCACGGAGCCGGCCCCGACCCGGGACCACACCGAGCGGATGCTCGCGGCCTTCGGCCATCCGGTGCGCCGCAATGGATCGCGGGTCTGTGTCACGGGGGGAGAGTGGCTGTCCGCCTGCCGGCTCGCTATTCCGGGGGATATCTCTTCTGCCGCCTTTTTCCTGGTGGGGGCGAGCATCGCTCCCGGCTCGGACCTGACCCTGGAGGGGGTGGGCGTGAATCCGACCCGGAGTGGGGTGCTGAATATTCTGTGCGCCATGGGCGCGGACATCGCGCTCACGAACCAGCGGGATGCCGGTGGCGAGCCGGTGGCGGATGTACGGGTCCGCGCGGCTCCGTTGCAGGGCATTGTGATCCCGCGCGACCAGGTGCCGTTGGCGATCGACGAGTTTCCGGCCCTGTTCGTTGCCGCCGCCTGCGCCCGTGGCGAGACCCTGCTGACCGGCGCGGAGGAGCTGCGGGTCAAGGAGAGCGATCGGATTCAGGTGATGGCAGACGGCCTCGCCGCCCTCGGGGTGGCGGTCGAGCCCCGCGCCGACGGCATCAGGATCTTAGGCGGCGACTATGGCGGAGGCCGGGTGGACAGCGGCGGCGACCACCGCGTCGCCATGGCGTTCGCCATGGCGGCCCTGCGGGCCGGGGCCCCGATCCGGATCCGGGACTGCGCCAATGTGAATACCTCCTTTCCAGGCTTCGCGGCCCTGGCCGCCGGGGTCGGACTCGGTATCAAGGAAAGGCAGGTATAACCCGACTGGTGCTAATCCGCATATTTCTCATGGTCCATTAACTCATTTTATCGGCGTGACAACATGGCGAAAAACTCGAAAATCGAGTGGACGCATCACACCTTCAACCCTTGGTGGGGGTGTACGAAGGTGTCGGACGCCTGTAAACACTGTTACGCCGAAGTTTGGGCTCGGCGCGTCGGTTGCGATCTGTGGGGACCGAACAGTATGCGCCGCTTTTTCTCGGATCCGCACTGGAATCATCCGATCAAGTGGAATCAGGAGGCGATCCGTGAAGGAAAGCGCCGGCGGGTATTCTGCGCTTCGATGGCCGACGTGTTCGAGGATCGTCGTGATCTGGACCCTTGGCGTGAGCGGTTATGGCACCTGATCGGAGAAACCCTTCAGCTCGATTGGCTGTTGTTGACAAAACGCCCGGAACGTATCGGCGACCTGGTTCCATGGCGAATGGAGTGGCCGCCCAACGTGTGGCTCGGTACCACGGCGGAAGATCAACATTGGGCCGAGAGGCGTATCCCCCATCTGACAAAGCATCCGGCAATGGTACGCTTTGTCTCTTGCGAGCCACTGCTCGGCGCGCTCGATCTCAGTGCATGGACGCGCAGTGGCAGCTTACATTGGGTGATTGCCGGCGGCGAAAGTAGCTCAAAGGCACGACCGATGAATCCGGTCTGGGCCCAGACTTTGCGTGATCAATGCGCCCGTGATGGTATTGCCTTCCACTTCAAACAATGGGGCCACTGGTGCCCGACCGAACAAAACAAGCCCGGCACCCCAACCGTCGTTTTGAAGGATGCGAACGGCAACGACTTACAGCTGGTCGCGGCCGGCAAAAAAGCCGCGGGACGACGCCTCGACGGGCGGTGTTGGGACCAATTCCCACGATCAGCGTAAAAGTGAAATGAGCGGAACACAGTTAACATTTGACGGCGAAGGGTTCGAAGTACCCGATCTGGATCAACCACCGGAGATTTTGTTCAAAACGCTGAAGTCACCACTTTGGTCCGAGCACAAAGCAAAGCTCATAGAGCGCTATCTCTACTACTTTAGTTCAGATCACGCATCATGGTACCTATATCGATGGCTTCGCTGGTCCACAGGCGGACGAGGCCCCGGACACCTGGGCTGCCAAGCTGGTCGTCGAAAGTCGCCCACGTTGGCTCCGCAAGTTCTTCCTCTGCGACCTGGATACAAAACAGGTCAAGGTCCTTGAGCGTTTGGTCGCGGACCAGCCCCCGCCCGATAAAGCCAGAAAAGAACCAAAGCGCGAGTTCGAGGTCCGGCACGGAGACTTCAACAAAGAAGTCGCAACCTTGCTGAGTTCCGGGTGGGTACCGGATACCCAGGCGGCCTTTTGTCTGCTTGATCAGAGAACTTTCGAGTGTCATTGGAAGACGGTGGAAACCCTGGCGCAATACAAGCGGTCCGGACGCAAGATCGAGCTTTTCTACTTCTTGGCCCAAGGTTGGCTGGACCGGGCGTTCTCAGCGATCAAGGACGAACACATCGCAACGCGGTGGTGGGGTGGTGACGACTGGCGGCAGATTGATAAACGTAACAGCCTGGATCGAGCAAGGATTTTTTGCGACCGATTCAAGGCACTCGGTTATCACTACGTACATCCATGGCCGATTTTCAAGCACGAGGGTGGAGGTGGACGCTTGATGTACCACATGATCCACGCGACCGATCACCAGGAAGCTCCTAAGCTCATGGCGCGTGCCTATAACAAGGCCCTTGAAATACCCGAGCCACCGGAACAGTTGGAGCTTTTGTTTCAGCAGCAAGGCATAACCCTGGGAGAAGGCTGAAATATCAGGTCCGGCGTAGTTATACCAAGCAGGAACAATCCTCTATTCCAAGCCAACGAGGTCTTACGACTGCTTGCCAGGGAGTAAACGAGGGGAACCTGCCTGCAGTTAAACAGTGAAATCAGATGTGATTCCCATTATCACCATCGATGGTCCCTCGGGGACCGGCAAGGGCACCATCGCCGATCTGCTGGCCCGGCGGTTGGGCTGGCACTGCCTGGACAGCGGCGCCCTCTACCGGACACTCGGTTTGGCCGCGTACCGCCGGGGGCTCGATCCGGACGCGGTGGAGGCGCTGGCGGCCTTGGCCGCGGCCATGCAGGTGGAGTTCCGGGACCGGCGCGTCTTTCTGGACGGCGAGGAGGTATCCGAGGCCATCCGCACCGAAGCGGTGGGAGACGCCGCTTCCCGAGTGGCCGTCCACGGCGCGGTGCGCGAGCGGCTGCTGGCCCGGCAACGGGAGGCGGCCCGCCGGCCCGGTCTGGTTGCCGACGGGCGCGACATGGGAACCGTGGTCTTCCCGGATGCGCCCCTGAAGCTCTTTCTGACGGCGAGTGCCGAAGAACGGGCCGAACGTCGTTATAAACAGTTGAAGCAAAAGGGGTTGAATGTTAGCCTTTCCCGGCTTGTCGGAGAGATTCGGGAACGCGACGAGCGCGATCGTAAGCGTTCCGCGGCGCCGTTGAGAGCGCCCGCCGGGGCGCTGGTACTGGATACCACCGCCATGACGATCCCGGAGGTGCTGGTTCGGGTCCTGGAGGCCGTACGGGATATAGGCAAAATATGAAGAAACGACGTACTAGGTGGTGTTGACATTTAACGATAACCGACTGTTTTCACGCGTTTAAACGCCCGCAACATGTCACAGATCCAAAATAAGAACCGACTCCCCAAAAGCCCCTCTCCCTGGAGGGAGAGGGGTTGGGGAGAGGGTGATTCAAACAGTCGGTTGTGAATGTCAACGCCACCTAGAGCGACGTATCATTGTGAATTAGTGAAAAGGTAGTGGTAAATTTTTAAATGGCTGGCGTGGACTTGTTCGATCCCCTCTCCCCGGCCCTCTCCCGGGGGAGAGGGGGTGTAGCCTGTAGTGCGCCCTACCCATTGCCAGAGGCGATGTTTCCATTTATACCTTAACCATTACCAGTGAAAATACCTAACTCTCGAAAGGTGCCCTTTTGAGTATCCCTTGAATGGATCAACTGATTGCATCTAATGTAACAGTAGAATTTTCGGGTGATCTGCGATGCAGCCGGTCGCCCTACTCCATGTGGCCCGCCGCTTCGCAACGGACCACAAGTTCAACCCAACCCTTGGCCCGCAAGGGACAAGACGGCGCCCGCGTCAGGATACCGTAAACCCATGACCGAAAGCTTTGCCGAACTCCTCGAAGAGAGTCTCTCCGCTACCCAGCTGCAGCCCGGCACCATTGTCACCGGTACGGTGGTGGACATTACCTCCGATACGGTGATCGTAAACGCCGACCTGAAATCGGAAGGCGTCATCCCCAGGAACCAATTCTTCGATGCCGAAGGTGGGCTGGAGGTCGCGGTCGGCGACAAAGTACAGGTCGCCCTCGATGCGGTCGAGGACGGCTCCGGCGCCACTCGTCTGTCGCGGGACAAGGCGAAGCGCCATGCGGCCTGGGAGTCCCTGGAAAACGCCTTCGAGGCGACGGACACCGTCAAGGGCCTCATCAACGGCAAGGTCAAGGGTGGCTTCACGGTCGACCTCGGCAGCGTCCGCGCCTTTCTCCCCGGCTCCCTGGTGGACGTGCGTCCGGTCCGCGATACCAGCTATCTGGAAGGTAAGGAGCTGGAGTTCAAGATCATCAAGCTGGACCGCAAGCGCAACAACGTGGTGGTGTCCCGGCGCGCCGTGGTGGAAGAGGAGTACAGCGCCGAACGCGAGGCTCTGCTCGAGCGGCTGGAAGAGGGCATAAAGATCAAGGGCGTCGTGAAGAACCTGACCGACTACGGCGCCTTTCTCGACCTGGGGGGCATCGACGGTCTGCTGCATATCACGGACATGGCGTGGCGGCGGGTCAAGCACCCCTCGGAGGTGGTCGAGATCGGCGACGAGGTCACGGTCAAGGTGCTCAAGTTCGACCGCGAGCGCCAGCGGGTCTCCCTCGGTCTCAAGCAGATGGGCGAGGACCCCTGGGTCAATATCTCCCGACGTTACCCCGAGGGTACCCGGGTCTTCGGCAAGGTCACCAATACCGCCGATTACGGCTGCTTCGTGGAGATCGAGGAAGGGGTCGAGGGGCTGGTCCATGTCTCCGAGATGGACTGGACCAACAAGAACATCCACCCCAGCAAGGTCGTCACCCTGGGTGACGAGGTGGAGGTGATGGTGCTCGACATCGACGAGGAACGTCGCCGCATCTCCCTCGGCATCAAGCAATGTCGGATCAACCCCTGGGACGAGTTCGCCACCAACTACAAGAAGGGCGATTACATCAGCGGCAAGATCAAGTCCATCACGGATTTCGGCCTCTTCATCGGCCTCGATGGAGGCATCGACGGTCTGGTGCACCTGTCGGATATCTCCTGGGACGAGTCCGGTGAGCAGTCCCTGCGCCGTTACCAGAAAGGCGATGAGCTCGAGACCGTGGTGCTCTCGGTCGATCCCGAGCGGGAACGTATCTCCCTCGGCGTGAAGCAGCTCGATAAGGACCCCTTCTCCTCCTTCGTCGCCCTCAACGAGAAGGGCGGCGTCGTCACCGGAACCATCAGGGAAGTGGACGCCAAGGGCGCGACCGTGATCCTGGCCGATGGCGTCGAAGGTTACTTGCGCGCCTCCGAGATATCCCGCGACCGGGTCGAGGATGTCCGCGCGGTGCTCAAGGTCGATGACGAGATCGAGGCCAAGTTTGTCGGTGTGGACCGCAAGAACCGCACCCTTTCGTTGTCCATCAAGGCCAAGGATATGGACGAGGAGAACGCCGCCATCAAGGGGTATGCCCGTGATGCCCAGGCCGGTACCGCCACCCTGGGCGACATCCTCAAGCAACAGCTGGAAGAAGACCGGAAGGATTGAATCTCCTTTGTCCGAGGTGAATAGCCTGCGCCCTGCGCGTCGGGTGTTGAATCTTGTCTGCAAAAACGAGAGCAATGACGAAATCGGAGTTGATCGGGCTGATCGCGGGTGAGCAGGCGCATCACCTGGGCTACCGGGACGTGGAGCTGACCGTCCGTTGCCTCCTGGAGCAGATGAGCAACACCCTCGCTTCCGGTGGACGCATCGAGATCCGCGGCTTCGGCAGCTTCTCCCTGCACTACCGCCCGCCGCGCATGGGACGTAATCCCAAGACCGGCGGCGCCGTCGCCTTGGCAGGCAAGCATATCCCCCACTTCAAGCCCGGCAAGGAGCTGCGTGATCGCGTCAATGCCGCCTTCCTGGCTCAGCAGGCCCAAACGGCATCCGACCGGGAAGCACCCGAGGCGGCGGACACCGACGGCGATAGCTGATCCTGCCCCGGTAGTGGTGAATTCTTAAGTGGTCAGTGTAGATTGGCTCATTGACCCCGCCCCAATTCTTGTTTGATCCCCTCTCCCTTTACCCCGCACCTATCGCCGGTAGCTCCAACAGCATCTCTGCTGGCTCCCCCCCAGCGGATAGGTGCGGGGATCGATTCGCGCGGATTTGCGCGATTCGTCGTTTTCCCTATTACCTGGCCGGACGGAATCGGATCGGATAAGCTCCCGGCATCGAACGGGAGAATCGGAGATAAGTGCATGTCGTCTGCCACAGTCCTGATCCAGGACGACGCCTTCGAGCTGCTTGTAGGCGACAGGCCGGTCGGCCCCCGCCGGGCCCTGGATGCGGAGGCGTCCGCATGGCTCGGGGACCTCGATTCGCGCTACGGACTCCTGGAGCGACATACCGACCCGGACGCGGCAATCGGCATCGGCCGTGATTTTTACCGTCGGCTCGACGGCGACCAACACCAACTGAACCGGCTGCTCGAAGAAGCCCCTCGTCCGCTGATCCTGAGCGTCCACTGCCCGCGCCGTCGCCCGAGCCCCGCCGAGTGGGCCTTGCTGCAGGCCCCCTGGGAGCTCCTGGCCGACGACAAGGGTTATCTGGCCGCCGATACCCTGCTGCAGTACAGCCCCCAGCGCCGCCTGGGTCCGATCCCGACCCCGACCACCCAGGCACCGACGCCGCCGGACGACTACCGGCTCGGCCTGGCTTTCATGGCCGCGGCGCCGCAAGACGCCCCGGTGCTCGACTACGAGGCCGAAGAGGCGGCCACCCTGGACGCCGTGGGCGACACCGAGCTGGACCTGCTGGTGGACGAGAGCGGCGCGGCCCCTGCCCTGGCGCGGCGGCTCGGCGAGGCCGGTGGCCTGCCGGTGCTGCACCTCTCCTGTCACGGCCATAACGCCTGGCCGGACGGGTCGGACCGGACACCCAGACCCGTCCTGCTGCTCGAAGACGACGCCGGCGCCCGGCAGTAAAAGGTCCGACGACGACCCCGATCCCGCGGTGGCCCAGGCACCGGCCTACTCCTTCACCAGCGCGCTGATCCAGGCCGGACTGCCCGCGGTCATCGGCTGGGACGGCTCGGTCGCCGACGTTGCCGCCATCCGTTTCGCCGCCGGGCTCTACGCACGGCTCGCCGCGCGTGAGGCCCTGGCCCTGGCGGTCGCCGAGGCCCGCCGCGTACTGCTCGCCGACGATGATGAGCGAATCTGGAGCAACTGGCATCTGGCCCGGCTGTGGCTCGGCGGCGGCGCGGACGGCGGCGCCCCCTTGGTGGCCGGCTGCCGGAAACGCTCCCTGCTGCCTGCCGGCCATATCCCGCCCACCTTTCTGGGCAAAGAGGTCCCGGTGGCCCCTCACGCCCTGTTCGTGGGCCGACGCCGGGAGCTCCGGCACGCCCTGCGCGTCCTCGACCAGACCCGCCATGCCGGTATCATCCTCACCGGCATGGGGAGGTTGGGCAAATCCAGCCTGGCCGCCCGCATCGCCAACCGCCGCCGCGACCGATGGGCCCTGGCCGTACTGCACGGTCGCTTCGGTCGGCAGGATCTGCTCGACCGGCTCGCCGCGGTCCTCAGGCCCTTCCCGGCCGCCCGCGACCTCCTGTGGAAAGGGCAAGGCAAGGTCCGCGCCGCCGCACAGCACGGGGAAGAAGAAGCACTGAGGGCGCTCGGCGATCTGCTCACCGACCTGCTGCAAGGTCCCTGCCGCCAGCGGGACGCGGACGGATCGGCACTGCTGCTGGTCCTGGACGACTTCGAGCAACTGCTGGACGAGGCCCCCGGAGCTCGTCCGGTCGATGCGCGTCATGCCGGGCTGCTGGCGACTATCCTGGACGCCTTCGACCCCACTGCTACCGACAGACGGCTGCTGATCACCAGCCGCTTCCCGTTCCGGCTGGCGGCCGGCGACCGGGACCTGGCCCAGCGGCTGGCGCGCATCGAGCTCGCCAGCTTCGGGGAGACCACCGAACGCAAGCTTCTGCTGCGCCAACAGGCCGCGGCCCAGGGGCAGGGCCTGACCGACCTGGCCGAGCGCGAGCGGTTGCTGCCGCGGGCTCAAGCCGCGGCGCGTGGCAATCCGGGGTTGTTGGATCTGCTGATCGTCCGCCTGCTGCTCCCTGGCCGCTGCCGCGGCGGCCCTGGGCGAGATGGAGGACTACCTGGCCGGCGGCAAACTGCCGGACGATGAGCAACTGCGCGCCTTGCTGGAGAACATTGCCCTAAAAGCCCTGCTCGGGCTGGCCGGGAGCGCCGGTAAGGACCTGCTGCGGGCCATGACCCTGTTCCGGCTACCGATACCCCGGGTTGTCGCCGAAGGACTCGCAGAGGAGATCGGGGGCCGGATACAAGACCTGATCGATCTGGCTCTGCTAGAGCCAGGCGAGGACCCGGTGCGGCCCGAACCGCAGCCGGGACTCCAATCGGAGCCATCCGCCCTTCGGATCAGTCCACTGGCCGCCAGTCGCTTGCCGCCCCTCACGGCAAGGGAGCGGGAGCAGTTGGCCGCAATCGCCGCCGGGCCCCTGTTCGCGGCCTGGGGCGGTGAGACGGGCGAGCGCCCCTTCGCGGCCGATCTGCAGCTCGTCGAGCTCGCCCTGGCCGCGGAGGAGGCGCCCGCCGAGCATGCACCGATCGCCGCCGCCTGCGGCGCCGGCGCCGTCCTGGCCCTGGAAACGACTCGCGACGGTGACAAGCCTGCCAACCGTTGGACCGATTTCGAACAGCTCGTCGAACGCGCCCAGGACCTGATCGTGCTGTTCGGCCAGGTCGCCCCGGAGTGGGTCCGCAGCCGGGTCGAGTGCGCTTTTAAAGTAGCCGCTGCTCAGGTCGGCGAGACCAACCTTTTAGAAACTATCTGGGTGCTCTTGCTGCCCAACTGTCCCGGTAGTAACGCCCTGCCCTCCCTGCCGCGCTTGATCCGGGTGCAGGTACTGGACAACACCGGCACGCCCACCATCGCCGAGGCCACGGTGGAGCAGGTGCTCCGGGGTTCGGGGGCCGGAGCCGAAGGGGGTACGCCATGAACCAAGCGGCGGCGCCCAACCCCTTTGTCGGTCTGCGGCCATTCGAGCGTGCGGACAGTCTCTATTACTTCGGCCGCGACACCCAGATCCAGGCCCTGCTCACTTCCCTGCACCGGAGCCGTTTCCTGGCCGTGGTCGGCAGCTCCGGCTGCGGCAAATCGTCCCTGATCCGGGCCGGACTGATCCCGGCCCTGGAGGCCGGTTTCCTGGTCCGGGACCGGGACCGCTGGCGGATCGCCACCTGCAAGCCCGGCGAATCGCCTCTTCCACGGCTGGCCGCGGCCCTGCTGGAGACGGTCGGGCAGGACCCGGACCCGGACGCGGTAACGCAGCTCGCCGACCGTTTTTTGGAAGAAGGCGTCGAGGTGGCCCTGGAGACCCTCGGGTCTACCCTGGCGGGCGACCACACCAACCTGCTCTTGCTGGTGGACCAGTTCGAGGAGCTCTTCCGCTTCGGCCAGGACCCGGCCGGGATTCAAGTGGCTACCCGCCGCGTCGAGGCCGAGGCATTTGTCGATCTGTTGCTGCAGCTGGCGGACCGGGACCGGCTGCCGGTCTATTGTGTCATCACCATGCGCTCGGATTTCATCGGCGACTGCGACGCTTTTACTGGCCTGCCGGAGGCCATCAACCGCGGCTAGTTCCTGGTGCCGCGCCTGACCCGCGGCCAGCGCCGGGAGGCCATTATGGGCCCGGTCCGACTGACCGGTGAGCGCATCGCACCGCGTTTGGTGGATCGGCTGTTGAACGAACGGTTGGATACCCGCGACGACCAGCCCATCCTGCAGCATGTGCTCATGCGCTGCTGGGATGCCTGGGCCGGGCAAGCGGCCGAGCAACCGGCAGGGTCGGGAAATAAGCCGGACCACCGGGGACCCATCGACATCCGGCACTATGAGCAGGTGCATACCATCCATGGCGCCCTGAACGCACATGCCGGTGAGGCCCTGGAGGAACTCGGCAGCGAAGACCGGGACCCGGCACGGCGGTTATTTCAAGCCTTGACCCAAGTGGACTCCGGTAATCGCCGCATCCGCCGGCCCACCCGCCTGAGCGATCTGTGCGCCATCACCGGCACGCCTGAGCCGTGGCTCAGGTACATCATCGACTGCTTCCGCCAGGGAGGACGTAACTTCCTGGTTTTTTCAAGGGACCAGGACCCCATGGTGGACATCTCCCACGAGAGCCTGATCCGCCAATGGGACAGCCTGCGGAGCTGGGTGGATGAAGAGGCCACGAATGCCGATATCTACCGCCGTCTGGCCGAGACTGCCGCAAAACACACCCCCGCCGAACCACGCTTCTATCGGGATGCGGAGCTGCAGGAGGCCATCGACTGGCACCGGCATCAAAAGCCCACCGCGGCCTGGGCCCAGCGCTATCGGCCCGGTTTCCAGCCGGCCCTGGATTTCCTGCGGGAAAGCCGCCTGCTCCGCATCCAGGAACACCGCGAACGTCGGCGAATACGCATCGAGCGTGAGCAGGAGCGGGCCGAACGCGGACGGCTGTTGCGGAAGATGGCCGAACAGGAACAGGAAAATGCCAAACTGGCGCAGCAAAAGGCCGAGCAGGACCGGCGGGCGCGACGAACCGCCCGTAACTGGAGCCTGGGCCTGGGTGTCCTGGCCGTCCTGATGTTGCTCCTGGCCGGCTATGCCTTCCAGAAAACCCGTATTGCAGAGGAGGCAGAGCAGGCTGCAACAGTCGCCGCGAAACAGGCCGAGCTCGAGCGTAACCGAGCCGAAGAACAATTTCTAAAGGCCAGTATCAACCTGGCCCGTGTCCATGAAGAGAAAGCCGTTGCCCTTCTCGAACTCGCTTTCAATACCGAGCACACCAGCGATTATCAGCGGGCACTGCTCCATGCCCTGCAGGCCCAACGCCAGCCGATCCGAGGACAGGCCGGATTGCAACCGACAGGCCGGGATCGCTTGACGGACTCCAGGATCGCGGGTGCATTCCGAGAGCAATGGCGATCGCCGACGCCCCGGTTGGACAGTACTCCCAATGGGATTGCCTGGTCATCGGATGGCAACCTGATGGCAACAGCCCAGGCCGACGGCAGCATCCGGCTTTGGGCCGCGGCTACCGGAAGGCCGTTGCACACCCTGACAGGGCATGAAAAATCAGTCACCTCCGTCGATTTCAGCCTGGACGGCAAGCTGTTGGCGAGCGCCTCGAAGGATGGAACCGTGCGCCTGTGGGACCCCCGGCGACGGGAGCACCGGTCCGCACCCTGACCGGGCATGAAGGACTGGTTTTGTCGGTGGCCCTCAGTGCCGACGGCCGCTGGCTGGCGAGCGCCTCAGGTAATGGAACCGTGCGCTTGTGGGATGCGGCCAGCGGCCAGCTGATCTGCACCCTGACCGGGTATGAAGGATTGGTCTCGTCGGTGGCCCTCAGTGCCGACGGCCACCGGCTGGCGGGTGCCTCGAATGATAACACCGTGCGCCTGTGGGATCTGCGGGGCCTAGACCTGCTTTTGAACGGACCGGCGCCGTCCCCCCGTGCCGCCCTGATCTCCGAGGCCCTGCAACGCCTGTGGCGTCTGCGTCTGGATGGGCTCGACATCGAGCCCGAGACCTGGACGCGGCTCCAGCCCCGCAAGGGCTATTATTTGGATCAGAAGTTCAGCATCGACGTGCGTCCCGCCGCAGCCACCGCCGATCCCAAGAGCAAGCCGATCCTGCGCACCTTCGACATCCGTCCCCTGCTGGACCCGCCGCCGGACGGAAAGGACAAGCTGGACCAATTCCTGGATTGGCTCGAGGAGCAGGAGCCGCGGCTGCAACCCTGATCCAAAGCGGCGGCAAGCTCGTGCCGTCCGTTAAGTCCTTCAGCTACACCGGACACCGCTTGTCATTTCGAGCGTAGCGAGAAATCCTGTGCGCCGAGGGTCTTTTCCGAGCCGGAAGATCCCTCGCTACGCTTCGGGATGACAGAGGTTGGTTTTACCGCAAAATTTGATGATCGCGCAGAGACGCAGAGGCGCAGAGGCGCAGAGGCGCAGAGAAACGCTTTCTTGCAGGGCGAGCGCGTATAAATCTTTCCGAAAGCATGACCTTAGGCGGAGTCCTTTGCGTGTCGGTCCGATCGGCGCAGGATAACCAAGAGATCGGTAGGCGCGGGCTTGCCCGCGCTGAGGCTTGGCATCCGGCGCCATGGCCACCGCAGCGCCGGCAAGCTGGCGCCTACCGCTCACCGTGGCCCCGGCTGACGCCTGGAATCTGGCAGCAACTGGTTGATCGAAAAGAAATTTATACGCGCTCGCCCTGCTCTTTCTTAACGTTCGTCCTGATTAGCAATGAGATTCAGCCATCCGAACCCAGCCTTCCGGGCGTGGGCCACAGGCCACCGCAGCCACCAAGAGTCGGTTGGGCAGCGCGCGCAGATCAAAGCGCCGACTGAAGCGATAGGCGATGGCACCGAGGTAACGTGCGGCGTACTGACC
>Ga0209568_1000212_pt1 | contig 20446 bp, 24 predicted proteins | sample WorMetOlspDAHAB2_FD_187406 | JGI IMG/M metagenome (GOLD analysis project Ga0209568, IMG submission 187406) | Marine gutless worms symbiont microbial communities from Max Planck institute for Marine Microbiology, Germany - Olavius sp. DAHAB.2... ...
CCACATCTCCACAGGCGCCACAACACCAACCAGGAGGTCATATCAAAAGGAATCTGGCGGCATGATCAGTGAGCGGAGTACACCTTAACCAAGCCGCCGAGCTGTCCAACGAAGTGGGACCACCTCACGATGACATCGTAGCGATCGTTCAACCGAACTCCGAAAACCTAAAAGTTGGTGATCAAGTTCTAATCCTAAAATCTGACCGCATCCGCATTACACCGAACAATCTGCCCAAGTAGAGGTTTTTGGCATCGCGCTGTCGAGTTCACGGAATTCCGACCGTGGCTTGCGTCCACGAATATTGTCAAATGCTAGGCAAGTTTTTGGCTAGTACGGAACGCCCGATTGTGTTTCTGGACTTCCTGCCCTAGTTGAGCGTTCGGCGTTCCCGGTCGGTCCGCCTTGGCGACCAGATGACCGTATCTGGCGGCTAATCCGACAAGGCTTTGGGCGCGACCGAGGGGCGACGGTTGGTCGGGCGGCGGGTAGGCTGGGCGAGAATCCTGGCCCGTCGGAAACGGCGCTGTCCGATCGGCTCGGGCTTCGTGTCGAAAATTTCCGCCACCTATGACTGAGATTCCACCGCCTTCAGCGCCCGGCGGAGGTCGCGGATGATGTCGTCGGCGCTTTCGAGGCCGATGGATACGCGGATCACGTCGGGCCCGGCGCCGGCGGCGATCTGCTGCTCTTCGGTGAGCTGCCGGTGGGTCGTCGATGCCGGGTGGATGATCAGCGAGCGGGTGTCGCCGATGTTGGCGAGGTGCGAGAACAGCTCGACCGCTTCGACCAGCTTGACGCCGGCGTCGAAACCGCCCTTCAGGCCGAAGGTGAACAGCGCGCCGGCGCCGCGGGGCAGGTACTTCTTGACCAGTGCGTGATAGGGGCTCGTGCGCAGCCCCGGATAGGCCACCCAGGCAACCGCCGGATGGCCGTCGAGGAATTCGGCCACCGCCTGGGCGTTCTCGACGTGGCGCTCCATGCGCAGCGCCAGGGTCTCGATGCCGGTGATGGTATAGAAGGCGTTGGCCGGGGCCATCGCCGGGCCGAAGTCTCGGAGTGCTACGGCGCGGGCCTTCATGGTGAACCCGAAGTCGCCGAAGGTCTCGTGGAAGATCAGGTCGTGGTAGGCCGGGTCCGGCTCGGTCATAGTCGGGAACTTGCCGTCCTTGCCCCAGTCGAACCGGCCGGATTCCACCAGCGCGCCGCCGATCGAGTTGCCGTGGCCGGCGAGGAACTTGGTCGTCGAATGGACGACCAGGTCGGCGCCCCAGTCCATCGGCTGGAACAGGTACGGCGTCGGCACCGTGTTGTCGACGATGAGCGGGATGCCGGCCTGGCGGGCAATGTCGGCGACGGGCTCGACGTCGATGACGATGCCGCTCGGATTGGCCAGTTGCTCGACGAAGATGGCCTTGCACCGCGGCGTGAGCGCCTTGCGGAAGTTTTCGGGATCGCTGGGGTCGACGAAATGGCAGGTCCAGCCGAGGCGCTTGAAGCTGACCCCGAACTGGGTCACCGATCCGCCGTAGAGGTTGCGGGACGCAACGAACTCGTCGCCTGGCTCCAGGAGCGTAAAGAACACCAGGAACTGGGCCGCGTGGCCGGACGCCGCGCAGACCGCCGCGCGGCCGTTCTCGATGTTGGCGATCCGCTCCTCCAGCACCGAAACGGTCGGATTGGTCAGCCGCGAATAGATGAAACCGAAGGTCTGCAGGTTGAACAGGTCGGCGGCGTGGTCGACATCCTCGAACACGTACGACGTGGTCTGGTAGATAGGCGTCGCCCGCGCGCCAGTGACCGGATCGGGATGCGCACCGGCGTGGATTGCCCGCGTCTCGAAGCCGTATACGTGGGGGCCGGTCTTGGCGTCGTCCGACCGGTCGTTCACGGGGACATCCTCGGGCGCTTCGACGAGATGATGCCGGAATTCACGCCGCACCAGCCGATCTCGCCGAACAGCCGCCCGTACTCGATCTTCATGCAGCGGTCCATGATCACCTCGAGACCGGCCGCTTCGGCACGCCGGGCGGCGTCAGCATTGCGCACGCCGAGCTGCATCCAGATCACCCGGATGCCGTGGCTGGCGACAAGGTCCAGGGCCTCGTCGACGATCGGGCCGGCGGCCTCAGAATTGCGGAAGATATCGACCACGTCGATGGGCGGCGGAATATCGGCGAGCTTGGCATAGACCCGCTCGCCCAACACGTCGCGGCCGACCGCGACGGGGTTCACCGGGATGACCCGGTACCCCTTGCCCTGCAAGTATTTCATCGCGAAGTTGCTGGGGCGCACCCAGTTGGGCGACGCGCCGACCATGGCGACGGTTCGGGTGTCGCGCAGGATCGTGCGGACGGCGGAGTCTTCGTAGTAGAGAGGGGCCGTATCGGCGTCCGGCGTCATCGGCCGGTCCAGGGCGGCATCGGGCGCTTGGCGATGAAGGCGTCGATGCCGTTGCGGGCATCGTCGTCCTGCATGTTGCAGGCCATGGTCTCGGCCGCGGCGCCGTAGGCCTCTTCCATGCTCGTCTCGATCTGCCGATAGAACAGCCGCTTGCCCAGGGCAATGGACCCCGGTGGCCGCTGGGCGACGGTGCCGGCCAATTCGGCGACCGCGGCATCGAGGGCCTCGGCGGGCACCACCCGGTTGACCAGCCCGCAGTCCAGCGCCGTCTCCGCATCGATGAAGTCGCCGGTCATCAGCATCTCGAAGGCCTTCTTGCGGCCGACGTTGCGTGTCAGCGCAACCATCGGCGTCGAGCAGAACAGGCCGATGGAAATGCCCGATGTGGCGAAGCGGGCGTCTTCGCTGGCCACCGCCATGTCGCACATGGCGACGAGCTGGCAGCCGGCGGCGGTGGCGATGCCGTGGACCTTGGCGACCACCGGCTGCGGCAGCCGGATCAGGGTCATCATCATCGCCGAACACTGATCGAACAGCGTCCGCATGGGCTCGAGGCCCGAGTCGCTCCGCATCTCCTTGAGGTCATGGCCGGCGCAGAACGCCTTGCCGGCGCCGGCGATGACCACGACCCGGACGCCCGGGTCGGCGGCGATCGCGTCGAGTTCATCTTGCAAAGCGGTCAGCAGCGCCGCCGACAGGGTGTTGTACTGGCCGGACCGGTTGAGCGTCAGCGTGGCGATGCCGTCCGCGTCGTCGCGCAGCAGCAGCGCCGGCTCGTTTGGCAGGGACGGGCGAGGAGAGGGGGACGTCGACATGAAACAGCCATCATCGGGTTGCGGGCCGGCGGCAATGTTCGACCGTCGCCGGGACCGAGGCAAGGGATTTCCGTGCCCGCCCGGCGCGTACCATCGCGCAAGCAAGCCGGCAGACCAGACGCTAGTTGACGTTTACGTAAACGTCAACTAGCGTCTGGGGCGACCGGGAAGGAAGGCTCGTCGTGCCGAAGATCACCATCGAAGAATTCAACACCATCCTCCGCGACGAGATCCCGTGGGGCTACGAGATCGGCATCCGCGCCGATGTCATCGAGCGCGGAAAGGCGGTTCTTCGGCTGCCCTACCAGGACACCATGCTGCGCCCGGGCGGAACCATCGCCGGGCCGATGATGATGGCACTGGCCGACGCCTGTATGTACGCGGTGGCGCTGTCGATGATCGGCAAGGTCAAGCTGGCGGTGACCACCAGCTTCAACATCAATTTCCTCTACCGGCCGAGTCCGTCGGACCTGATCGCCGAGGGCTACGTCCTCAAGCTCGGCAAGCGCCTGGCGGTGCTGGAGGTCCACGTCCATTCCGACGGCCACCCGGAAATGGTCGCCCACGCCACCGGGACCTACTCCATTCCGCCACTCGCGGATTGAATACCCGGCCGGAGCCGGGGTCCGTCAGGCGCTGGCGCCCTCGCCGTTCGCGCTGAGCTCGAAGGCCGAGTCGGCGGCTTCGACGTCGTCGGCCCGCGACGCCATGAACGGCTCGTAGAGCTTGTCCCGGCCCATGATATGGGCGGTGAGCCAGTTCTTCAGAAACGCCAGCACCTCCCGCTCGCGGATGGACTCCGGGTTGCGCAGGAAGCGGTCGCGGATGCCGATCACCTGGGCGCGGAGCATTTCGTGGGTATGCATGTGGGCTTCGGCGTCCGGATAACCGCACGCCACCATCAGCGTTTCCTCGCGGCGGAAGTGGTAGTCCGTGTAGTCGAGCAGGGCATTGAGCACGCTGGAGACGACGTCCTCCGCCTCGCCGGCGGTGATCGCGTCGTCGAGCTGGTTGAGCATGCTGATCAGCAGCTTGTGGTCGGTATCGATGGATTCGACGCCGACGCTCAGGTCCTGCGTCCACTGGATCATCGCCATGTCCGAAGCTCCCCCAGGTGGCGCCCTCCCCATGACCGTTGGGCACCAAGGCAAGGAAATCATCAATCGCGCCGTCAAGCAACCATGCTAAGGAAGTACGAGCATACAGGCACAGGCGATCACGGTATTATATTACCGCAATTCAACCATTTGAATTCGCAAAGTTTTTTCGCGTTGACTTGACGTAGCCGTGTGGCATACTCCGCCGCCGTTCGCCGGGAGCCCTTGGGTTCCCGGCCTTCAATTTGCGAATCACCGGATAGGCCGCGTCGCCGCGGACAGACCACGCCATGAAGACCTATTCCGCCAAAGCCGCTGATATCGAGCGCAAATGGTATGTCGTCGATGCCGAGGGTCTGGTTCTCGGCCGGCTGGCGACCATTGTCGCCACGCGGCTCCGGGGCAAGCACAAGCCGATGTATACGCCGCACGTCGACTGCGGCGACCACATCATCGTCGTCAACGCCGACAAGGTGGTGCTCACCGGGCGCAAGCGCGAGGACAAGCGGTTCTACTGGCACACCGGCTATCCGGGCGGCATCAAGAGCCGCACCATGAACCAGATCCTCGAGGGCAAGCACCCGGAGCGGGTCGTCCTCAAGGCCGTCGAGCGGATGATCAAACGGTCACCTCTCGACCGCCAGCAGATGCGCAAACTGCGGGTGTACGCCGGGCCGGATCATCCCCACTCGGGCCAGAACCCGGAAGTGCTGGACATTGGTGCAATGAACCGAAAGAACCGGAAGGCGGGCTGAGGTCATGGCCGAAGAAACCGTTGGATTGGAAGGACTGAAGGACGCCATGGAGGGCGGAGCGGCGCCGGTAGCGCCGTCGACGCCGGCCGAGGAGCGTCCAGCCTCGGAGCCGAAAGTCGATGCCCTGGGGCGATCCTATGCGACCGGCAAGCGGAAGAATGCCATCGCGCAGGTGTGGCTGAAGCGGGGGCGGGGACAGATCACCGTCAACGGCCGCGACGTCGAGACGTTTTTCGCCCGGCCGACGCTTCGCATGATCATCAATCAGCCGTTCGCCGTGACCAACCGGGTCGGCCAGTACGACGTCGTCTGCAGCGTCAAGGGGGGCGGCCTCTCGGGACAGGCCGGCGCGCTGCGCCATGGCATCAGCCGCGCGCTGACGTTCTTCGAGCCGGAGCTGCGCTCGACCCTGAAGAGCGGCGGCTTCCTGACCCGCGACGCCCGCGTCGTCGAGCGCAAGAAGTACGGCAAGCGCAAGGCACGACGAAGCTTCCAGTTCTCGAAACGCTGATCCCGCGACGGATCGCACCGCCAGAGATGCGGGCGTCCCTCGGGGGACGCCCGTTTTGTTTTGCGCGAAGAGCGCATAGAGTTTCGTTGGAGTACCGAGCGATGACCAGAACCGACAACATGATCCGGGCCGCCGTGATCGGTGCCAGTGGCTACACCGGCGCCGAGCTCGTAAGGATTCTGAGTGTCCATCCGGCGGTGGAGATCGCCGCGCTGACCGCCGATCGCAAGGCGGGCCAGGCGCTGGGCGACGTTTTTCCCCATCTTGCCGGAGCGGCCGACGGGATGGGGCTGCCGCCGCTGGTGTCCCTCGACGACGTCCGATGGGACGGCATCGACGTGGCATTTTGCGGCCTTCCGCACGGCACCACGCAGGAGGTGGTGGCGGGCTTGCCCGAGGGCCTCAAGGTCGTCGATCTTTCGGCCGATTTCCGGCTCTCCGATCTGGCGGCGTATGCGCAGTGGTACGGCCACGAGCACCGCGCACCGGCCCTCCAGGGCGAGGCCGTCTACGGGCTCACCGAGCTGGCCCGCGAGGCCATCGCCGAAGCCCGGCTGGTGGCCTGTCCCGGCTGCTATCCGACGTCGGCGCAGTTGCCGCTGGTGCCGCTGGTCGAAGCCGGCGTGATCGAGGCCGACGACATCATCATCGACGCCAAGTCGGGGGTCAGCGGGGCCGGGCGCGCGGCCAAGGAAACCTCACTGTTCGCCGAGGTGGCCGAAGGCGTGCATGCCTATGGCGTCGCCAAACACCGCCACGCGCCGGAGATCGAGCAGGGCCTTTCGCTGGCGGCGAAGCGGCCGGTGACGGTGAACTTCACCCCGCACCTGATGCCGATGAACCGGGGGATCCTCGCCACCATCTACGTCCGGCTGGCGGACGGCGCCGGGGCGGCGGATGCCCGCGCCGCCCTAGCGGAACGCTACGACGGCGAGCCGTTCGTGCGGGTGGTCCCCGAAGGCGTGGTGCCGGCGACGCGCCACGTCCGCGGCTCCAACCACTGCCTGATCGGCGTGTTCGACGACCGCCTGCCGGGGCGCGCCATCGTGCTCTCGGTGATCGACAATCTGGTCAAGGGCGCGTCCGGCCAGGCCGTGCAGAACATGAACGTCGGCTTCGGGCTCGACGAAACCGCCGGCCTCGAGCAGCAGCCCCTGTTTCCTTAAGCTTTGTCGGATTCGTCGGCCGTCAGGTGCACTGCGGCGGCCGGCAGTTCGAGTCCTCGAAGGGATCCTTCAGCGGGATCAGCTGCCACATGGACGAGGTAACCATGTCGCGCACGAACGGGTCATCCACAGATTGGACCCGTGGCGCAGCCGCATAGACCTCGGACTGCAATTCGTCGCCGACGCAGAAGCCGGTCAACAGGACGAGCCGGTCGCGGGACGCCTCCCCCTGATCCGGCTCGAGCGGTTCGCGGCACAGACGCGACGAGTCCATGGTCGGCGGCGGGTCGAACATCATCACCACGCGGAACAAGGGGCGGGCGTTGTCCGACGGGCGGGTGGTGAAATGGGTCGGCGGTCCGTGGTGGTTGCCTTGCATGGCGCCGACAATCACCGACTCGACCGCCGCCTTCTCGGCATCGAAGGGATTGCCGATGATCACCGTGGTCATGTCGCGGTCGGCCGCGGCGTAAGTGAATTTGCTCATCACGCCGACGTGGTGGACCTGGTCCTGGGTCACCACGGTCGAGGTGCAACCAGCGCCGACAAGCAGCGCCGCGGCAACCAGCGCTCCGCCTGCGAGCTTCATGGGATTCAAGATGGCGATTCGGCCGGACCGATGCAACATCCGGCTTGCGAGCCGGCTCAGACGTCGATGTCGTCGACGAAGCGGGCGTGCTCCTGGATGAAGGCGAAGCGCGACTCCGGCCGCCGTCCCATCAGCGCCTCGACGAGGCGGGCCGTTTCGTCGGTGTCCCGCAGTTCCGGCGGATTGTGGCCGTTGGCCAGGCAGACCCGCTGCAACGTCCGGCTCTCGGGGGACATGGTGGTGGCCTTCAGTTGCACCGCCGGCATTTCTCCCAGCCCCTTGAACCGGCTGATCTCGACCTTGCCGCGGCCGGTGAATTCGCTGGCCAGCAGTTCGTCGCGGTGGGCATCGTCGCGCGCATAGACCGTGCGGCCGCCTTGCGACAGCCGGTACAGCGGCGGCATCGCCAGGTAAAGATGGCCTTTTTCAACGAGTTTCGGAACTTCCTTAAAGAAGAACGTCATCAATAGCGCGGCGATGTGCGCGCCGTCGACGTCGGCATCGGTCATGATGATGATCTTCTCGTAGCGCAACGCCTCGGCATTGAAGCGGTCCCCGCGGCCGCACCCCAGGGCCTCGATCAAGTCGTTCAGTTCCTGGTTGCCGCGCAGCTTGTCGGCGGAGGCGCTGGCGACGTTGAGGATCTTGCCGCGGAGCGGCAGCACCGCCTGTGTCTGACGGTCGCGGGCCTGCTTGGCCGAGCCGCCGGCGGAGTCGCCTTCGACCAGGAACAGCTCGGTGCCCTCGGCGGTATCGCGGACGCAATCGGTGAGCTTGCCCGGCAGGCGAAGTTTGCGGGTCGCTGTCTGACGCTTGGTTTGCTTTTCCTGGCGCCGGCGCAACCGCGCCTCGGCCCGCTCGACGACACGGTCGAGCAGCGCCCGGGCCGTCTCCGGCGCGCCCGAGAGCCAGTGGTCGAAATGGTCACGGACGACGCCCTCGACGAGGCGTGCGGCCTCCGGCGTGGTCAGCCGTTCCTTGGTCTGGCCTTGGAACTGGGGGTCGCGGATGAACACCGACAGCATCGCCGATGCGCCGCCGACGACGTCGTCGGCGGTGATCCGGCTGGCCCCACGGTGCTTGATCAACTCGCCGTGGGCCTTGAGCGCCCGGGCCAGGGCCGTCCGCAGGCCGGCCTCGTGGGTGCCGCCCTGCGGCGTCGGCACCGTGTTGCAGTAGGAGCGGAAGAACGCGTCGTCTTCCTCCGCCGGCCAGGCGACGGCCCACTCGACGCGGCCGCCGCCGCCATTGAGTTTGGCCTCGCCGGCGAAGGGATCGGGCGTCAGGCACGGCCGTCCGTTGAGCGCCGACGTCAGATAGTCCGAGAGCCCGCCCGGAAACCGCAGGACCTCGCTGACCGGGACCGCGTCGCCTTCGGCGATCAGCGACGGATCGCAGCTCCAGCGGATCTCGACGCCGCGGAACAAATAAGCCTTGGACCGCGACATGCGGTAGAGCACGCCCGGCCGGAAGCGGGCCTTTTCGCCGAAGATCTGCGGGTCGGGGTGGAAGGTCACGGTGGTGCCGCGGCGGTTCTGCACCGGCCCGGCGTTCTTCAACCGGCCTGTCGGTTTGCCGCGGGCATAGGACTGGGTCCACAGGGTCCGGTCCCGGGCGACCTCGATGTCCAGCCGGTCCGCCAGGGCGTTGACCACCGAAAGGCCGACCCCATGGAGGCCGCCGGAAGTGTGGTAGACCTTGCCGCCGAACTTGCCGCCCGAGTGCAGCGTCGTGAGGATCACCTCGAGCGCCGAGGTGTTCTTGAACTTCGGGTGGCGGTCGACAGGGATGCCGCGGCCGTTGTCGGTGACCGTGACCGTGCCGTCGGCGCCGAGCGTCAGGTCGATGCGGCTGGCATGTCCGGCCACCGCCTCGTCCATGGCGTTGTCGAGCAACTCGGCGACCAGATGGTGCAGCGCGCGCTCGTCGGTACCACCGATGTACATCGCCGGACGGCGGCGCACCGGCTCCAGGCCCTCGAGGACTTCGATGTCCTTGGCCGAGTAGTCCTTGCGCGGTGAATCGTCTCGGAACAGGTCGTCCATCGTCCGAAAACTTATGAACGGGTCTTCCAGCGGTCAAGCATGATACAGTAGCTTCAGCGTCTCGGACATCAAGATATTGTACATAGAAGGAACCCGTTTATGACCGTCCTGCCCGCGGACATGCCCCGGTATGCCGCCATTCGCACGCTGGCGATGCCGGCCGATACCAATCCAAACGGCGACATCTTCGGCGGCTGGTTGATGTCGCAGATGGACATCGCCGGCGGCATCACGGCCGAGATGCGTGCCCGTGGCCGTGTCGCCACGGTGGCCGTCAAGGGGATGGAGTTCCACGTGCCGGTCGCCGTCGGCGACATTGTGTCTTGTTACGCTTACATCGAGGACGTTGGAAGCAGCTCGATCAATATCCTTGTCGAAGTCTGGGTGCTGCGCCGACGCGACATCCGCAACCCGATCAAGGCGACGGAAGGCATCTTCACCTATGTCGCCATCGACGGCGACGGCAACAAGAGGCCGGTGCCTCCGGAATGACGGGTGCCGGCATGGCTACAAGACGACCAGGCAGGCATAGAAGCCGGCGAGCAGCGTGGCGAGGGCGGCAATGTCGGGGCGGGCATGAATTTGCTCCCTCGGACGTTGACTGGAGAGAGAACAAATAGAGAACATTTTTCTTGCGTGCAAGAGAAATCTTCCCTGGTCGTGCACTGTTTCCGGTTTTCCCCGGCCGCGCGGCGAGACGGCCCGGTCAGGGTGGCGTGGATGCCGCGATCCGTGTAAGGTTTTGAAACGACACGGCTCGCCCGGACTCGGACCCCAAGGCCGCGGCAACGGAGGCGAACAATGAACGACGACACCGAGGACCGCCGGCGCCATCCCCGGTTTCCGCTCAACAAGAAGGCCAGGGCCGCCCTCAACGGCAAGGGGATCGACGGTACCGTCCGCGACATCTCGTCGAGCGGCGCAGGCGTCGATATCGACGGCTGGCTGGACGAAGATCTCGAGCTGCGTCTCGATATCGAAGACCTGGGGCAGTTTCCGGGCCATGTTGCCCGCGCCATGGACGACTTCATCGGTATCGAGTTCGACCTCGACGAGGGCGAAACCGAAGACCTCATCGCCAGCATCCGCCGCGATTACGGACCCTCGGATGAAGACTTCTAGGCTGCGGGTTCCCGGATCACCGCTTCGGGGGATCCGGGCGGCGTCGGTTCTGCTTTTTCCATTGATCCTGGCCGGTGCTCCGGCGGCCGCGGGTGAGGCCGACGTGGTCGCCGTCGACGTCGCGCTCGAGCGGGCCGGCACCTACCGCTTCAGCGTCACCGTCCGCCACGCCGACGAGGGCTGGAAGCACTATGCCGATCGCTGGGACGTGCTGGCCCCAGACGGCAAGGTGCTGGGGACACGCGTGCTGCTGCATCCCCACGTCAACGAACAGCCGTTCACCCGGTCCTTGAGCGGCGTGGCCATTCCCGACGGCATCAGCCAGGTCACCATCCGTGCCGGCGACAGCAAGCACGGCTACGGCGGCGCCGCCCTCGAGGTGGCCATTCCCGGTCGGTAGGGGGAAGCCGATCTAGAAGCAGCCGGCGACAAAGTTCGCCGCGTCGACGAACACGACGACGAAAGCGTTGTGCACCGTGTCGGCGAGGTCGAGGCCGGCCGCCCGAACCTCGGGAACCAGAACGGCCAGCCCCAGCGCGGCGATACACGCCAGCCCGATGACGCGGCTTCTCATTGGGCCGACGGTCCGGCGTAGCGGCGGACCGTCTCCGAGATGTCGTATGCCAGGTCGGCGTGGGCTTCCGAGGAGAAGGCGGTGCTGATGGCGCCGGCCAGTTCCGGCATCAGCCGCAGGTCCTTCGGCTTCGGAGCCATGGGATCGGTCCGCACCTTCGACGCCAGGTCGACCATCGATTGGCAGAGATCGCCGACGTGGGAGAACCGGGTCCCCTCGAGACGCCGAGAAATGTCCTGGGCAACACTCAGCAGGCGGTCCAACGCCGGGATAATGGTGTCGTCGGTTTCTCCGGCCTGGTACTTGGGCACGAGCTGGTCGACCAGATAGGCGATCTGGCGCGCATGGCGCAGCATCTTCTCCTCGTTGATCAGCATTCGCGCCGCGTCGATCTGCTTTTGCAGTTCGCTGACCGACTGCCCCGTCGTTTTGGCGCTGAGCGGATTGGGCACCTCGATCAGCGGGATCGCCTCGTCGTCCGGCCGCAGCGTATCGCGGCGGTTGGGGCCGATGTAGTCGTTGGTCACGACGAACCTCTTGCGCGCCCGGGTCAGACGCGTGACCCGATCGATCAGAATCGCCGGCGAGATCGGTTTGGCGATCAGGTCGTCCGCACCCGAATCGATGACTCGCGCGATGACGTCCGGAGTCGGCGACGCGGCCATGGCGATGAGGACGATGAACGGATTGTCGCCGATGCGGTTGTGCCGGACGTCGTAGATCATCGCGCTCACATCGCCCTCGGGAAGGGAGCAATCGCAGACCACGAGATCGGCTTCGTTCTGCTCGAGGGCCGCATGCAACGTCGGCAGGCGGCTCGCGTCGCGGATGTTGCGGAAACCGTGGGCGAACAGCGCCGTCTTGATTCCCTGGCGGACGGCACTGTTGGTGTCGCCGATGATCATCCGAATGCTGTCGTAGGAGGTGCCACTCATTGGGTATTCGATCCGGGGCGGGCAGGGGGCTGCGGACGAGATTCGAAAAAGCTCAAGAAATACAAGCGTATCACGATTTCGTTGCCGCGGTCACCGTATCTCAGGACCTTTCCGACATAACCGTTGTCGTCGCCGTCGAATCGTCCTAAACACCCCCGACCGCCGGCGCCCGTGGCCGGGAGCGGCCACCGCCAGCGAAGAGGGAGACCGGAGCATGATCGTCGAAAAGGTGCTGGAGGCCAAGGGTTCCGAGGTTTTGACCATCGGTCCCGATGACACGGTGGGAGCCATCGCCAAGCTGTTCGAGAAAAAGCGGCGCGGCTTGGCCGTGGTCTGCGGCACCGACGGCGAGGTGATGGGCGTGGTCTCCCTCGGCGACATCGTCCACGCCGTCGGGCACGACGAAGCCGGCGCCCTGTCGCTGCCGGCGCGTAAGGTCATGACCAGTGATGTCGCCTCGTGCGCTCCGGGCGACGACATCGAGACCGCGCTCGACAAGATGAAGACCCTCGACATCCGCCACCTGCCGATCGTCGAGGACGGGCGGCTCCGTGGCGTCGTCGAGCAACGCGACGCGCTGGAGGTGCTGTTCGAAGAGGCGGCCCTCGATTTCGCCCAGTTGCGCAGCTACGTGTTCAAGACCGGCGGACAGTTCTGATCGGGCGGACGCCCGCGGCTCACGGATTGGGCTGTGCCACCCGCGGCGCCGTCAATTGCAGAAGGCCGCGAAACGGTAGCAACAACGCCAGCGCCATCACCACCTTCACGCCCAGGTCGCCGATCGCCCAGGTGACCCACGGCAGTCCCGTGGCCGCGAAGGCGATCGAGAAGAACAGCGCCGTGTCGATCACCGATCCGATCATCGACGAGATGAGCGGCGGCATCCACCACACCCGCCGGCGCAGGCGGTCGAAGATGGCGACGTCGAGAAGCTGGGCGACGAGGAACGCGGTGCCCGAGGCGAGGGCGATACGCGGCGTCGCCAGCACGATTGACAGGATCACCGCGGCGGCGAACCCGGTATAGACGACCCGCCGTGCCGACGCTGCGCCAAGCCGGCGGTTCGTCAGGTCGGTGACCAGAAACGACACCGGATAGGTGAACGCTCCCCAGGTGAGCCAGTCGTTGATGGCGAACTGGACCAGCACGTTCGACGCGGTGACGACCAAGGCCATCGCCGCGACGAAGATCAGAAATGCCGTCATTGTGCTTCGGTTCCGATCCATCGGGGTTTCAGCTCACCGTTCAGGTTCGCGCGCGGCGCACTCATAGACCCTTTGAGCGCCAATTGCCATGAAAACGGCGTCCGGCCGCAACGGGGCCTCAGGCAGGGAGGCGGTTCAGGATAGATTTCGTCCAAAATCACATGAGAAATACGTATTTGAAATCGATTGTACGGTGAACTATGATATAAGTATCAAATAATTACTCTGTTTCTGGTGTTAAATCTCGCCGGTCATTGATCCGGCGTGAAGATCGGGAAGGGCACCACGAACTATGCGCTATTTCCCGGCGTTCATCGAGTTGCGCCGCCGGCCGGCCCTGGTTGTCGGCGGGGGCGACGCGGCTGCGCGCAAGGCCGAGCTTGTGGTGCGGGCCGGGGCTCATGTCACCGTCGTCGCCGAGGACGCCGGTGCCGACATCCGCGCGCTCGCCGAGACCGGCCGGGTCACCCTGATCGACCGGGCGTTCCGGGCCGACGACGTCGCGGGCCGCGCCGTGGTCATCGCGGCGGCCGGCGACGAGCGCATCGACACCGAGGTTTCGGAAGCGGCACGCGATGCCGGCATCCCGGTAAACGTCGTCGATGCGCCGGCGCTCTCCACCTTCATCGTTCCGGCCATCGTTGATCGCGATCCGATGACCGTGGCGATCTCCAGCGGCGGCGCCTCGCCGGTGCTGGCGCGCCTGGTGCGAGCGCGGATCGAAGCCCTGTTGCCGGCCGGCCTCGGCCGGCTCGCCCGGTTCGCCGAAGGCTTCCGCCACGCGGTCCACGGGACGATCGTCGATGGCGTTACTCGGCGCCGGTTCTGGGATCGGTTCTTCGCTGGCCCCATTGCCGAAGCCGTGCTGGCGGGCGACGAGCGGTGGGCACGTGAACAAATGCTCAAGGACGTCAACGCACCGGCAGCGGACGGCGGATCGGAGGGCATCGTCCATCTCGTCGGTGCCGGCCCCGGCGACCCCGATCTCCTGACCTTGCGCGCGCATCGGCTTCTGCAGGACGCCGACGTGATCGTCTATGACCGGCTCGTCGCCCCGGAACTTCTGGACTACGCCCGGCGCGACGCCGATCGGATCTATGTCGGCAAAGCGCGTGGCGCCCATGCCCGCAGCCAGGACGAGATCAATGTGCTCCTGGAGGAACACGCCCGTGCGGGGCGCCGCGTTGTCCGGCTCAAGGGCGGCGATCCCTTCGTCTTCGGGCGCGGCGGCGAGGAGCGGGATCATCTGACCCGTGCCGGCATCCGCGTCGAGGTCGTCCCCGGAATCACCGCGGCCACAGGCTGCGCGGCAGCGGCCGGCATTCCGCTGACCGACCGCGACCTCGCCCACGGCGTTTCTTTGGTCACCGGGCAGGGACGGGATGGCGAGCCCGACGTCGACTGGGCGGCGCTGGCGCGGAGCGGCCAGACCATCGTCGTCTACATGGGCGCCAACGCGGCCGGCACGATCGCCGGGCGGCTTATCGAAAGCGGGCTCGCGGCATCGACGCCGGCGGCAGTGATCGAAAACGGGACCCGTGCGGACCAGAAGATCGAGACAGGATCGGTCGCCGACCTCGGCGCCATGGCTGCCCGCGCCGGCGGCGGCGGACCGTTGCTGATCGTCATCGGCGACGTTGTGCGCCGAGCCGACGCCTGGACCGAAACCGCAGCGCCCTTGCGGGCAATTGCCGGCTGACCGGCAGGGAGACACCGACGATGGCCCTTCAGATTGTCACCGCCAACCTGCTCGTCGACGGGCTGGTCGTCTATCTGGGCGAGGACGGCTGGTCGGAACGCATCGACGACGGCCGTGTCGCCGAGGACAAGGACGCGGGCGAAGCGCTGATGGCCGAGGCTCAGCGCTGGGTCGACGATCGGGTCGTCGTCGCGCCCTATCTGATCGACGTCGCGGAGGAGGGCGGCACGCTCCGTGCGACCCGCTACCGCGAAGCCATCCGTTCGCGCGGCCCGACCGTGCGCACGGACCTGGGCAAGCAAGCGAGCTAGGAGCACGCGCCATGTATCGCTATGACGAATTCGACCGGGCGTTGGTCGACCAGCGGGTCGAGCAGTTCCGCGGCCAGGTCGCGCGCCGTCTCACCGGGCAATTGACCGAGGACGAGTTCAAGCCGCTCCGGCTGATGAACGGGCTCTATCTGCAGCTTCACGCCTACATGCTGCGGGTGGCCATTCCGTACGGGACGCTGTCGTCTCGGCAGATGCGCCAGCTCGCCTACGTGGCGCGGCGCTACGACAAGGACTACGGCCACTTCACCACCCGCCAGAACATTCAATACAACTGGCCGAAGCTGGCCGATGTGCCCGATCTGCTGGCCGACCTGGCCGAAGTCGAGATGCACGGGATGCAGACCAGCGGTAACTGCATCCGCAACGTCACCGCCGACCAATACGCCGGCGCCGCCGCCGACGAGATCGAGGACCCCCGCGTCTACGCCGAGATCATCCGCCAGTGGTCGACGCTGCACCCCGAGTTCTCGTTCCTGCCGCGCAAGTTCAAGGTCGCGGTGACCGGCTCGCCCAACGACCGGGCTGCCGTCGCCGTCCACGACATCGGCATCCGCATGGTCCGCAACGAGGCCGGCGAACCCGGGTTTGAAATCCTCGCCGGCGGCGGCCAGGGGCGGACGCCGATGATCGCGCCGACCATCCGCAAGTTCCTGCCCAAAGAGCATCTGCTGTCCTATCTGGAAGCGATCATGCGGGTCTACAACCAGCTCGGCCGGCGCGACAACATCTTCAAGGCGCGCATCAAGATTCTCGTCCATGCCGTTGGTGTGGAAGAGTTTACCCGGATGGTCGAGGAGGAGTGGGAGCACCTGAAGGGCGGCCCCGTCGACCTGCCGCCGGGCGAGCTCGAGCGCATCCTCGCCTACTTCGCGCCGCCGCCTTTCGAGGATCTGCCTGCGGTCTCGACGGACTTCGAGGAGAAGAAGGCCGCCGATCCCGCGTTCGCCGCCTGGGCCGAGACCAATCTGTTCCCCCACAAGATTGCCGGCTACAGCATCGTCAACCTGTCGCTTAAGCCGGTGGGCGGTGTGCCGGGCGATGCCAGTTCCGATCAGATGGACGCGGTCGCCGACCTCGCCGACCGCTACAGCTTCGGCGAGGTCCGCGTCACCCACGAGCAGAATCTGGTGTTCGCCCACGTCCGCCAGCAGGACCTCTACGAGCTGTGGCAGGTGCTGGTCCCGCTCGGCATGGCGACGGCCAACATCGGCCTCGCCACCGACATCATCGCCTGCCCGGGGCTCGACTACTGCGACCTCGCCAACGCGCGGTCGATCCCCGTCGCCCAGCGCATCACCGAGCGTTTCGACGACATCGCCCGCATCCACGACATCGGCGAGCTGCGGCTGAAGATTTCGGGCTGCATCAACGCCTGCGGCCACCATCACGTCGGCCACATCGGCATCCTCGGCGTCGATAAGAAGGGCGAGGAGTACTACCAGATCACCCTCGGCGGCGATGCCACCGAGACCGCCGCGCTCGGCGAGCTGATCGGCCCGGCGTTCTCGTCCGATGACGTCGTCGATGCGGTCGAGACCATCGTCGAAACCTACGTCGATGTGCGCGCGAACGGCGAACGGTTCCTCGACACCTACCGGCGCGTCGGCGCCGACCCGTTCAAGGAGAAGCTCTATGCCGCTCATTAAAGAAGGTCGGGCCGCCGCCGACCCGTGGACGGACGTCGGCCTGGAAGAGCCATTGCCCGGGTCGGGGCCGGTGATCGTGCCGCTGTCCCGCTGGCGGGAAGAGCGCGACGCCTTGCTGGCGCGGGGAGGGGGCGTCGGTGTCCGCCTCGCCAGCAGCGAACTGATCGATGAGATCGTCGACGATCTCGAGCATTTCGACCTCGTCGCCCTGGAGTTCCCCCACTTCAAGGACGGCCGGCACTATTCGACGGCGCGGCTGCTGCGCGAGCGCCACGGGTTCACCGGCGAGGTCCGGGCCGTCGGCAATGTGCTCCGCGACCAGTTCCTGTTCATGCACCGCTGCGGGATCGATGCCTACGAGGTCGCCGACGATGCCGCCGTCGAGGCGTGGTCCGAGGCGATCCGCGAATACAGCGTCTGGTACCAGCCGACCGCCGACGGGCGGCCGTGGATTCCGGCGACGCGCCATCAGCGAAAGGCGGCGGAATGACCATCCAGGGAGCCGTGGCCCGGCCGCCCGAGGCCGAGGTCCTGCCGGAAACGGAGGCGCTGGCCGCAACGTTGTCGGCGAAGTACGCGGACGCCGACGCCAAGGCTCTGCTCGCCGGGGTCATCGGCGACGAGTTCGGCGGCCGCATCACCCTGGTCTCGTCGTTCGGCGCCGAGGCGGCGGTGCTGTTGCACATGATCGCCGGCATCGACCCGTCGACGCCGGTGGTCTTTCTCGATACCGGCAAGCTGTTCGGCGAGACGCTTCGCTACCGGGACGAGCTTGTCGCCCGCCTCGGCCTCACCGACGTGCGCTCGGTGCAGCCGGACCCCGAGCGCGTCCGGAACCTCGATGCCGACGGCGTGCTCTGGTACGGCAACCCGGACATGTGCTGCTACATCCGCAAGGTCGAGCCGCTGGCCCGTGCGCTCACCGGGTTCGACGCCTCGATCACCGGCCGCAAGGGCTTCCACGGCGGCGATCGCAGCGAGCTGGCCCGCATCGAGGGGGCCGAGGAGGGGCGGATCAAGGTCAATCCGTTGGCCGACTGGAGCCGCGAGGATATCGAGGCCTATTTCGAGGAATACGACCTGCCCCGGCACCCGCTGGAGGCCGACGGTTTTCTCTCCATCGGCTGCATGCCCTGCACCGACCGGGTCGCGCCGGGCGAGGACATCCGCGCCGGCCGCTGGCGGGGCTCGGCCAAGAACGAGTGCGGCATCCACTTGCCGTCCGCCCGCTGGAGCGCCATCGGCGGCGACCTGTAGGAGCCGTCCGCGAGTGGCACGACCTTCCGTTCGTCGCGAGCGGAGTAGGTTCCGCTCAGACCTCTCACGCTGAGGCCCCCCCACCCCAACTCTCCCCCGCAAATGGGGGGAGGGAGTAACCGTGCGAGTTCCCGAATTCCCCCTTTCCGGCGAAAGGAAGAGGGGGCAACCGTGCTCGTGACCCAATTCCCCCTCCCCCTTGATGGGGGAGGGATGGGGTGGGGGTGGCCACGTGTTGACGTGTATGCCCGGTCCTGTCCCGGCAACAAAAAAAGGCCCCGCCGAGGCGGGGCCTTTTGTCTTGATCCGGAACCCGGATTTAGGACGAGTAGTACATCTCCCACTCGACCGGGTGCGGGGTGTGCTCGAAGTTGTAGACCTCTTCCCACTTCAGCTCGATGTAGCCGTCGATGAGGTCGTCGGTGAACACGTCGCCCCGCTTGAGGAACTCGCGGTCGGCGTCGAGCGAGTCGATGGCCTCGCGCAGCGAGCCGCACACCGTCGGAACGCCTTCCAACTCCTCGGGCGGCAGGTCGTAGAGGTTCTTGTCCATCGGGTCGCCCGGGTGGATCTTGTTCTGGATGCCGTCCAGGCCGGCCATCAGCATCGCCGCGAAGCCGAGGTACGGATTGGCGGTCGGATCGGGGAAGCGGACCTCGACCCGCTTGCCCTTGGGGCTGGTGGCGAACGGGATACGGCATGACGCCGAGCGGTTGCGCGCCGAGTAGGCCAGCAGCACCGGCGCCTCGAAGCCCGGGATCAGCCGCTTGTAGCTGTTGGTCGACGGGTTGGTGAAGGCGTTGATGGCCTTGGCGTGCTTGACGATGCCGCCGATGTAGTAGAGCGCCGTCTCCGAGAGGTCGGCGTAGCCGGACCCGGCGAAGGTCGGCTTGCCGTCCTTCCAGATCGACTGGTGGGTGTGCATGCCCGAACCGTTGTCGCCGGCCACCGGCTTCGGCATGAAGGTCGCCGACTTGCCGTAGGTCTGGGCGACCATCTGGACGCAGTACTTGTAGATCTGCACCTGGTCGGCGGCGCGCACCAGCTCCTGGAAGGTCACGCCCAGCTCATGCTGGCTCGGCGCCACCTCGTGGTGGTGCTTGTCCATGCGCAGGCCCATCTCCTGCATCACCGTGACCATCTCGGCGCGCAGGTCCTGGGCCGAGTCGACCGGCGGCACGGGGAAGTAGCCGCCCTTGACCGGCGGACGGTGGCCGGCATTGCCCTCGGGCAGGATACGGCCGGTGACGTACGGACCCTCTTCGGAGCTGAACTCGTAGAAGCACTTGTCCATCTGCACGCTGTAGCGCACGTCGTCGAAGACGAAGAACTCGGCTTCCGGACCGAAGTAGGCGGTGTCGCCGACGCCGGTCGAGCCGAGGTAGGCCTCGACCTTCTTGGCCACCGAGCGCGGATCGCGGGCGTAGGGCTGGCCGGTCGACGGCTCCATGACGTCGCAGAACAGGATCAGCGTCGATTGGGCGTAGAACGGGTCCATCACCGCGGTCCCGGCATCGGGGATCAGCGCCATGTCGGATTCGTTGATCGCCTTCCAGCCGGCGATGGACGAGCCATCGAACATGATGCCGTCGGCGAAGGCGTCCTCGTCGACGAACTCCGAGGTCATGGTCAGGTGCTGCCACTTGCCGCGCGGGTCGGTGAAGCGCAGGTCGACGTACTTGATGTCGTTCTCCTTGATCACCTTGAGCACGTCGGATGGCGTTTTGCAGTTGAGGGTCATAGTCCAGTGTTCCCTAATCGATTAGTGCTTGCAGGATTGTTTGAGACGGCTTGCGCCGAGACGGACGCCAAACGCGGACACGGCCTCAGATGGCCTCGGTTCCGCGATCCCGTCGTCGACGACCAGCTCGATCTTCACCTTGGGCAGGAAGTCAACCACGTACTCGGCGCCGCGGTAAAGTTCGGTGTGGCCTTTTTGACGGCCAAAGCCCTTGGCCTCGATGACGGTGATGCCTTGGAGTCCCACCTCCTGGAGGGCCTCCTTCACCTCATCGAGCTTGAAGGGCTTGATGATGGCCTCGATTTTTTTCATGCCTTGTCTGTGCTGAGACGGTATTCACCTGACAGTTGGCTTCACTGAGAGGTGTGGCCATGCCGCCCCTGGAGGGGTTGTAAGATGGAGTTAGCAACTTCATCGCAACACCAACAGGAGATGGCATGAATGAGGGGTGAACGGTCAAGCATCCTGGCTCTGATAAGGTGTTGGGAGAGGCGGATAGGTTTCAGGCTGGATTGTCTTTTAGGGCACTGCGACCCTGTACAGGAGATGACCCG
>Ga0209568_1000214_pt1 | contig 20399 bp, 20 predicted proteins | sample WorMetOlspDAHAB2_FD_187406 | JGI IMG/M metagenome (GOLD analysis project Ga0209568, IMG submission 187406) | Marine gutless worms symbiont microbial communities from Max Planck institute for Marine Microbiology, Germany - Olavius sp. DAHAB.2... ...
AACAACAGCTCTGGCAAGCGATCGAAACCATCGAAGGAGAAACCAAAATGCGCTACGTCACCAGTGTCGAACGATTGGCTATTCAGAGGGGGATGCAACAAGGCCTGGAGCAAGGTCTGGAGCAAGGCCTGGAGAAAGGCAGGCTGGAAGGCAGGCTGGCAGGGAAGATCGAGGGCCTGGAACGCCTGCTGGTCAAACGCTTCGGTCCCCTGGATGAAGCAACCCACCAGCGTTTCGGGACCGCCACTCTGGAACAACTCGATCTTTGGGCCGATCGCATTCTGGATGCATCCACGGTAGATGCCGTGTTCGAGGGACATTGACGCAAGAGGATGCTGAAGCTCCCAGCGCGGCAGAGCCATAATCGGTGGTGTTCTAATTTTGTTGCTGTCGAGTATAGGGTGCCTTGAAAACTCCCTATCATGAGGGGCTTAAGACACCCTATAAACCAGAAACAACAAAGTTAGAACACCATCCCATAATCCAAAGTATCATTGATGCGGTTCGTCCTTTGCGCCTTTACGGTTCGAATCATTCCGCGGTTGCTTTGTTCCCCGGCCCCTCTACTTCGAATACCTCCCACAGGGGGATCTCCAGGGCTTCCAGGGTGGCGATGACCAGGGGCTCGGCGGCGGCGAAGACGGTGCCTTGGTCGAAGCCGTCGGGGCCTGGTAAAAAACGGATGACGTACTGCTCCAGGGGATCGATCACCAGGTACTCGCGAATGATGTACTAGATAAAAAGCGTCAGCACGCCCGTATAGCCATAGAGCCGGTCCTGGGAGATTTCACCGTTGGCGTAGAAGCCGACCAGGGGGAAATCCCCCAGCTCCGAGGCGATGAGCTTGAGCTCATCGGAATCCTCGCCGAACAGGTTACGGCCACGTCCCAGGCAGGAAATGTAGATGCCTCCCCGCGGGGGGCCGTCGAGGGCCTTCGCGATCGCCGTGAGCATGCGCAGCAGGTCCGCCCGCGCGGTATCGGCGTCACGCCGGCAAAACATCACGTGTCCGCCCTGCTCGACCAGGTCGCCGATGGCGACGAGGCCGTTCTGCGGATCGATGCCGACCAGGTTGCGTACCAGGTAATCGCCGGTGTCGGAGCCGACGATGGGAAGACCGGCGAAGATATAGCCGCCGATGCGGGCCAGATCCCGGGACAGGATCTCTCCGATGTCCTCCTTCAACACATCCAGGGCCGGGCGCCCATCGAGCTGAATCATGATGTTGCGCTGGGCCTCGGTGACGACCCGGTACGGACCGATCGGGGCGCAGCCCTGGCTCAGGCGGGTGACTACGCCCACTTCCTGGGAGAAGAACACTCCCGCGACGCCGCCCTGGGTGAGCCCGTCCGCGTACAGATGGACATTATCCCGGGAGCTGGCCAGACCACCGACCAGGAAGCCGGAGACCGTGCGCGCGGCAAGCTGCTTGATCAGGGCCTCGGTCAGGGGATTGGGGGGATCGGCGTGGACCAGCCCGAGAAAGGGCTGGCGGGCTTCCATCCAGTCGCCGTTGCGCCGCGTAAAGTCGTCCAGGTCCTTGAGGATGGAGGGAAAAACGCGGAAGGAGTCGTCGGGAAACTCCCCGATCATCGCCACCACCGCGGGCTGCTCATAGTACTCGACCCCGGTGGCGCAGATCCCCATGCCGACGGCACCCACCCAGTGCGCTACCCCGGTGGACGCGCGAAAGAGGTCGAGCACCTCGCCCATGTGTCCCGCGAGCGCATCCGTAACATAGAGAATGCCCAGATTACCCGTTTCAGGAACCTGCCCGAGCGCGCTCAGGCAACGATTCGCCGCCTCGCGCCAATCAGCGCCGGCTGCATGTCCGAATGAGAAACCTGTCATCTCTGCGTTCTCTGATTGAGTCGGTTATCTGATGCCGTCAAAGCTACCGGATTATCGGCTTCCAGTCACCAGCTTCGGATTCGGAAGCCGACGCAGACGGACGTTATGCTCGGTAGCCGAACCTCCCGTTCATTGCCAGGTAGTGGGTGAGTTGAAAGTGGGAATCGATTCGATCCCCTCTCCCGGCGGGAGAGGGGCTTTTCGTGCCCACTTGAAGAACTACCACTACCCATTGTCAGTGAGCGTGTGTCCAAAATGGAGGGACTCCAAGTACAGACCGATGGCCCGGCTTTTCCCTCAGGTCACCGGATCAAGAAACAGCTCCCGGAGAACGTCCGGGTGTTCGTTTGCAGTTCGGATCAGCGACCGGGCGGCGCCGCTCGGTTTTCGCCGACCCTGCTCCCATTCCTGGAGCGTCCGCACGGAAACTCCAAGCAGCTTGGCAAACTCACTTTGGGGCATCTTCACGCGGTAGCGGGCGATTGCCACCGGGCCATGAATGGCAGCGGCTTCGCCGCCCTTCATTTCACGCAGGGATTCGAGCAGCTCAGCGCCAATATCCCGACCCGCGTCCCGCTCGAGGAGCTCGTCTTCAGTCTTCGGCATGTTTAAGCATCTCCCTGGCGGCATTGAGCACATAGGCTGGCAGGTTGTCTCGAGCGCTCTTAGCATAGATCAGTAGCAGCCACACCCGGCCCTTGGCCGGTTGGTTGTAGTAGACGACGCGTACACCGCCACGTTTCCCGCGTCCTGCCTGAGACCAGCGCACCTTCCGCACACCGCCTGTTCCTGGGACCACATCCCTGCTTCAGGATTGGCCGAAATCCAAGCGCAGAATTCACCGCGCTCCTCTTCGGTCCAGTAGTCTCGCCATAGACGGGTAAACGAGGGTGTTTCGGCGACGGTCAACATTTTTCGTAGTATACGTCATTGCCGCATACCGAGTGTTCCGAATGTCCTCTGCCGGACGCATTGCTGCCGTTCCGATCCCGGACTTGGATCGCGGAACTGGCTCGCAAACGGTTACAGGTAACCGCCGCCGTGCGGCCTGCCGTGCTCAAACCTCGGCCAAATCCCCTTTCTCCTGCAACCAGCCGCGCCGGTCCGCCGCCCGTTTCTTGGCCAGCAGCATGTCCATCAGGGAGCTGCTCGCTTCCCGCTCCTCCACCGCCTCTTCCACTGTAAGCTGGACCAATCTCCGGGTGTCGGGGTGGATGGTGGTCTCCCGCAGCTGCATGGGATTCATCTCGCCGAGTCCCTTGAAGCGTTGCACGCTGACCTTGCCCCTGAGCCGCTCCGCCCGGATGCGATCCAGCACGCCCTGCCGCTCGGCGTCGTCCAGGGCATAAAAGACCTGTTTGCCCACGTCGATGCGGTACAGGGGCGGCATCGCCACATAGATATGTCCCTTCTCCACCAGGCTCGGAAAGTGCTTCAGAAACAGGGCGCACAAGAGGGTTGCGATATGGGCGCCGTCCGAGTCCGCGTCGGCCAGGACACAGATCTTGCCGAACCGCAGCCGCGAGAGGTCGCGGCTTCCGGGATCCACGCCGACGGCGACGGCGATGTCATGTACCTCCTGCGAGCCCAGCACCTCCGCGGGATCGACCTCCCAGGTATTCAGGATCTTACCGCGCAGGGGCATGACGGCCTGAAACTCCCGATCCCGAGCCTGCTTGGCCGAGCCTCCGGCGGAGTCGCCTTCCACCAGGAAGAGCTCGCTCTGCTCCGGATCGGTGGAGGTACAATCCGCCAGCTTGCCGGGCAGGGCCGGCCCCTGGGAGACTTTTTTGCGCGTCACCTTGCGTCCAACCCGCAGCCTGGCCTGGGCCGCGCCGATCGCGAGCTCGGCGATACGTTCAGCCTCGGCCACATGCCGATTGAGCCACAGGCTGAAGGCGTCTTTCACGACGCCGGAGACGAACGCGGCGCACTCCCGAGACGACAGCCGCTCCTTGGTCTGGCCGGAGAACTGGGGTTCCAGCAGCTTCACCGACAGGATGTAGCTGCAGCGCGTCCAGACGTCCTCCGGGGTCAGCTTGACCCCCCGCGGGAGCAGGTTCCGAAATTCGCAAAACTCCCGCACCGCCTCCGTAAGCCCGGTACGCAGACCATTGACGTGAGTGCCGCCCTGGACCGTGGGAATCAGATTCACATAGCTCTCGGTGACCGGATCGCCGCCCTCCGGCAACCACGCCAGGGCCCAGCTCGCGGCCTCGTTGGCGCCCTCCAGGTCGCCGACGAACGGATCGGCGGGGATGGTTTCGAGGTCTGCGAGGGACCGGCTCAGGTAGTCCTTGAGACCGTCCCGGTAGCACCAGGTCTGCTCCTCGCCGTTGGTCTCGTCCCGGAAGCTGACTTTAAGTCCCGGACAGAGCACGGCCTTTGCCCGCAGCAGGTGTTTTAATGGAAACTGGGAGAACTTGGGACTGTCGAAATAGCGCTCGTCCGGCCAGAAGCGCAGGGTGGTGCCGGTGTCGGCGCGCCCGACGCTGCCGATCACCTCGAGCGCCGAGACCTTATCACCGTGGGCGAAGGTCATCTTGTGCTCCTTGCCGTCGCGCCGGATCCGGACCTCCAGGCGCCTGGAAAGGGCGTTCACCACCGAGACGCCGACGCCGTGCAGGCCGCCGGAGAAGCGGTAGCTGGCGGTGGAGAATTTGCCCCCGGCGTGCAGCTTGGTGAGGATTACCTCGACGCCGGGCAGACCCTGCTGGGGGTGCAGGTCCACCGGCATGCCGCGACCATCGTCCCTGACCTGCAGAGAGCCGTCGTCGCAGAGCACCACCTCGAGCTTGTGGGCAAAGCCGGCGATGGCCTCGTCCACGCTGTTGTCGATCACCTCCTGGGCCAGATGGTTGGGCCGGGTGGTATCCGTATACATGCCCGGACGCTTGCGCACCGGGTCGAGCCCGCTCAGGACCTCGATGGCGGAGGCGTCGTAGCTGCCGCTCATGGCCGGATTCGGATTTCCTTCGGGGGTTACCCCTGGCTGCTGGGATAACCGTGCTGAGATGGCCGGCTGGTCTGCCGGATGAATTGACCGTCTACCCGTCGTAAGTTACCTTAGCCCGCGACTTGGTTTCAAACGCAAAGGGTGTGCGTCGAGGCTGGAATCCGGCGCATTCCTTTGAACGGCGCCTAGTAAGATATTTCACCTTATTTTTCATTCTCAAGCCCGTAGGGTGGGCTGTGCCCACCATCCAGCAAGGTATCGGTGGGCACAGCCCGCCCTACGGGATTATGAAAAATATGTAGAAACGGAGTACTAGAAATCTCCACGCATTGGTTGGAACGGGCACCTTACCCCCAATGACCCACGCGACAGATACCCGACCCCAGGGCTTCGAAGATACCCTCACGGAGCTGGAATCCCTGGTCGATACCCTGGAACAGGGCGAGCTGACCCTCGAACAATCGCTGGCCCACTTCGAGCGCGGCATCGAGCTGACCCGCACCTGCCGCAAGGCCCTGGACGCAGCCGAGCAGAAGGTCCGCATCCTCACCAATGAGTCGCCGGAACCCTTCCCGAACCATGACTGATCCACGCCTGCAGGCCTTTCTGGCCGAATGCCGGGACCGCGTGACCGCGGCCCTCGAGGCCCAGCTCCCGGCACCGGAGATCCAGCCCGAGCCCCTGCACCGAGCCATGCGCTACGCGGTCCTCGGCGGGGGCAAATACATCCGCCCGGCGCTGACCTATGGTGCCGGGCTTGCCATCGGGTTGCCCCCGGAGCTGTTGAACGCCCCCGCCTGCGCCTTGGAGCTGACCCATGCCTACTCGCTGATCCACGACGACCTGCCGGCCATGGACGACGACGATCTGCGCCGGGGTCGGCCCACCTGCCACAAGGTATTCGGCGAGGCCATGGCGATCCTGGCGGGGGACGCGCTGCAGACCCTGGCGTTTCAGATCCTGGCCTCGGATGACACGGTTCCGGGGGGCGCGCAGGCCCAAATCGCCATGCTGGATACCCTCGCCCGCGCCGCCGGCTCCCGCGGCATGGCCGGCGGACAGGCCCTGGATCTGGCCGTTGCCGCGTCCGACCGAGAGCTCGACCTGGTCGCGCTGGAGAACATCCATATCCACAAGACCGGGACCCTGATTCGAGCCAGCGTGCGCATGGCCACCCTCGTGCGCCCCGAGCTGACTCCGGAGTCTGCCGACCACCTCGATCGCTACGCCAAGTGTCTGGGCCTGGCCTTTCAGATCCGCGACGATATCCTGGACGTGGAGGGAGAAACGGCCGTAATCGGCAAGACCAGGGGCAAGGATCAGGCCCAAAGCAAGGCCACCTACCCGGCGCTGCTGGGCCTCGCTGGGGCCCGTGAGCAGGCCCGCGGGCTGGTTACCGAGGCGTTGACGAACCTGCAGGACTTCGACGAACGCGCCGATCCCCTGCGCCGAATCGCGCGTTACATCGTCGATCGGGAGCGGTGAGCAATCCTGAATTATTTGGCGTTGCCTGAGATGGCGTCGTGTCGGGTTACGGCGCGTTCGACGGTGTTTGTGTTCTTCGAGAGCGGACAGTGCGCCTAACCCGACCTACATCCACATGACCCTCCGGCGGCTTGTACGTGCGGACCTCTCTATCAAGTGTAGGTCGGGTGGTAGTGGTAGTTTTTCAAGCACAAAAGCCCCTCTCCCGCCGGGAGAGGGGTTGGGGAGAGGGGATCGAATCGGTTCCCACTTTCAACTCACCCACCACCGGTCGGGTCAGGCGCATCCCCGCGATCGCGGTGTGCCGCCTGGACGGACCGCGCCGTAACCCGACAACCGAGCTGCGCCGAATCATTCAGAATTGCTTTTAACCAGGCAGCTTCTCAGGCAAAACGGGCTGTCTGATGGCGTTGTCCCAGGGCCTCCTGCATGGTATCGATCAGGGAAAAGGCATCCTTGAGGTGGCTGCGTTCCGGGGATGAGAGCTCATCCAAAGATAAATAGTTGTCCGCCTTGCGGCCGGCTCGAATGCGGCGCGCCTGGTGCCGTATGCGCAGGGCGCCGATAAGCTCCAGGGCGTCGATCAGATTGGCGGCGCCGTCGCGACTCAAGGCCCGGACCTGCGCTCCCGCCTGCAGGCGTTCGATGGTGTTGATCGGCCCGATTCCGGCGGAGAGCGCATGCACCCGGGCCAGATCCACCACCGGCACGGTTCCGCGGTTTTTGAGGTCCAGGGTGTGGTCGTGATCGCCGCCGTGGATGAGCACGAAGTTGCGGAAGAAACCGAGCGGTGGCCGATGCTTGAGGGCGTTGGCGGCCATGTAGGCGATAAAAATGCGGTTGGCACGGGAGCGTTCCAGCACATGCCGTTGCAGCTCCCCGAACAGCTCCCCCGGATCGTGCACGGGGCGCAGGTCGAAGAAGACATTGGCCAGCATAAGCGCCATCGGCTCGGGACGTTCGATCCAATCCGCAAAATACCTGCGCCAGATCCGTAGCGGCTGACGCCACTTCGGATTGCGGGCCATTACATCACCTGGGCAGTGGTCGTAACCGCAGGCAGCGAGCCCCTCGTTCACGCGATTGGCCAGAGCAGCAAAATATTCGTCATCCTCGGCCTTGACCTGATCGGCGATCAGCAGGGCGTTGTCCTGATCGGAATGGGTCGACTGCTCGCGGCGTGCCTGAGAGCCACCCGCCAGCCAGGCATAGGGCGCCGGGGGCGGGCCGAGCGCCGCCTCCGCCAGCTCCAGCAGGCGGGTGGTGAAGGCATCGGTCACGGCGCTGATCGCCTGGCCGACCTGATTCGCGGAGGCGCCGCCGGCGACCAGGTTGACCTGCAGCTCCGGGACCTTGGCGCTGATCCGGACCAGGGTTGCGAGGCTTTTTGCCCTATAAATATCCCCCACCAGGTAGACCGCATTGGCGCTCTGGAAGCGCACCAGGTCGGAGCTGGACACGACGCCGACTACCCGGCCGTCGTCTAGCACGGGTAGATGGTGTACGTTGAGCCGGGTCATGGCGATCAGGACCTGAAAGCCCAGGGTATCCGCCTCGATGGTGTGGAGATTCTTCGTCATGATCGCGCGCACCGGGGTCGTATAGGGCAAACCGGCGGCGATGCACCGGCTGCGCAGATCGCGATCCGTGATCATGCCGACGAGACGCTCCCCTTCCATGAGCATCAGCGATGAGGCGTGCTGCTCGGTCATGATCCGCGCGGCATCGCGGATGTCGGCGTCGGGCGTGGCGGCGACCAGGGGACGACTGAGCAGATCCGAGACGCGGACGGTTATTTCCCCTGCGCCGGCGGCCACTCCTTCCTTGATCCGGTGTAAGGCGTTGCGAAGGCGTTCGGTGACCCGATGCTCGAAGTGGTCGGAAAAGGCCCGGTGCTGCTCGCGCAGGCGATCCAGATCCGCGCAGGAGAGCAGATAGGCCAAGGTGTCCTCGGCGGCACTGCAAGAAAAGAGGGGCTCAGGGTGATCCCGCGGGCGGCAGTGCCACGGGAACAGGTCGCCCTCGGCGAGCTTGCCGACCAGCTCGCCGCGCTCGTCGCGCAGCTCGACGGCGCCACTGCGTATGATGTACAGATAGGGTTGGTCCGCGTCATCCGGCGGACAGGGAGTACCCCGGCGGAAGTAACGCACCGAAAGCCGTTTGGGCAGTTGCCCCAGTACCTCTTCGGGTAGGAGATCGAAGGGATGGTGACCGGCGAGAAAATCGCGGATTTCGATGAGCTCTACGTCCATCATCCTTTACGGATTTGTTCAGTTTCCAGGGGGAAACCGTGAGACTTTCATAGAAAATGATCTATTTGTATGAGCAATTACAATTTCTCGAAGAAGCCATAGCTGATCACTCAAATCAACCGCTATATTTCATGCTGGTTATCGCGGAGTTATGCGCCGATTGCCGCCAGCGGCTCGACATGATGCTTTGGTTTATGAGCCGATAAATCATAAGTCGTCTGCAGATTGAGCCAGAACTCCGGGGACGTATTAAAAGCCTCGGCAAGCAGCCAGGCAGTGTCAGGAGATACGCCCCGCTTACCCCGGATAATTTCATTAATCCGCTGCACGGGAATTCCGATATGGGCTGCAACCGCTTTCTGCGACAACCCCATTGGTTCGAGAAACTCCTTGAGCAATATGATCCCGGGATGGGTTGCTATTCTATGGAAAGGTATCATACTGCTATCTCCGATAATTCGTTAATGGTAGTCGATGATTCGGACTTCATAGGCATTTGAGTTTTGCCACCGGAACAGGATGCGCCATTGAGCATTGATGCGAATACTATGAAAACCTTTGAAATCTCCTTTCAGTGCCTCCAATCTGTTTCCAGGCGGCGATTTGAGATCATCCAACGACCGGACTACATTGAGCACGTCCGGCTTGTAAAGCGCGGACGCAATAAGTTGCGAAGGTAGTCGTCTGACGCGAGCATTCGCTATGCCGTGATACAAATCCGATGTTGCCTGGTTTCCGAACGATACGATCATGCGCGGAGATTAACGCTTTCACGGAACCCATGCAACAGTCTTTGGTTCTCCTCCGCCGCGCACAAAAAAGCCCCGCCTGAGCGGGGCTTGGGCAAGACATCGTCCCTAATGCCGCATCAGTGCGCGGTGGCTTCTCCAACACCCCTGGGGATACGGATGTCCTCGACCAGATGCTGGATGTGCTCCGGCGGCTCGGCGGTCACCTTCGAGACCAGAATCGCCACCGCGAAGTTGACCAGCGCACCGACCGCCCCGAAGGCATTCGGCGAGATACCCAGGAACCAGCTCGGCTCCAGGTCGCCCAGGAAGGCGGTACCGGGAACGAAGAAGATACCCTTGTGCTGGAACACATAGGCCATGGTCACGCTGATACCCGCGATCATGCCCCAGATGGCCCCGGCCTTGTTGATCTTTTTGTTGAAGATGCCCATCATCAGCACCGGGAAGATGGAGCTCGCCGCCAGACCGAAGGCGATGGCCACGGTGCCGGCCGCGAAGTCCGGCGGGTGCAGACCGAGGTATCCGGCCAGGGCGATGGCACCGGCCATGGAGATACGTCCCGCCAGCAGCTCCCCTTGCTCCGAGATACCGGTCCAGAACACGCCCTTGAGCAGGTCATGGGAGATAGCCGAAGAGATGGCGAGCAGGAGACCGGCGGCCGTCGAGAGCGCGGACGCCAGACCGCCGGCCACCACCAATGCGATGACCCAGTTCGGCAGCCCGGCGATCTCCGGGCTGGCCAGGACCATGATGTCCTTGTCGACCTTGACCATCTCGTTGCCCTTCCAGCCGAAGGATTCGGCCTTGGCCGCGAACGCCGCGTTCTTATCATTGTAGTACTGAATGCAGCCGTCGCCGTTCTTGTCCTCGAACTGCAAGAGACCCGTGGTCTCCCAGTTCCTGAACCACTGCGGGCGTGCGTCGTAGACCAGGTTGCCGGTCTCCTCGCCGACGGGACCGATCTGGATGGTCTCCATCAGATTCAGGCGGGCCATGGCGCCGACGGCGGGGGCCGTGGTGTAGAGAATGGCGATGAACACCAGGGCCCAACCGGCCGAGCTGCGGGCATCGGCGACCTTGGGTACGGTGAAGAAGCGGATGATGACGTGGGGCAGGCCCGCGGTCCCGATCATCAGCGATACGGTGTAGACGAACATGTTGAGCTTGCTGCCCATGATCTGGGTCGAGTATTCCCTGAAGCCGAGCTCGGTAACTACCAGGTCCAACTTATCCAGCAGGTACCTCCCGGAGCCGTCGGCCATCTCGCTGCCCAGACCGATCTGAGGGATCGGCATCCCGGTGAGATTGAGCGAGATGAAGATCGCCGGGATGGTGTAGGCGAAGATCAACACGCAGTATTGAGCGATCTGGGTATAGGTGATGCCCTTCATGCCGCCGAGCACGGCGTAGATGAAGACGATCCCCATGCCCACATACAGGCCCAACTCATAGCTCATCTCCAGAAACCGGGAGAAAGCCACGCCGATCCCCTTCATCTGGCCGATGACGTAGGTAATCGACACGATGAGCAGGCACACGACAGCCACGATCCGAGCCGTGTGGGAGTAGTAACGATCGCCGATAAACTCCGGTACCGTGAACTTTCCGAACTTGCGCAGATAGGGCGCCAGCAGCATGGCCAGGAGCACATAGCCGCCGGTCCAGCCCATCAGGTACACGGAGCCGCCATAGCCGCTGAAGGCGATCAGGCCCGCCATGGAGATGAAGGAGGCGGCGGACATCCAGTCCGCGGCGGTCGCCATCCCGTTGGCGACCGGATTGATGCCCTTGCCGGCGACGTAGAACTCGCCGGTGGAGCCGGCACGGGCCCAGAACGCAATACCGACGTAGATCGCGAAGGTCACACCGACGATGAGGTAAGTAAGCAGTTTCAGATCCACTGATCTTTCCCCCGTGCTTCAGTCTTCGTGAACGCCGAATTTCCTGTCGAGCTGACCCATCCGCACGGCATAGACGAAGATCAGCACGAGGAAGGTGTACATGGCCCCCTGCTGGGCGAACCAGAAACCCAGCTTGTAACCACCGAACGAAATGGTGTTGAGCACGTCCACCAAGAGGATTCCGCAGCCATAGGAGACCAGGAACCAGATGGTGAGCAGTATGATCAGCAAACGCAGGTTCGCCGACCAGTAGGCGGCGCGATTCTCGGGCGTCATGGGTAGTCACTCCTCTGGTAGATAGGTTTTTTGGTTTTTTCGTTGAGCGGGGTGACGGACAACATCGAAACCATCACCATCCACTACCCGCTGCCCCGGTCCGGTATCCGGCGGCAGGACATCCGGCCCTGGCCCTAGTATCCCATTTCATCCCATTTTGCACTTGTAGAACGGCCTCCGTGCCGTTCCGCAAACTGTTCTGTTCGGAACGCCAGGTCGGGCGTTCCCTACAGCAAAATCAGGCGAAATGATGTACTAGCCCGTTTCGTCGCCGAGCCGCGGCCCGCTACGACTGAGGGACATTCTGTTGCCGCCCGGCCCGACCCGGCCTGTCAACGACCGTCCGTATCATTCGATCCCCTCTCCCCAAGCTCCCCGGGAGCGCTGGCATCTTGCCGGCTTCCGTAGGTACCGGTCGGCGGGAAGGCAAGGCGGTATCCCCGGATCGGCGCCTCAGTGACGCCTGCCGCCTGGAAGGCGGCGCTCCCGACCACGGTCTTTTGCGGCTCCCTCGGAGGGAGCGGGGGCGCAGCCGTCGGCTCCGATCCGGGCCCCCTTCCAGAACTCCGAATCGTCGAGGTTGAGCATCTTGCCCAGACTGGAGAGTCCGCTGCCTCCGTTTGAGAGCTCCTCCACGAGCTGGGACATGCCGGCGTACATCCCAGGCCCCCCTGGTGGCCACCCTGACCGGCGTACATGCCGGCGGTGTGGGACTGACCCTCGGCGTAGGCGCCTGCCGGCTGGTGTCGGGGATACATCCCTGCCGGCGGTGCACCGTAGTGGCCCCCATCCGCATAAGGCATCTTATACCCAAAGGGATTTCGAAATCAGACTATTGCTCGAGCGACTCGTATAACTCCTGATCCGCCGGGTCACACCCACGGCAACCGCCGTTGCAACCGGTGCCTGCGGGCAGTTTGCGCACCCGGCCCTTATGCTCCAGGGTCGCCAGCATGCCGCGCAAGGCATCGGGATCGGTATCGAAATGCCGGGCCATATCGATCAGGGCCGCGCGTTTGTGCTCGGCCAGATAGCTCCTCAGCTCGGAAAGAATCATGGTTATCCTCCAGAGAGGCCCGGCCGGATTCAGCGCCAAGATGCATGCATAAACATCGGTATCGGCTACGCCTACCTCGAAGGCGGCAACCGGAACATCGACCAGAGTCGGGTCTTCGAGGTCTACTATCGCGCGGTCCTCAACGAACGTGCGGCCATCACCGCCGATGTCCAGTACATGAAGGATGAGCTCACCAAAGAAAATCCCCGTCAGGACGATCCCAAGGGCTGGCTCTTCGGTTTGCGTCCGACCGCGGAGTTCTGAGTGAGTTGCCGGAATCCAGGGCCAGGGGTGGCAAAAACAGCGGGGGTTCGACTCAGGAAATCGCCGAGCTGTCCGGTTTGCCGGAAGTATCCGAGAATCGTTTATAGACCTGTTCCCCGAGCCGTTTCGATACCACATCCTGCAGTTCCGGATTACTCATGTAGCTGGTGAACAGCGCCTCGTTCAGGTCCATACGCTCGATAAAGAGCGACTCCAACGCCTGACGGAACACCAGCTGGAATTTATCGGCCGGACTGGCCTCGGCGGCACGGCGCAAGGCATCATCCGACACGGCTGCTGCGGTCAATTGGTCGAAAAAGAGCTGATCCGCTTCCCGCTCCTGCAGGTCCCGGAAGCGCGCTACCGCCCGATCGAGTATGGCATTCATGTCCTTGTGATCCGACGGTGACTGTCGCCGTTTGGGCGCGAAGAAGACGGCAGCGAAGGCATCGACCTCCTGCCGAAGATAAATTCCGGACCCGTCCAACTCCCCTTTGACCACATAAAGCCGATCCGGGTCCACCTCCTCACCCATGACCGAGCCTTCGTAATACTGCCGGAACGCCTCCCGGATTTCATCGGGATTATTCACGAAGTCGAGAACGAAGGTATCCTCCTTCAGCGGATGGATACGGTTGAGCCGGGACAGGGTTTGCACGGCCTGTATTCCGGCGATCCGCTTGTCCACATACATGGTGTGCAGCAAGGGCTGATCGAAGCCGGTCTGATACTTCTCCGCCACCAGCAGGACGCGGTAATCGGGTCTGGCGAAGATCTCCGGCAGCGCTTTTTCCCGGATGCCGCCGTTCATCTCCACCTCGGTATAGGTCTTTTCCGGCGTTTGGTCGTCCTCGACCGTGCCGGAGAAGGCCACCAGGCTCTTGATGGGATAGCCCTTCTCGCCGATGTAGCGGTCGAACGACTGCTTGTAGCGTACTGCCTCCAACCGCGAGCCGGTGACCACCATCGCCTTGGCGTGACCGCCGATCCGGTGCCGCGTGTGGTGCTGGAAGTGCTCGACCATCACCTCCGTCTTCTGCGCCATATTGTGGGGGTGCAGCCGCAGGAATCGCGTCAGCGCCCGCGCTGCCTTCTTGCGCTCGACGTTGGGGTCGTCCTCACACGCCTTGAGCAATCGGTAATAGGTCTTGTAGCTGATATAGTGAGCGAGTACGTCCATGATGAACCCTTCCTCGATCGCCTGCCGCATCGTGTAGCGGTGGAAAGGTTCGCCATTGCGGCCGAATATGGCCAGGGTCTTGTGCTTCGGCGTGGCAGTGAAGGCGAAGAAGCTCATAATCCACGGCGAAATGGACCAGGCTGCGTTTCCTGAATTCGAAGATCTTTTCCCGCGGGTCGCGGTTGCTGCGGTATTGGTGGATGGCATCGGCCACTGTCTGGTTACTGAGCGGATTCTTCAGCTCCAATGTAACCACCGGCACGCCGTTGACGCTCAACACCACATCCAGCGACTGTGCCGACTTGGGGCTGAAATAGAGCTGCCGGGTCAACCCCGGACGGTTGGCGCGGTAACGCGCCTCCAGCTCCGGGTCGAGGCCATGGGCCGGGCGGAAAAAGGCGATCCGCAAGGTCTTACCGAAGCACTTGAAGCCGTGCCGCAGCGTAGCGAGCGAGCCGTGCGTATCCATCCACTTGCACAGGGCCTCCAGCACCCGCTCGCCGGTCTTGTCGCCGTGCAGGGCTGTGAGCTTCTTCCAGGTCCTGGCCTGGGTGGTGCGGATGAAATCCAGCGCCACCGCGGGAAAGATGGCCCGCTCGCGGTCGAACGATTCAGAGTCGTGCTTCTCGTACCCTTGGGTGAGCAGAACCTCTTCGATAGCAGTCTCGAAGGCGGCTTCGCTGGTTCGCTTCATACTTCCATCCTTTACTTACTCTGCCGGTTAGTTAAAGAAAACCGAGTTTCCTTAACTTAAGAACAGCTCAAGGTAACGATCGAACGAGTAGACCCGGCCTCGCTGCTGACCTGTGATTTCGGCAAGAATCCCTTTTTCGATCAATGTCTTGATCAGCGCATTGGCCGTGGGGGTGGTCACGTTCAACGCCTGTTCCAGGTCGCTGGCCTTGATCACCGGCTTGCGGTAGAGGAAATTCAGCGCCTGTCGCGCCGACGCGGCCCGTTTGCCCATCCCCATGGCGGTCTGCTCCACTTCGGTTCGCAAGGCCAGTATTTGCCGGAACACCTCCCGCCCCTTGGTGGCGGTCTGGGCGACACCATTGAGAAAAAACCGCACCCAATGGATCAGATCGTTGCTTACTCGTACTCGCATCAGGGCGTCGTAGTAACTTGCCCGGTTGCGCTCGAAGAAGTCCGACAGATACAAGGAAGGCTTGGCCAGCAGCCCATGGCTGACCAGATAGAGCGGAATCAGCAGGCGTCCGATACGCCCGTTGCCGTCCAGGAACGGGTGGATCGTCTCGAACTGATAGTGACTGATGGTGGCACGAATCAAATGCGGGATCCGCTCATCACCTCGACGGGTTTGAGGCCCAGGAATTCGAAGATGTAGGGATCGCGGATGTCGAGCGCGGTCTTCGTCTCGGCATGTTGGTGGGCGAGCTCGGATAGCTTTGTTTTGTCACGGGACAGCCCGAAACGTTCGTAGTAAAGACTGCCGATCTGGCGCTTGAGCTCGCGCACCGACCAGTTGCCGCGGATGCACTCGACTTCGTAGAAGGCGCGTTGGTAGTGGTGAATTTTTAAATGGCTAGCATAGACTTTTCTTTGACCCCCTCTCCCCGGCCCTCTCCCGCCGGGAGAGGGCCGGGGAGAGGGGATCAAAACAAGTCCACGCAAACCATTTAAAAACTTACCACTACCGGCGCGTTTAGTCGAATTGTCGATGGCGATGAGTTCGACGATATGGCTGAAAGAGAGCTCCGACAACAGGGTCTTCGCCGGGGTCAAGACTGGTGTCGACGGGACGGGCGTAATTCGGGAGTCGGTGTCTCCCAAATTCATCGGCACGTTCAGATGCCTCGTCAATTCGGTAGACAGTGTGTCCCGAATTTGCGGATAGATTAGATAGAACTGACGATAGCGGCGCAGTTCACGCTCAGCGCAGCGCACCATATTGCGTCGGCTCAGCTCGATGGAGAGGCGTTTCAGCAAGGCCGCACCGTACTCGGCACGGTCTCTGCCGTTCAGCTCATATTCGGCAATGTAATAGCCGATCAGCCAGTTGCGCAGGGTCAGGCTGATGTTGATTGCCCTACCCGCCTGGGCGGAAAGCTCGCGGTGGGTAGTCTGAATGCTCTCGACCAGTTGGGCGAAGCTGGCCTCGCTCTTCATTCGGTCACCTTGCGCAACATGCCCATAATCCGGTGTTCCACCGCCTCCAGTTCGGTGTCGATCTTCGCCAATGGCCTCGGCGGCGATCCTGTTAGGTCGGGTTAGGCGCGCCTCCCGATGTTGAAATATGCAAACGGATTTGAACGCGCCGTAACCCGACACGGTTGGTCTGTGGTTGTGGAAACCCAGGGGATTGCCGTCTTCATCCCTGGGACGAGGGGAGAAATAGATGTCGGGCCACGCACTCCTGGCTCAAAGCACCGTCGTCGCCCAAAGTGACGCCGATCGTCGAGTCTGCTGTTTGCCCTGAATTCTTGATGAACTAGATGTGCATGGCCGTGTCTATTTCCATAGGGACGCACCACCATAGTGGACGTGGGTCGCGGGATGGATACCCGGTGTTACGGCATGAAGGTCCAACCGCCGGTCCGCATCGATGCCCCGGAGGTGCCCGGGGATAAAGACTCGGCGGGACAAGCGGGAAAGGTACGGCCGTTACCTTGGTATGGTACCGAGACTACGATAATCGACCAAAGGGGAGAAACCGATGGAAGACGACCTGAAACGCATTGTGACTACTGTCCTCGGCACGATCGTCTTTGTGTTCTTGGCGTTCTCCGCGATCGCCGTTCTCTCGTCCGGGAGGATGGGGATATCCGACGGTACCGCCGAATTGGCACAGGAGAAGGAATCCCTGCTGCGGGGCTTGCCGGCGGGAGCCGAGCCCAAAGCGCTGGGTGAAGAAGCCCTGGTGGCGGTCGCCGAACGGCCGCACGGATGACGTGAGAGGTTGTTCCCGTAGGCGCGGGCTCGCCCCGCACCTATCGCCTGGGTGCACCCTGGTGTCGCTGGGTCTCTCGGCGATAGGTGCGGGGCGAGCCCGCGCCTTTGCGTCGGCAAGCCGGCATCTAAAAGAGGTTACCGTTGGAGCGTAAGCGCCGGATGGAAATGTGATTTTTATATAAAATCAATGCCTTAGTTTTTATACAGCCTCTTTCGTCAACGGAGCGCATGGATAATCAATGGGTTAGAGGCTCTTGCGTGGTGAAAACCGCTATTTTTCAAGGTGCCCTTAAGACAATGTTTGGATCAGATCCACCTTTGCGGCAAGATCGAACAGTCTTTGGAGGCACTATCACCCAAAAAAGAAGACTCGACGCCTTGATTGTCCGCTATCGGCGCGGGAGTCTATCAGACTCCGGCCTCGGAGTTGATCAGGGGCCGGATCCGCGCCAGCAGATCGCTTGCCAGCAGTCCGCGCTCACCGCCTGCGGTCGCCGTCGCGTCGCCGGCTGCGGCGTGTAAACATACGCCGGCGGCGGCAGCGTCCTCGCGGTCGAGGCCCTGGGCGATCAGCGCGGCGATCATGCCGGTCAGTACATCGCCGGTTCCCGCGGTCGCCATGCCGGGGTTGCCGCCGGTGCAGACTCCGACCGGTCTGTGCGACGGCCCCAGGACAAGGGTCCCCGCGCCCTTCAATACCACCACCCCGCCGCAGCGATCCCGCAGGCGGCGGACGCTGCCGAAGCGGTCCGCCTGGATCGCGCCCGTCTCGGTTCCGAGTAGTCGAGCGGCCTCACCCGGGTGCGGCGTGAGCACCCAGTCGTCCCGCGAGGTAGGCGCGGCGGCGAGGAGGTTGAGGGCATCCGCGTCGACCACCAGGGGGTGCCCGGTCTCCAGGACCCGGGCGAGTAATCCTTTTCCCCAGGAGTCTTTGCCGAGCCCCGGTCCGACCGCAATGACCGTGGCCCTTGCGAGTACCGGCTCCAGCTCTGTCGGCCCCTCGACCCCCAGGCACATGAGCTCGGGCCGGCTCAGGTTGAGGTAGGCGGCGTGATCGGGATGGGTGGCAATGGTCACCAGGCCCGCACCCGTGCGCAGGGCACCCTCCCCCGCCAGCCGCGCCGCACCCGAGTAACCCCGTGCCCCGCCGACCACCAGCACATGCCCGAAGCTTCCCTTGTTGGCGGAGCGGGGTCGGCGCGCGAGGAGTCCGTCGAGCTGCGTCCGATCGAGCCGGCGCGCAGAGAGGATCTGCCGGGCATAGATCGCTGCCGGGACCTGGAGGGCGTCGAAGCGGACGTCTCCACAGCAATCGGGACCGGAGCCGGTGAACAGGCCTTGCTTGAGCCCGATAAAGCTGATGGTGGCCGCCGCCCGGACCGCGGTACCCAGGATTCTCCCGAGATCCGAGTGCAGCCCGGAGGGGATGTCGATGGCGATCACCGGGGCCGGGTGCCGATTGATCGCATCGATGGCCTGGGCCCACTCCCCGGCGACTGCCCGCTCCAGCCCCGTACCCAGGACGGCATCGACGATCAGCTCCGTGGCTTCGGGCAGCCCTTGAAAGGGCGCGACGGTTCCCCCCGCCTCCCGGAACCGCGTCGCCATCGTCAGGGCGTCCCCCCGCAGCTGTTGCGGGTCCCCGAGCTGCAGGACCCGAACCTCGAGACCGTCGGTCTGCGCGTGACGGGCAACCACATAGCCGTCGCCGCCGTTATTACCGATGCCGCAGACAATGGAAATAACCCGCGCATCCGGCCAGCCTTGCCGCAGCAGCCGGTAAGCGGCGCGGCCCGCGCGTTCCATCAGCTCGGCGCCGGGGATTCCGTGCTCCTCAATGGCGGTCCGATCGAGCTCACGCACCTGCTCGGCGCGGTAGAGGGCGTGAGGCAGGCGGTCGGCATCTCGTATCAGGCGTTGCATCCGTAAGCTCCAATTGTGACGGGGTAGTGGAAAAATTTATGGTAGTGGTAGTTTTTCAAGTGAGCACAAAAAGCCCCTCTCCCGGGGGGGGGGGGGGAGGGGGCGTAGCCTGTAGTGCGCCCTACCCATTGCCAGAGGCGATGTTTCCATTTATACCTTAACCATTACCCCCACTTTCAACTCACCCACCACCAAATTTATTAAGTGTTGGCAGGCCGCCCGGAAGCCTGATAAGCGTCCGAACACCCACGGCTTTCACCATCCCTGGCACCTGGATTCCGGCGTCCCAGCCGGAATGACGCGGTAGGGTCCGAACGATAATGAAGCACTATAACACTTATAAATTTACCACTACCCTCGGCAGCAAAAAAATCAGAACACCACCATCTTACGCACCCCGGAGCCCGAGTCGGAGGCCGGTCCGCCGACCAGCAGCGCCGGACGGCGCCTCACAGGTCGACTCCCTTCTGGGCCCGTATCCCGGCCCGAAAGGCATGTTTGACATCGCGCAGCTCGGTCACTGTATCGGCCGCTTCGCACAGCGCCGGCGGCGCCCCGCGTCCGGTGACCACCACATGCTGCATGGGCGGACGGGCGCACAGGTCGGCCAGTACGGCCTCGGTTGCGAGCCAGCCGTTTCGCAACGGGTAGGTGAGCTCGTCGATGACGACCAGATCGAACGCGGGATCTTGCAGCATCTCGCGAACGACGCCCCAACCACGCCGCGCCGTTTCCCGGTCCCGTACCGGATCCTGGGTATCCCAGGTAAAACCCTCGCCGAGCACATGCCACGTCAGGCCGGCCTGGCGGCGAAAAAAGGCCTCCTCGCCCGTGTCGTCGCGCCCCTTGATGAGCTGGGCAACGCCTACCCGCATGCCGTGACCGAGGGCGCGCGCTGCCATGCCGAAGGCCGAGCTGGATTTGCCCTTGCCGTTGCCCGTGAGCACCAGCAGGACGCCCTGATCCCGCTCCGAGCGCTCGATGGCGGCATCGATCACCGCCTTCTTGCGCTGCATGCGCGCGCGATAACGCTGCTCCCCGTCGTTAATTTCCATGCTCGTTATTCCTCTGTCGCGGGTACTCCGTGTCGATTGGAGGTAGCCGCCAATAGTACAGGATTAACAGGATTAACAGGATTTTTCCAATATGGTCCCTCTCTCTATGAGGGTGCCGCAAAAGCCCCTCTCTTGCCGAGGGAGTCGCAAAAGACCGTGGCCGGGAGCGCCGCCTTCCGGGTGGCAGGCGTCGCTGAGGCGCCGATCCGGGGATATCGCCTTGGCTTCCCGCCGGCCGGTACCTGCGGAAGCCGGCAAGATGCCGGCGCTCCCAGGGGCTTGGGGTGAGGGGGGCATAAGGCGCATCCGGTAGCACACCCCCCAGGGAGCGTTCACAATTGAGACATGTAGATACTCTGTTCCGCTGCAAGTCCAATTCGCCTCCTAGTCCCCAAAAAGTCACTCTGGCACATAAATTAGATTTATCATGCTGTCGTTTTGCTCGGGGTAAAGAAGCGTCGGCCGTCAAACGGAGAGTTCGTCTTGAACATGGCGTGGATAGCGAGCAACAGCTTGCGCATGACGGCACAGAGG
>Ga0209568_1000216_pt1 | contig 20347 bp, 16 predicted proteins | sample WorMetOlspDAHAB2_FD_187406 | JGI IMG/M metagenome (GOLD analysis project Ga0209568, IMG submission 187406) | Marine gutless worms symbiont microbial communities from Max Planck institute for Marine Microbiology, Germany - Olavius sp. DAHAB.2... ...
TCGTCGCAAGTGAAGTCTGTGCGTAGGGGAATGCCGCGTGCCATGGAAAAACTCCTCTGTTTTCCATGTTGAATCACACCCCGCCTAACAGTCCCTTAATGAGTCAAACTTTTTACAGCTTGGTATCAGATGGTTCCATCTCATCGAACTCGGCGACCAGCCATCGCCAAGAGCCTGCCTCGAGGCGGCGATGACGAGGCCATGCCTTCGTTTTGCGAATTGAGCCAAATCCAAAGGCTCGGGTTGGAGAAGGTGCGCATGGAGAAAATGCTGCGGCGCTCGTCCCGCGCGTTGAAGGCGTTGGCCACCTGGAACAGCACGAAGGTGGTGAAGGCGAGCGTCACGGCGCGCGCATCATCGCCGGTCTCCAGACCCCAAAGGAACACGCCGAGCGTGCCGACGGCCATGATGGCGCCCAGGTAGGCCAGCACCCAGAACCGCTTGAGGGTCAGGATCTGGTCCTCCGGCCGGCGCGGTTTCTGGTTCATCTGGCCCTCGGGCATGGGATCGACGCCCAAGGCCATGGCCGGCGGACCGTCCATGATGACGTTGACCCAAAGGAGCTGGATCGGGCTGAAGGGCATGGGGAGCGCCATCACCGTGGCTGCGAAAACGCTCAGCAGCGCGCCCAGGTTGGTGGACAACTGATAGCGCACGAACTTGACGATGTTGGCGTAGATGGTGCGGCCTTCCTCGATGGCGTGGACGATGGTGGCGAAGTTGTCGTCCGTGAGCACCATGGTCGCCGCTTCCTTGGTGACCTCGGTGCCGGCCTGGCCCATGGCCATGCCGATGTCGGCGCGCTTCAGGGCCGGCGCGTCGTTGACCCCGTCGCCGGTCATCGCCACCACGTGGCCCCGGGTCCGGAGCGCCTCGACGATGCGCATCTTGTTCTCCGGCGCCACCCGGGCGAAGACGCCGATGTCCTCGATGCGCGCCGCCAGGGTGGCATCGTCCATGGCGTCCACGTCGACGCCCAGCACCACCTCGCCCTTCAGGCCCAGTTGGTTGGCGACGGCGGAGGCGGTGGCCTTGTGGTCGCCGGTGATCACCTTGACGTCGATGCCGGCCTCGCGGCAGAGGTCGACGGCCGGTTTGACCTCCGGGCGGATGGGATCGGACATGCCGACCAGGCCGAGCAGCACCAGATCCCGGACTTGGTTCATCAGTTCGCCGCCCTCGGGCAGTGGCCCGTCGGGAAGCCGCTTGGCGGCGATGGCGATGACCCGGAGCGCGTCGGCGGCGAGCGAATCGTTGTAGGCCAGAAGGTCGTCGCGGGCCGCCGCGTCGAGCGGAATATCACCATTCTCGCCGGCGACGAAGGCGCAGCGGCCGATGATCACGTCCGGGGCGCCCTTGACGAAGACCTCGATGGCGTCCCCTTGGCGGTGGAAGGTGGCCATGAACTTGTGGGCGGAATCGAAGGGGACCTCGCCGATCCTGGGCAGTTTTTGGTTCAGGGAGACGACGTCGACGCCGCCCAGGTTGCAGACCGCCAGCAACGCGCCTTCCGTCGGGTCGCCGATGATGCTGTCCTCCTCGATGCGGCTGTCGTTGCAGAGCGCCATGGGGATCAGCATGCGGCCCAGGTCACCGTCACCGGCGAAGGCCGGATGGATGCCGCCGTTCTCGGTCGTCTTCTCCATGGGCACTTCCAGACGGCGGCCCCGGAAATAGACGGTGCGGGCGGTCATCCGGTTGAGCGTCAAGGTGCCGGTCTTGTCGGAGCAGACCACGGTGGCGCAGCCCAGCGTCTCCACGGCGGCCAGGCGCTTGACGATGGCGCCGCGCTTGGCCATGCGCTGCATGCCCAGCGCCAGGGTCACGGTGACCACCGCCGGCAGGCCTTCCGGCACGGCGGCGACGGCCAGGGTGATGGCGGTCAGGATGGCCTCGTTCAAGGGGCGGCCCTGCATGAGGGCGATGGCCAGGATGATCCCGACGACGCCCATGGCGATGGCCGCCAGGCGCTTGCCGAGGCGGTCCAACTGGTCCTGCAGGGGCGTGGTGCTTTCCTCGGCCGCCGCCAGCATGCCGGCCAGCCGGCCGGTCTCCGTCTCCATGCCGGTGGCGGTGACCAGCAACTCGCCGCGGCCCCGGGTGACGACCGTATTGGTGAAGGCCATGTTGGTGCGGTCGGCGACCGCCAGGGTCGGCTCCGCGAGGGCGCCCGTGCCCTTGGTGACGGCGAGGGATTCACCGGTCAGGACGGATTCGTCGATCTCCAGGCTGTGGGCGCCGATCAGCCGGCCGTCGGCGGGGATCCGGTCACCGGTGACGATCAGCGCGATGTCGCCGGGCACCAAGTCGCTGGCCGGGACCCGGGTCTCGGTGCCGTCGCGGCGCACCGTGGCGTGCTGGGCGAGCATGGTCTTCAAGGCGGCCAGCGCCCGCTCGGCCCGGCGCTCCTGGATGAACCCGAGGATGCCGTTGATCACCAGCACCACCAGGATGGCCGCGGCGTCGATGTATTCGCCGACCCAGGCGGCGAGCACCGCGGCGGCGCCCAGGATCAGCGGCAGGACGCCGGTGAACTGCCGCGCGAAAACGACCCAGGCGGGCGTCGCCGGCGGTTCGGCCAGGCGGTTCTCGCCGAACTCGGCAAGCCGCTGCGCCACCGCCTCCGAATCCAACCCGCGCACGAGATCGCTGCGCAGGCGCGCCGCCGCCTCGGCATCGCTCATGCAGTGCCAGGCGGGAGGATGTTGAGTGGTGGTCCTGTCGTCCACGGGGCCGGGCTCCTGTGAAGGGTTGACGGGAGCGGTGCCAAGCGGGAAGGGCCGGTTCAGCGGACGATCCGGTCATTCCGGCGCGGCGCCGCAGCGGCCGTCACCGGGAGCAACGTCAACGGTAGGCAATGACCGCCGGGGCGGCATTGACGTGGGTCAGGCATCCGATCCCACAGCGGTCCTTTTAAAGGATCTGGCTCAGGAACTCCTTGGTGCGCGGGTCCTTGGCGTCGTCGAAGAAGGTGTCTGGGGGCCCGTGCTCGACGATGATGCCGCGGTCCGTGAAGTAGATGTGGTTGGCCACCTCGCGGGCGAAGCCCATCTCGTGGGTCACCAGGATGCAGGTCATGCCTTCCTCGGCCAGTTGCTGGATGGTGATCAGCACTTCCTTCACGGTTTCCGGATCCAGCGCCGCCGTCACCTCGTCGAACAGCATGACGTCGGGGGTCATGGCCAAGGAGCGGGCGATGGCGACGCGCTGCTGCTGGCCGCCGGAAAGCTCACCCGGATAGTTGTCCTCCTTGCCTTGCAGGCGAACCTTTGCGATCAAGTCGCGGGCCCGGGCCTCGACCTCCTTCGGGTCCTGCTTCAACACCTTGATGGGCGCCATCATGATGTTTTCCAGGGCCGTCTTGTGCGGGAACAGGTTGTACTGCTGGAACACCATGCCGACCTTCTTCCTGAGTTCCAGCTTGTTGAGGTTCGGATCGTTGACTTCCTGGCCCTCGACGGTGATGGAGCCCTGCTGGATGTCGTTCAAGGCGTTGATGCAACGGATGAAGGTGGATTTGCCCGATCCCGAGGGACCGATGACGCAAACGCATTCCCCCTTCATGATGTCCATGGAAATGCCTTTCAGCACCTCCAGTTCGCCGAAGGACTTGTGCACGTCCTTGGCGCTGACCATGGGCTGATCGGGGGTCCATTTGGTTTCCGCGTTCATGGCGGGTCTCCTAGAGTTTGACGGCGTACTTGCGCTCGAGCGAGATCGTCCAGCGCGCGATGGGGTAGCAGTAGGCGAAGAAAATCAGCATGGCGAAGCCGTAGAAGGGCACCAGCAGTTCCGGATGGTTGTCGGAACCCTCCATGGCCTGACGCGACAAGTTGATCAACTCATCCACGCCCAACAGCGAACAAAGCGGCGTCGCCATGGTGAGGATGGCGTACCAGTTCATCCAGGGCGGGATCATCCGCTTGAAGCACTGCGGCAGGATGATCTGCCAGAGCGTCTGCATGCGCGAGAAGGCGAGGGCCTCGGAGGCCTCCCACTGGGCCGTGGGCACGGACTGCACGGCACCGCGCACGACTTCCGAGACGTTGGCCATGATCGGCAAGGCGAGGCCGATCACCGCCTTCATCCAGTCCGGTACGGGGATGATAAAATCTTCCGTGATCTTGATTTCGAAAGGGAAGGCCAGCAGGACAATATACAACAGCACCAGCCAGGGCGAATTCCTGAAGGCTTGCGTCAGGAATTGCGCGATCCGCCGCGTCATCGGGTTGAGGGAAATCTGCGCCAAACCCAGGCATGCGCCGGCCATGGTTCCGATGGCCATGGCGAAGAACGAAATTAGGATATTGAACAGAAATCCCTTGGTGATCAGGAACGGCATCCAGCGGACCAACTCGCCGACAGCATCCGTATAGGTGAACTTGCTCTGGGCCGATGCGGCCAGCGGCCAGGTGAATATGACTGCCAAAATGGCCACGGGCGTCCACCAGGGTAGGCCCGCAAGCCAGCGGCTCACCACCATGGCATCCGGGCCGGCCGCCTTGTTCTTGTTCAGCGGCAGCAGGACGGGAAGGTCTGTGGTCGGGCGTGCGTTCACGCCGGGTATCGTTTGCGTGCTCATGTGCCGTACCCCGGAATGCGCAGCGCTTTTTCCCAGCGGTGCATGGATAGAACCAGAATACCGACCAAACCGATGTAAATGACGAAGACCATGGTCAGCGACGGATAGAGCGCCGATGGATAGTCGTTCCAAATGCCGAGGAACTGATACAAAAGTTCCGGCACGGCGATGGCCAGCGCCTGCGTCGTCGTCTTTACAAGGTTGACGAGATTGTTGTTGAGCGCCGGAAGGCAAACACGGAAGGCCAGCGGGAAGACGATGTAGAGATAAGCTTGCAGGCGGCTCATTCCGAGGGATTCGGCGGCCTCCTGGGTGGAGAAGGGCACCGCCTCGATGCCGGCCCGGAAGATCTCCACGTTGAAGGCGCCGGCGAAGAACGACAGCGAAATGATCGCCCAGCCGACGTTTGAAATAATCGGCACCTGGGTCCAGCCATCCGGCGAGAAAGTGGGCGTGAACTGGCCAAGCGCGAAATAGAAAAACAGAAGCTGCACCAGCGGCGGCGTGTTTCGGAACAGTTGGATGTAGCCTTGGACGACCATGCGCAGGAACTTCAGGTGCGAGCCCTGCAGCCATGCGCCGATGATTCCGATGATGACGCTGAAGATGACGCACAGAACGGAAAGTTCCACCGTTACCCAGAACCCTTCGACGACACGGTCCCATTGGGTCTTGTCGTGGAAGAATATGAAATTCCAGCGCGGTGCGCCCTCATAGAGGTCGAGGAAAAATTGCCGAATGAATTCGATCATGGCCGGACCTCCCAAAAGGTGGAGGGGACGCCGCCGGCCGCGGCGCCCCCCATATCAAAGCCTATTTGGCGAGCCAGTCCTTGAAGCGTTTTTGCTTGTCCGCCAGGAACGCGGTGGGCTTGATGCCCCACTTCTTTTCCAACTCGACGAGGCGGCCGGACTGCAGCCAGTTGTACTGCATGCCGGACATGAACTGGCCGAAGACGCAGTTCTTCTCGGCCAAGGGAACGGCCAGGCCCCAGGGGTTGTCGTCTTCGGAGTTCAAGGGCATCTCGAAATCGTTCCAGTTGCCCGACGCCAGGTCCGAACCGATGGAGGAATCGTCATACACCCAGGCGATGCACTTGCGGTCACGGAGTGCTTGCTTGGCTTCCGCGTTGCCGGTGAAGGCGATGACCTTGGCGCCGTGGCGCTCGGTGACGATCTTGTTGTAGAAAGCACCCTGCTTGCCACAGACCGGCTTGCCCTTGAGATCCTTCCAGCTCGACAGCTTGAGCGCCTTCGGCGACATCACGTTGGTGCCCGACGTGTAGTAGTTGGGGCCGACGATGCCGACGATCTTACGGCGGTCCAGGCGGTCCGACATGGTGGCGATCATCAAATCGATCTTGCCCTGCTCAAGGAACTGCATGCGGTTCGAGGACTGAACGGCGACCGTTTCCAGCTCAACACCCATGGTGTCGGCCACGTCCTGCGCCATGTCGATTTCCATGCCGATGATCTTTCCGGACTTGTCGCGGAATCCCCAGGGCTTGTAGTCGGCCTTGACGCCGACAACGAGCTTGCCGCGTTTCATGACCTTTTTCCACGTGTCGTTTGTGCACTTGGCGTCGGCGATTGCCGGCGCCAGGGCAAGGCCGCACACGGCGGCGGTAAGAACTAATTTCTTCATGCTAACCTCCCATTTAGAGACATCACTGTTGACGTATTGCGGCATCGGAATCCTTCCGATACCAGGTGAAGCAAGTGTGCCTTTTGTGTTTCAGTCTCGAGTATAGACACACCTGTAAAATCGAGACAATTGAAGAACTTATGTGCCGGTTTGACGGTCTCATGGGCGTCATGGGGCGTTCTCCGGCAAAGGCCATGAAAACTTCTCACGGCGAGGCGATTTCGTGGTCCAGTTTTCGCACCGGGAACTTTAGAAATGCCGTCCCGCGCCGGCCAATGCCGGTTGCGCATAAATCTATCGAAATTTTGAATAATCATCTGTTTATCCCAAATTTCTATAGTTCTGGGCCGGTGACAGGACATTCCCGGCGAGAGGGTTTCCAAGTACGTCCGCGGCCAGGTCCAGCAGGGGCGATTGCCACGGGTCCGCCTTCGTCACGGACAAACCGGCGAATTCCAGGCAGCGCTCGAACTTCTCGGCTAACTGGGAATCCGTCAGCGGTCGGCCCGGCATGCCGCGCGCTTCTGGGCAAAAACCTTCCAGCCTGCGTCCGTCCGCCAGGGTCAAGGCCAACCGCGCGCTCTCCGGGTAACGGGCCCGCATGTCGTCCGTCGACAGATCGGCGGCGACGGCGCTTTCGACCTTCTCCATAAGCGCATGCTTGGCGGGTGATTCGATTTCATCCGCGTTCAGGTCCTCAAGCCGGACGCGGCCGTGCAGGGCCGCGCAGGCCAAGGCGTAGGGCAGGCTGAATTGGGCCTGTTGAACGGTCTTGGGGCGCGGATAGCGGAGCGAGATATGGACCAGTTCCGGGATTTCGGCCTCGATGGCGGCGATATCGCTTGCACCCGCGCCGGCCTCGTCGAGCAGCCGCGCCAATTCTTCGATGGGCGCGTGGGCGGCGGAGCAGACGGGATTGGTCTTGAACATCAGGCCCGGGTCGATCAGCCGCCACCGCACCCCCAGGGTTTCCGCCTCGGCCACATCGCTGGCGCCGTCGTTGAGCAGGGCGAGGAAACCGTCGGCACCCTCGATGGCGCCCGAGGGGCCGGAAAGGCCGGCGCCGGCGGCGCGGGCGAAGCCGATGGCCCGCTTCGCCGTCTCGCCGACCAAGAAGGGCTTGCCGTCGGTGCCCAGCACGGCCTTTCCGCCGGCGGTGGATGCGGCGGCAAGACCGAGGGCGTTTCGGGTCCGCTCGACGTCAAGGCCGAGCACCTTGGCCGCCGCCGCCGTGGCGCCGAGCAGGCCGAAGGTGACGGTCGCCCACCAGCCCTTGAAGTAATGCCCGTGGCCGGCCACCTCGGCGATGGTGTAGGCGATCTCGGATCCGGCGACGAAAGCGGCGAGCAGGGTTTCTTCGTCGGCCGCTGTCTCCTCGGCCAGGGCCAGGGCGGCCGGCAGGATCACGGCCGAGCCGTGCATGATGCCGGTGTAACTGGTGTCGTCGAAATCCCAGGCGTGCGCCGCCATGCCGTTGATCAGGGCCGCCGTCTCCGCGTCGGCGGCTTTGCGCCCGAGGCAGGAGCAGGGGCCCGGCGCGCCGGGGAGCCGGTCGGCCAGCGCCCGGACCGACGGGTGGACGCCGCCGGCGGCCATCACGCCCATGGTATCGCGGATGGCGCGATCAGCCGCGCCGCGAACCACATCGGGGAAGCCGTCGGTTGCGAGCCCGGCGTTCCATTCGGCGAACCGTTGAGCCATGGGGATGACGGCCATCATGCGCCGGCCTCCACCAGGTAGCCGAACGGCAGGGCAGCCTCGCAGATCAGGTCCCAGAGCGATACGGCCCAAGTAACCGGGACATAGATCTCGAAGGTTTCGGGCAGGATGCGGTGAATGAGCACCGCCACGTGATGGATGCCGGTCTGTACGAAGCCGCCGGCGGCGAAGCCGGTGATGGAGAAATCGATGGGCGCCAGGCGGGCCATGAGGTCGGCTGCCGCCGGCCCGGCGACGCGGATCAGCCAGCGGGCGTGGCTCAGATCACCGACCGGCGCGCGGGCCGCGTCCAGGGTCGCGAGTGCGGCTTGGAGGCTGGCGCCGTCGGTGTGACGCAGCAACAATTTGTCGGGGGCGATACGGAAACTGGTGGCTGAACCCGAGACCCTCGCGGTCCGGTAATCCCCGAGGCCGTCAAAGCCGAGATGTAGCAACGCCGGGGCGGCCGCCGCCTCGAAATCCCGCCAGCCGGCGACCTGGGCGATGGCGCCGGGGGTGGTTTCGGAAAGCGTCAGCGGCGGATTCCCGTCGGTGGCGGGGCCGAAGATTCCAGGGACGGCATGGGCCGCCAAAGGGGAACGGAGCTCAGGCATTCTGGCGCTCCCCGTCCGGATCGAAGAAGTGCGGCGAGACCACCTTCGCCCGATGCGTCGTGTTGCCGACGAAATTCACCGCCCGCACGGACTCCCCCATGCGCGCACCGCCGTTGGCAAGCAACCCGAGTGCGGTGTTCTTGCCGAGCGCCGGCGAATAAGTGGTCGACGAGACCCAGCCGTCGCCGTGGCCTTCCGTCGGTCCCTGGGCGGGGAACAGAAGTGCCCCCGGCAGGGTTCCCGTCCCTCCCTCGATCTCCAACCCCACCAGGGTCGGCCGGGCCGGATCGGTGAGCACCGGTCGGTTCCTGAGGACCCCGCCGACGAAGGGCTTCTTGGTGGAAGCAAAACCCTCCAGGCCCAGGTCCTTCATCGTCGTGCGGCCATCCAGTTCCGGACCCGCCACGTGGCCCTTCTCGATCCTGAGCGTGCCCATGGCCTCGGTGCCGTAGGCCTTGACGTTGAACGGTGCGCCGGCGGCCAGCAGGGTTTCCCAAACATGCAGGCCATGACCTGAGGGGATATAGACCTCGTAGGCCAGTTCGCCGGAGTAGCTCATGCGGTGAATGCGCACGGGGACGCCGGCCATCTCGGCCTGGGTGAAATGGTTGTTGGGGAGGGTGTCGGCGCTCAAATCGGTTTCCGGCGCGGCGCTGCCGAGCATTTCCCGGGACCGGGGCCCGGCGACGGCGATCACCGCCCATTGATCGCTGACCGAAGTGACGTGCACCTCCAGGTCCGTCCAGGCGGTCTGCAACAGGTGTTCGGCGAAACTCAGGACTTTGGCCGCGTTGGCCGTGGTCGTCGACATGAAGTAGTCGAACTCGCCAAGCCGGGCCGTGGCGCCGTCGTCCATGACGATGCCGTCCTCGCGCAGCATCACCCCGTAACGGAGCCGCCCGATGGGCAGCGCCTTCCAGCCATTGACGTAGACCCGGTTCAGGAACTCCGCCGCGTCCGGGCCCTGGACGGCGATCTTGCCGAGCGTCGAGACGTCGACCATGCCCACGTGCTCGCGCACATGCGCCGCCTCGCGCCGGTAGGCGGCGTTGAGATCTTCTCCGGCTTCCGGGTAGTAGCGCGGCCTGAGCCAGGCGCCGGCGTCCGTGAACTCGGCGCCGTTGGCGGCGTGCCAGTCGTGGATGGGGCTCAGACGCGTCGGGCGGAAGTGACGGCCGTGGTCGTGGCCGACGACGGCGCCGATGGCGACCGGCGTGAACGGCGGCCGGAAGGTGGTGGTACCGACCTCGGGAATGCTGGTCCCCCTGAGATCGGCCATGCGGGCCAGCGCATTGACGTTGGAGAGCTTGCCCTGGTCGGTGGCCATGCCGGTGGTGGTATAGCGTTTCAGGTGCTCGACGGAGACGTAGCCTTCCCGGTGCGCCAGGTCCACGTCGGCGGTGGTGACGTCGTGCTGCATGTCGACGAAGGCCTTGCCGGCCGGTGCGCCGTCCTGGCCGGTTATGGCCCACAGCGCCTGCATGTCGCGGCCCCAGTCATCGCCCAGCGAAGATTGCGGTGCTGTCGGTGCCTGGCCGGGGTCTCCGGCGGCGCCCGTGTTCCGGGCCGCGGCCGTGCCGGCGGCAAACCCCTGGGCGATGGTTTCGGTGATCCCGTCGGCGGCACGCGCCGCACCGGCCGGGATCATGGTCGCAAGGCCGCCCTCGGCGGGCACGAAACAGGCCTTCCGTTCGTCGAACACGGGCTTCTGCTGGCGTTGGCTCCAAAGATGCACCACCGGCGACCAGCCGCCGGAAACGGCGATCAGGTCGCAGGGCAGGCTGCGCGCCGTCCCCGTGGCGCGCCCGTCCGGGCCGATGGCGGCGACGGCGGCGGCGGTGACCGAGGAGCGGCCTTTCGCCGTCAGCACGCCATGGCCTGGGAGGAACTCGATGCCGGCGTCGGCCAGGGGGGCGGTGATTTCGTTGGGCAGATCCGTGCGGGTATCGACTAGGGTGACCGCCGCGCCGGCCTTGGCCAGGTCGAGGGCGGCCCCATAGGCGCTGTCGTTGTTGGTGGCGACGACGGCGCGTTCGCCGGGCCGGACGGCGAACCGATTGACGTAGGTGCGGGCCGCCGAGGCCAGCATGACGCCCGGCCGGTCGTTGTCGCCGAACACCAGCGGTCGTTCGATGGCGCCGCTGGCCAGCACCGCGTGCCTGGCCCGGAGTTGCCAGTAGCGCTGCCGGGGCTGGTGCGCCGGCGGCTCGGCGACATGGTCCCAGAGCCGTTCGACCAGGCCGTAAACCTCTTGGTCGTAGGCGCCGAAGACCGTGGTTCGGGTGAGCACACGGACGTTCGCCATGCCGCTCAGTTCCGAACTCACAGCGTCCAGCCAGGCGTCGCTTTCCGATCCCGCGGGCTGCGACAACAGGGAGCCGCCGAGGGCCCAGTCCTGCTCGGCCAGGATCACGTTGGCGCCGGCCCGGCCGGCCGCCAGCGCCGCCGATAGCCCGGCCGGCCCGCCGCCCACCACCAGCACGTCGCAGAAGGCGTTGAGTTTCTCATAAGTGTCCGGGTCGGCCTGGCGCTCGCCACGTCCCATGCCGGCGGCCTTGCGGATGAGTTTCTCGAAGAACATCCACCAGCCGGTCCCCTGGAAGGGGCCCATGAAGGTCTTGTAGTAGAACCCGGAACTGAGGAACGGCGCCAACAGTTGGTTGATGGCGTTCAGGTCCATGCGCACGTCCGGCCAGGCATTCTGGCCGGCGGCCATCAGCCCCCCGTAGGCCTCGATGGCGGTGGCCCGGGTATTCGGCTCGCCCCTGGCGCCGGTACGCAGGTGCACGAGAGCATTGGGCTCCTCGACGCCGGCCGAATAGGTGCCGCGCGGCCGGTGATACTTGAAACTGCGGGCGACCACCTTCTCGTCCGCCGCCAACAGGGCCGAGGCCAGGGTGTCGCCGCCGAAGGCAGGGAACGGGCGGCCGTCGAAATAGACGTGGAAGGCGTCGTCGCGGTTGATCCGGCCGCCTTGGGGGAGCCGCGTCGCGGTCATGGGGAAGCCTCCTTGGCGAGGCGGCATTCCCCGACTTCGTGGGTCAGGGTGTCGCGCTCCAGGATCAGCCATTGGCGGCAGCCGACGCCGTGGTGCCAGTACTCCCGGTGCGCGCCGCGCGGGTTGTCGCGCATGAACACGTATTCGTGCCATTGGGCCGGGTCGGTCTCGTCCATGGCCGGACGCACCTTGGTGGCGTCGCCGCCGTAGGTGAACTCGGTCTCGTCGCGCTTACCACAGATGGGACAATCGATCCTCAGCATGTTGCGTCCTCAGTGGGCCCCAGGCGTCGGGCCCATGCCTTTTTCGTCGATCTGGTAGCCGCGTTGGAAGCGGTCCAGGGTGAACTCGGCGTTGTCGGCGTGCGGTTCGTCCTTGGCGATGGTCCAGGCGTAGCACCAGCCCGACGCCGGGGTCGCCTTGAAGCCGCCGTAGCACCAACCGCCGTTCAGATAGAGGCCTTCAACGGGTGTCTTGGTGATGAACGGTGATCCGTCCATGGACATGTCCATGACGCCGGCCCAGTGGCGCAGCACTCGAAGCCGCGAGATCGCCGGCATCAGCGCCTTGGCGCAGGCCAGGACATCCTCGACGATGGGCAGGCCGCCGCGTTGGGCATAGGTGTTGTAGGCGTCCAGGTCGCCGCCCATGACCAGGCCGCCCTTGTCGGACTGGCTGATATAGAAATGCGCGGCACCGAAACTGATCACCGTATCGACCAGCGGCTTCAGCGGCTCGGAGACGAAGGCCTGCAGGGCGAAGGTCTCGATGGGCAGGCGCAGGCCGGCAAGGTTGGCCAGATGCCCGCTGTGCCCGGCCACGGCGAGCGCCACCTTGGCGGCGCGGATCGGGCCCCGGGTGGTCTCGACGCCGGTGATCCGCCCGCCTTCACGCAGGAAGCCCGTCACTTCGCATTGCTGGATGATATCGACGCCGTGGCTGTCCGCACCCCGTGCGAAGCCCCAGGCGACGGCATCGTGGCGCGCCGTGCCGGCGCGGCTCTGGTAGACGGCGCCTTCGATGGGGAAGCGGGCGTTCTCGGAATAATCCAGGTCCGGCAGCCGGCGCCGGACTTCCTCGCGGTCCAGCAGTTCCGCATCGATGCCGTTGGCCCGCATGATGTTGGCGCGGCGCCGGCCGGCGTCCATCTGGCCGGGCGAGTGGGCCAGGTTGTACTGGCCGCGCTGCGAGAACATGACGTTGAAGTTGAGGTCCTGGCTCAGGTCCTCCCAGAGCTTCATGGAGCGCTCATAGAACAGCGTGTTGCCGGGCATCATGTAGTTGGAACGGACGATGGTGGTGTTGCGGCCCGTGTTGCCGCCGCCGAGCCAGCCTTTCTCGACCACCGCGACGTTACGGATCCCATGTTCCTTGGCCAGGTAGTAGGCCGTCGCCAGGCCGTGTCCGCCGGCCCCGACGATGACCACGTCGTAGGCGGGCTTGGGGTCCGGATCGCGCCAGGCGCGGTCCCATCCCCGGTTTCCGCTCAAGCCGTGGCGGAAAACTGAAAAGGCGGAATAGTGGCCCAAATCCCTGTATCCAAACGTTTTTCGTTGGCATGCGGGGACGTTTGCGTCTCCCTTTCCAGCAATTTGTAACAGATGTTATTTTTTGTCAATTAATTTATCAATTGATCCGAAGCATTGCCTGGGCTATGACGTAGCGCTATGAGAAAATTTATAGCGTTCGTTACATTTTCTCGTGGGGGACAACCACATGCCCAGCATCCTTGACCGCCTTGCCGAGATGGTCCCCGAGTTGCCCAACAAACTGGCCATGGCGGCCCGTTTCGCCCTCGACAATCCGGACATGATCGCCGTCAACTCCATGCGCGCCGTGGCCGCCGAAGTGGGCGTGGCTTCGCCGACCATGCTGCGCTTGGCCAGGATGCTGGACTACGAAAGCTACGAGGATTTCAAGGCGGCCTTCCAGGACGAGGTCATCGGTGCCGGGTTCAGCGCCCGGGCCGGTCGGCTCCGGCGCGGCGGCGCGGCCGGCGAGGAGGGCTCGCTTCTGGACAGGATGCGCCTCGCCGCGCTGGCCAACGTCGAGAAGACCTTCACGGAATGCGACCCCGAGGTGATGAGCCGCATGGCGCGCACCTTGCTGGAGGCCGAGTCCGTCTATGTTGTGGGCGTCGCTTCGGCCTATTCCCTGGCGACCCTGCTGCAGTTCACCGGACACCTGGCCCTGCCGGACTTGCGGGTGCCCATCGCCAGCGGCGCGCCGATCCTGGAGGCGCTCGGCTCGGTGGAAGAGGGGGACGTGGTGCTAACCTTCGGAATCTCACCCTACGCCACGCGGACCGTCGAGACCCTGGCCCTGGCCCGCGAACGCGGCGCGACCACCCTGGCGATCACCGACCGGCGTAGCTCACCGGTGCTGGAATACGCTGATCTCTATCTGTTGGCGGAAGCCAAGAGCCCGCACTACTTCCCGTCCTTCGTCGCCGTGGTGGCGCTGGTCGAGGCGCTGCTGGCCACGGTCGTCGCCGAAGGCGGCGAGAAGGTGCTGGAGCGCATGAACCGGATCGAGATGATCCGCGAGAAGACCGGCGCTTACGTGACCTAGGGCATTCAACGGAAACGCAATTCCAGGAAATCAAGATCATGGCAGGCCCAACCTTCCCGTCGCATGCCTCCGTCGTCGTCATCGGCGGCGGCGTCATGGGCTGTTCAACCCTCTATCATCTGGCCGAGGCGGGTGTCACCGACGCCATCCTGCTCGAGCGCAACGAACTGACGTCCGGGACCACCTGGCATTCGGCGGCCCAGGTGCGCGCGCTCCGCTCGTCGCGCAACCTGACGGACCTGATCCGCTATTCCATCTCGCTTTACGGCAAGCTGGAAGAGGAGACCGGCCAGGCCACGGGTTGGATCAACGAAGGGTCGCTCTCCATCGCCACCAGCGAAGACCGGCTCATTCACATCAAACGGCAGGAGGCCCTGGCGGCGCTTTACGGGGTGCGGGCCCAGTCCATATCCGTCGGCGAGGCCAAGGAGCGCTGGCCCTTGATGAACACGGACGACGTCATCGGCGCCGTCTGGTCCCCGGACGACGGCCGGGTCGGTCCGACGGACCTTTGCGCCGCGCTGGTCAAGGGAGCCAAGGCGCGGGGCGCGAAGATCTTCGAGCACACGGCGGTGCTCGGGATTTTGACGGAAGGCGGCCGCGTCAAGGGGTTGGAGACCTCCCAGGGGGCCATCCAATGCGATGCCGTGGCGCTCTGCTCGGGGCTCTGGAGCCGCAAGGCCGGCGCCATGGCCGGGGCCGCCGTGCCCGTCTGGCCCTGCGAACACTTCTATATGCTGACCAAGCCCGTGGACGGCATCTCCGGCAACCTGGCGACCCTATCGGACCACGACTCGCACCTCTACATCCGCGACGAGGGCGGTGGCCTGCTGGTCGGCTGTTTCGAGCCCATGGGCAAGGCCATCGACCCGGACGTGCTCGGTGAGGATTTCGCCTTCCAACTGCTGCCCGAAGACTGGGACCATTTCGAGCCCATGGTGGAGAACGCCATGAACCGGCTGCCCTGTCTGGAAACGGCGGAGGTGAAGATGCTGCTCAACGGCCCGGAAGGGTTCACGCCCGATGGCTCCTTCCTGCTGGGCGAGACGGCGGAAACCCGCGGCCTGTACCTGGGCTGCGGCATGAACTCCATGGGCGTCGCCACGGCCGGCGGCGCCGGCATGGCCCTGGCCCATTGCATCACCCATGGCGCGCCGCCCGTCGACCTGCACGAAGCGGACCCGGCGCGCTTCGCCGACTGCCTGAACTCGGCGGAGGCCCTGGCGGTCCGAGTTCCGGAAGTGCTCGGCAAGCATTACGAAATCGCCTATCCGAACCGCCAGTGGGTAACGGCCCGCGATCTCCGGGCGACGCCCCTTGACGCCCAGTGGCGGGCCGAGAACGCCTATTTCGGCCAGTTCGCCGGTTGGGAACGGCCGCTCTACTTCGCCAAGACCGAAGAGCCCCGGCCGAGCTTCGGCAAGCCCGACTGGTTCGACCAGGTGGGGCGCGAGGTCAAACAGGCCCATGAGGCGGCGGCCATGTTCGATCAATCCACGTTCGGCAAGATCGAGGTAACGGGTGCCGATGCGGCGTCGTTCCTGAACCGGGTCTGCGCCAACGACATGGACCGGGCGCCGGGCCGCGCCGTCTATACGGCCATGCTCAACGAGAAGGGCGGCATGGAGAGCGACCTGACGGCGGTGCGTCTGGCCGAGGACCGCTACCGGCTTTACGTGGGCACCGCCGCGGTGCGCCGCGACATGGCCTGGCTCAGGCGGCATTTGTCCGGCGAAGACGTGACGCTTCGGGATCGCACCGAAGAATTGGCGGTGATCGGCCTGATGGGGCCCGAGGCCCCGAGTATCGCCGAGGCCGTCGGGGCCGGGACGTTGAACGCGCTGACCTATTTCGGCGCCGGCCCGGCGGAAATCGCCGGGGTGCCTATCGAGGCGGCGCGCCTCTCTTACGTGGGCGAGGCCGGCTGGGAACTGACCTGCGCCGCCGCCGAGGCCGGACGGGTCTACGAGACACTCTACGACGCCGGCGCGCGCCCCGCCGGCATCTTGGCGCAGACCGCCATGCGCATCGAGAAGCGCTACCTGGCCTACGGCCACGATCTGGACACGGACGTCTCGCCGCTCCAGGCGGGGCTCGATTTCGCGCTCGCCTGGGAGACCCCGTTCATCGGCCGCGACGCCCTTGCGGCCCGGCGCGACGGCGGCGAGCAAAGCCGGATCGTGTCATTGCTGTTCGACGATGTGGATGCCGTGCCCCTGGGCGACGAGCCGGTCTACATGGATGACGAGATCGTCGGCAAGACGACGTCGGCGGCTTTTGGGTACCGGATCGGCCGACCCGTCGCCATTGCCGACCTTTCGGACCCGGCAGCGCGCCGCGAGGCGGCCGAGTTGCAGGTGGATATCGCCGGGGCGCGTTTCTCGGCTCGGGTCAGCCGGCAACCTGTTTTCGACCCGAAGGGCGACCGCATGAGATCGCCTCAAACCGTGTCGGCGTAATCCGCGGAAAGACGGCCGGCCCTAATGGCTCGCCTCCTGGGCGCAGGTGATGCAGGCGGGGACCGTCGGGTCGTATTCCAGGCGTTTCGGTTCGATGTCCTCGCCGCAAACGGTGCAATAGCCGAATTCGCCCTCCTCGATGCGCTGCAGGGCGGCGTCGATGCGCTGGATCTCGACGGCGCGGCGGCGCTCGGCCTCCAGGGCCATGGCCTGGTTCTGCAGGGCGTCCATGCGCGACAGGCGGCCGACCATGGTCTGGTCCAGTTCCACCGGCGCGCGCTCCTCCTCGGTCAGCTCCGAATCCTGCTCGATCTCGGCGCGCATGGCCAAAAGCCGCTTCTTGTAGGCCTTGAGGTCGGGTTTCGGCATATCCGTCTCGTCTCCTCACTTATATAAAAGCGTGGCACGGCCAGCTTTCATCCGCAACCCTTGGCGAAGCGGCGCTTGATCGGGGTGAGGCGATCGCGTATCACGCGGCGGACCCTTTTCGTTGCCCGCCGGCCGCTTGCGAGACCGACATGAACATTCACCAATTCTTCCTGGCCGAGGTGCGGACCGCCGTCGAGGCGTTGGCCGGCGCCGGTACCCTGCCGGATGGACTGGAGACCGGGCGGATCAGCGTCGAGCCGCCGCGCGAGGCCGGACACGGGGATATTTCCACCAACGCCGCCCTGGTGTTGGCCAAGGCGGCCCGCATGAAACCGCGGGATATCGCCGAGGCCTTGGCCGGCCACTTGAAGGAACTGGCGTCCGTCGCCGAGGTGGAAGTGGCCGGGCCCGGGTTCATCAACCTGCGGCTGACGGCGGATTTCTGGCGCCAAACCCTGCGCGACATCCTGACGGCGGGAACGGCTTACGGGGATTCAGGCCTGGGCGCCGGCGAGAAGGTCAACGTGGAGTACGTGTCGGCCAACCCCACGGGGCCCCTGCACGTGGCCCACGCGCGTGGTGCGGTGATCGGCGATGCCCTGGCCAACCTTTTGGCCAAGGCCGGTTTCGCCGTGACCACGGAATACTACATCAACGACGCCGGCGCCCAGGTGGAGGCCTTGGCGCGCTCGGCGCATCTGCGCTACCGGGAAGCGCTGGGCGAGGACATCGGGGAGATCCCAGAAGGCCTTTACCCCGGCGAATACATGATCCTCGTGGGTCAGGCCCTGGCGGAACGGGACGGCGACAAATGGCGGGACGCCGAGGAGCCGGAATGGCTGCCGGTGTTCCGCGATTTCGCCGTCGAGCGGATGATGGTGACGGTCAAGGAGGACCTGGCGGCGCTCGGCATCGAGCAAGCCGTGTTCACCTCCGAGCGGGGTCTGGTCGAGGCCGGCGCCGTGGATGCCGCCTTCCAGGCCCTGGAGGGGCAGGGGCTCATCTACACGGGCGTCCTGGAGCCGCCCAAGGGCAAGAAGCCCGACGATTGGGAGCCCCGGCCGCAGACCCTGTTCAAGGCCACCGAGTTCGGCGACGACGTGGACCGGCCCATGAAGAAGTCGGACGGCAGTTGGACCTATTTCGCCAACGACATCGCCTATCACTTCGACAAGATCCAGCGCGGCTTCAAGTCCATGATCGACATCTTCGGCGCCGACCACGGCGGCTACGTGAAGCGCATGAAGGCGGCGGTGGCGGCCATGAGCGGCGGCGAGGCGGACCTGGACATCAAGCTCTGCCAGATGGTGCACCTGAAGAAGGGCGGCGAGCCCATGCGCATGAGCAAACGGGCCGGCAACTTCGTTACGTTGCGTGATCTCATCGACGAAGCCGGCCGGGACGTGGTCCGGTTCATCATGCTGACCCGCAAGAACGACAGCCAGATGGAATTCGACCTGGACAAGGCCCTGGAGCAGACCCGCGACAACCCGGTGTTCTACGTCCAGTACGCCCACGCCCGGTGCCGTTCCGTGCTGCGCAACGCGCTCGAGATGTTCGAGGCGGGCGAAATCGCGCCGCAGGCCCTGGCAGGGGCTGACCTGTCGTCGCTGGACGATCCGGCGGAACTGGAACTGGTCCAGCAGATGGCCGCCTGGCCGCGACTGGTGGAGAGCGCCGCCGAGGCCCACGAGCCGCACCGGGTCGCCTATTACCTGCACGACCTGGCGGAATGCTTTCACGCGCTTTGGAACAAGGGCAAGGACGAGGCCCGGCTCCGGTTCATCCACGAGGACGACCGGGGGCGCACCTTGGCGCGCCTCGCCCTGGTCCAGGGCGTCGCCACGGTGGTCGCGTCCGGGCTCCAGGTGTTCGGCGTGGAGCCCGTGGAGGAACTCAGGTGAGCCGTCGGCCGCTGCCCTTGAAACGGCACTGCAAGAGCCTGGCCCGATCCTGCCCGCATATGGCCCGGGCCCTGGAAATCGGCGGTATGCCGCCGGCCCGGGACCGCGACGGCGGCTTCGCGACGCTGCTTCGGATCATCGTCGACCAGCAGATTTCCACCCACGCCGGCGCCGCCATCTGGAAGCGCCTGGAGGACCGGTTGGGCGAGGTCTCGGCCCGGCGGGTCCTGGCCGTGCGTCCGGCGACGCTGGCGAAATGCGGCCTCAGCGGGCAGAAGATTAAATATGCCCGGGAGCTGGCCCGGGCCGTGCGGTCCGGCAGCTTGGACCTGGACGGCCTGGATGATCTGGATGACGCCGCCGCGGCGGCGCAACTGACGGCGGTCAAGGGGATCGGCACCTGGACCGCGGAGATTTATTTGATGTTCGCCATGGGCCGCCCGGATATCATGCCGTCCGGGGATCTGGCCCTGCAGGTGGCGGCACAGATGCTCCTGGGATTGGCGGCGCGTCCGAAGCCCAAGGAACTGGCCGCCATCGCCGAGCGCTGGAAGCCCAGGCGCACCTCGGCGGCGCTCATGCTCTGGCGCTTCTATCGCAAGGCGCCGCTCATGGATGGGCCGGAATAGCTGGTATATTTATTCCGCGGCCCCATTTGTGATAAGGTGCCGGCCGACAACGTACATACGTAAGTATGTCCTGGGGAGAGAGACCATGAGATCTTCGCGGTATTTCACTGTTTTCACGGCGACGGTAAGCGCCGCCGCATTGGTGGGCTTGTTGGCCGGACCGGCGGTGGCCGATGAGAAACCGAAACCTGCGGCGGACGCGGAAAAGAAGGTGGATGATCCCTTGGAGGGCATCAACCGGTTCACTTCCGGGTTCAACCGGGTGATCCGCGGCGCCATCATCGATCCCCTGGTGGACGGCTACCAGGCGGTGACACCGGAACCCCTGCAAGAGGCCATCGGCAACGCGGCGGCCAACCTGAACGAGCCGGTCACCGCGGTCAGCAGTTTCCTGCAAGGCGATTCCGACAACGCCGAGAAGGCGTCGAAGCGTTTCCTCATCAACTCGACCCTCGGGCTAGGCGGCCTCAACGATCCGGCGACCGAAATGGGCTACGAGTCACGACCCGAGGACCTGGGCCAGGCGGCCGGCGCCGCCGGCACTGAGGGCGGCGCGCATATCGTGCTGCCGATCCTGGGGCCCAGCAACATGCGCGACGCGGCGGGCGACGTCATCACCGGGATTCTTTCGCCGGTGCCGTTGGTCGGCAAGGTGGCGCAAGGCGGTGTCCAGTATTCGGGCAACCAGGACGACATCAACGCGGTCAGCAAGGGGGCGCTCGACCCCTATGTGGTCGAGCGCAACGCCTATGTGAACCGCCCCGGGATTGCCGGAGGCTGTTTAGTTTGAGTTACGCCGCTTCGGACCTGGTGTCCATCATGGCGTCGTATAGCTCCTCGGCTTCGACCGGCGGAATGTTCCCGATGGGCTCGAGCAGC
>Ga0209568_1000217_pt1 | contig 20318 bp, 22 predicted proteins | sample WorMetOlspDAHAB2_FD_187406 | JGI IMG/M metagenome (GOLD analysis project Ga0209568, IMG submission 187406) | Marine gutless worms symbiont microbial communities from Max Planck institute for Marine Microbiology, Germany - Olavius sp. DAHAB.2... ...
CAGCGATTCCACCGCTACCCGGGCCTTGAAATCCGCCGTGAACCGGCGCCGTTTCCTCATCGTGTATTCCTCCGTCATCCGGTGAAATACACCTTAACCCCCTGTCCGCTTTTCCGGGACCACCTCATTGTCGGCATTGGGGTTTTGAGGTGCCGCCAGGTTTTCCGGCATAAGGTTGCGGTGGGCCCGCAGGCGGTAGCTGTTCCCCTCAATGTGGATAACGACGGCATGGTGCAGCAGGCGATCGAGCAGCGCGGCGGCGACCACGTTGTCGCCGAAGATCTGGCCCCATTCCTTGAAGCTGCGGTTGGAGGTCAGGATGACGGCGCCTTTTTCGGAGCGGGCGTTGACCAGCTGGAAGAACAGGTTGGCGCCGTTCTGGGTGAGCGGCAGGTAGCCGATCTCGTCGACGATGAGCAGCGCGTTGCGGGTGAGGAAGCGGATGCGGGTCTGCAGGTTCCCCTCGCGCTCGGCCTTTTCGAGGGAGGCGACGATCTCGGCCAGGGTGCCGAAGTAGACCCTCTTGCCGGCCTTGACGGCGGCGACCCCGAGGGCCGTGGCCAGGTGGGTCTTGCCGGTGCCGGGCGGGCCGAGGAAGTGGACGGTCTCCTTGCGTTCGATGAAGTCGAGGCCGGCCAGGGCCAGAACCCTGTCGCGCTCCAGGGAGGGCTGGAAGGCGAAGTCGTAGTCCTCGAGGGTCTTGATGCGGGTCAGACGGGCGGTCATCAGGCCCATCTTGACGCGCCGGCTCTCGCGCGTCTCGAACTCCTCGGCGAGCAGGGACTGCATGGCCTCCAGGGCCGACAGCTCGCCCGTCTCCAGACGCCGGACGATGTCGTCGAAGGCTTCCAGGGCCCGCGGCATCTTGAGCCCGACCAGCAGGTGGCGCAACCGGTCGGCGGTGGATGGCGACAAAGGGGTCATGGCACCGTCCTCCCGGCCAGCGCCCGCGCGGCCGCGTCATAGACCGACAGCGGGCGCTGCCAGACGGCATCATCCGGACCACCGACAGAGTGGGTGATGCGCGCCTGTTCCGCCTTCGGCCCGTGCCGGTGGCCCGGCAGCAGGGATCGCTGCTTGCGTCCTGCCAGTACCGGGTGCTCGGCGATCAGGGCGGCACCCTCGAAGATGCGCCGGCGATCGGCCAGCACGTGGACCTCGACGGCGCGTTTGCGGGTGCCGTCGGGAACGGAATAGAGGTTGCCGTCCACCGACACCATGCCGTCTTTGGTGATGCGCCGTTCCAGCTTGAGCACGGAGCAAAAGGGGATGATCGGCAAGGAGCTTGGCACCGGTCTCTCCTCGGCCAAGGCCTCGCCGACGACCTGGTTGGTGGTGCCGTGCACCCGGGCATTGGCCACCGTCTCCAGCCATTCGGCCAGTTGCCGGTTCATGTGGGGCTCAACGCCCCCGGCAAACCGAACATCGAGGTCGCGGAATGTGCGTCCCAGGAAGAAGTCCTGACGGACGTAGCGATAGGGCCGTTCCACCTTGCCCTTGGTTTTGGCGCGGTAGGGTTTGCAGGCTTTGGGGACGAAGCCGTAGTGACCGGCCAGGTCCAGCAGGGTATTGTTGAAGACCGTCCGCCCGTCTTTGTCCTCGCCGATGACGGCGGTCTTCATCCGGTCGTACAGGACTTCCCCGGGAACGCCGCCGAAAGCGTCGAAGGCGGCCATGTGGCAGCGGACCACCCCGTCCAGGGTCTGGCGGAAGGCAAAACGGGCGAACAGGGCGCGGCTGTGCCCGAGGACCATGGAGAACAGCCATACCACGCGGACCTGCTCCGGCTCGCTCGTGAACCGGGTCTCGAAATAGGCGAAGTCGACCTGGGCCTGCCGGCCCGGCGGCGTCTCGAAGCGCCGCTCGAAGACCGGTGGCGGCGACGGCCGCACGGACCGGCCGAACACCTTCACCGTGGTCAGGCCGCCCTCGTAGCCCAGGGCGCGGACCTCTCGAAAGAGCCGCGCCGCCGACAGCTCGGGAAAGGCCTCGAGCTTGCCTTGGATGTAATCCTTGTAAGGATCGAGAACGCTGCTTCGCGGCGGCCGGGGACCGTAGACCGGCGGCTCCAGGCCGTTGTTCAGGTACTTGCGCACCGTCTTCGGATCGTGCCCGGTGCGCCGGGCAATGGCCAGGATCGATAGCCCCTGGCGTTTCAAATCGTGGATCATCATCACATCCTTTCCCCTCAGCACGCCGTCGCCTCCCAATCCGTTGCGTCGGACCCAAAACGGCAGCCATGCCGGTTCTATACAAGGAGGAAATCAGGCCGCCGACCCTGACACGAAATGCTCCATCAAACGCTCTTGCTTATAGGGACTGAGACGGCTCTTGCGCATAGCTCCCATGATAACTCCAAAAATCGAGTTATCTGGGTCAGCCCCCAGGGAGTTTTACGTTGCCGGTAACACCACCCAGATCAACGCCGCCGATGAAGCACCGCGCGACCGTGCGGCCATATCTGTCCTCATAGCGGGCCTCGCACCGCACTGACCGGTCTGACACCAGCCGGGACAGGGCGGCCCGCGCCGCAGCGCCACAGTCATACGAAACACTGGCCCGCTCGCACGTTTGCCCGCCCTCCGGCGCGTCGATCCCCCACAGCCGAATCGATTCCCCGCCGACTTCGAGCGTGTCGCCGTCAATCACGCGGACCTGCCCCGCCGCTGCGCCGCAGGAACCGGCGGCCAGCAGCGCCGCCAGGGCTAGAAGTTTGACACCTCCGGCAAACTGCATTATTGTGTTCACGGTGCTGCAACATGCGGCGAATCGACCATTAGACCCAAGATACCATGGCCGCAAAACCACGAATCTCGATTAGCCTGCCCGAGCAGGAGTACAGGGAGCTTTCCGCTCTTGCCGAAAAGCACCGCATCTCCCTCGCTTGGCTCGGCCAGCAGGCCGTCCATGAATTTCTGGAACGATACCGCGACCGCGAATTGCAGCTTCCGCTCACCATGCCCTCCACGAGGCCGACAAAAAAATGACCGATCAACGCTGGACAGCCATTGACCTATTCTGCGGCGCGGGCGGCCTCTCCGAGGGTTTCCGCCAAGCGGGCTTTCATGGGCTCGCGGGCAACGATATCGACCCGTTCGCCGCCCAGACCTTCGCCGAGACCCACTCCGAGGCCAAGTTCCTGCCCGGCCCCATCGAGGACATTTCTCCCCGCGACTTCCTCAAGGCCGCCGCGCTCAAGAAGGGCGAGCTGGACTGCCTCATCGGCGGCCCGCCCTGCCAAGCGTTCAGCGTCTATAACCACCAACGCGGCATGCACGACGAGCGCAGTTCCCTGTTCCGCCAGTATCTGCGCATCGTCGAGGGCCTTATGCCGAAATGGGTTGTCATGGAGAACGTCACCGGCATCACGTCCGTCGGTGACGGTCAGGCTGTTGAAAAAATCCTCTCCGGCCTTGGAGAGCTGGGCTACACGGTCGAAACCCGGACTCTCTATGCCGAAGAATACGGCGTGCCGCAGGAGCGCCGCCGCATCTTCTTCCTCGGCAACCGGCTCGGCCTGCCGATCCGCTGGCCCGAACCCACCCACGGCCCCGGCCTCAAGCCTTTCGTGACGGTATGGGACGCCGTCGGGGATCTTCCGCCGCTCAAGAACGGCGAGGATCCCGACCGTGCCTTGCGCTACCGCACGGCTCCGAAATCCGAGTATCAGACTTACCTGCGCGGCAACGCCACCCACGTTGCCAATCACGCCGCCCCGCGCCTTGCGCCGATCAACCTCAAGCGCATGAAATACATTCCCAAGGGCGGAAGCTGGCGCGACGTTCCCGTTGAGCTGTTGCCCGCCGGGATGAAACGCGCCCGCCGGTGCGACCACACCAAGCGCTACGGCCGGCTCCGCAAGGACGGCCTGTCCTCGACGATCCTCACGAAGTGCGACCTGCATTGGGGCGCTTACATTCACCCCGAGCAGGACCGCGTTCTGACCGTCCGCGAGGCCGCCCGGATGCAATCCTTCCCCGACTGGTTCCAGTTCGCCGGGCCGCGCACCGAGCAGTATGTGCAGGTCGGAAACGCCGTCCCCCCGCTTCTGGCGAAGCAGGTGGGGCTGGCTCTCATCGAGGCAGCATCACAACAGCCGCCGCGCCGCAAGCGCCGCTCGAAAGACGCGCCCGCCGAGGCGGCCGCTGCTATGGCGTTGTGAGACTACCGGCCGAGAGCCGCGTTGATCGCCGCTTCATACACGTTCTGATCCGGCAGGTTCATCGGGGACGTGAAGGCCAGGGCGACCTGATCCACCGTCGTCGTGAACTGCCCCGAAAGCGTCATGTCCCGCTGTTGACCGGCGGGCAGGTCCGGCCCCAGCTCGTAGCTGCGGAACGTGATCGTTCCCGTGCTCGGATGATAAGTGTGCAGGTTCCCGCCGAGCCGGTCCCGAATCCGGTCATAGACCTGTTTCGGGCACACGAAGTAGAGGCCCTTCGTGCATTTCGCCTCACGGCGCAGCACATGCCCCTTGTAGATGATCTGCGGCAGGATACGCTTGTTGACGTTCTCCCAGTTCATCCCCGCATCGCTGTAGCCGGGGTTCCGGCCGCGCCCGTCGGTGAACGCCTGCCCCGCGAAGAACGATTGCGCCTGGTCGCTGTAATTGCCGGTCGTGTCTATCGTCTGGACCTCGACCGCCGTCAGCTCGGCAAGATCGCCGCTCGCATCGAGCTTCGCCAGAATCCAATCTACATAGTATTTCCGGGCCGCCGCAGCCGCCTCACCACGTGGCCGGGGCAAGGGCAGTTCTTGCCCCCAATAACGCCCGAACACCGCAACCTCATTCCCGGTCATCGAGCCAGCCGCAACCCGCCCGGCCACGTCCGCCGGCCGGATCAGCACTGCACCGGCCCCGAAGGTCTCGGCGGCAATTTCTGTCAGGATTTTGAAATTCCCCGTACATCCGATTCGGGCAGCAGATGACCGGCTCCGCCTCGGAAACCTGCCGCACCGAACACGCCCCGTGATTCGGCTTGATGCAGTCGCTGTCCACAAAGGGACAGCGCCGATCCGCCACGTTTCCTGCGGCAGCCGGGTCGAGAGGGGTGTATCCAAAAAATTCTATTACTTGCAAAGCCATACAGGCACTCTCGGTTGAAACAGTTCAGGAGGCAAGTTTTTTGGATCGTGTAAGCCCGGAAGTACGCAGCGCCACGATGCGCGCGATCCGCAGCAAGGGCATGAAGCCCGAGCTGGCGGTGCGCCGCCTGGTGCACGCCATGGGCTACCGATACCGCCTCCATCGCCACGACCTGCCGGGCCGCCCCGATATGGTCTTTCCGGGCCGCCGCAAGGTGATCTTCGTACACGGATGTTTCTGGCACCAGCACCCGGACCCCGATTGCAAGCTGGCCCACCGGCCGAGATCGAATCTCGAGTATTGGGGGCCGAAGCTCCGGCGCAATCAGGAGCGCGACGCGGCGCACCGCGAACGGCTCGCCGAGCTGGGATGGGACGTGCTGGTGATTTGGGAGTGCGAGGTCAAGGCCGGTGACGGTCTCGCCGACCGCATCCTCGAATTTCTGGAACGCAGGTAAGCGCCATGCTAAGGAAAATCATCTCGATCAGGAATGTTGGCCGGTTCCGGAACTCCGCAGCGGCGGGCAACCCCGACCTTTCCCGCTACACCCTGATTGTCGGTGCCAATGGCTTCGGCAAGACCACGCTTTGCGCGGTCCTGCGCTCCCTGAAAACCGGCGACCCGGCCCATATTCTCGGTCGCCGGACTCTCGGCGTCGAGGATCCGCCGACCGCCGAGTTGTTGTTCCCCGGCGGCCAGACGCGCTTTGACGGCGCGGCCTGGTTCGCCCCCTACCCGCCCCTCGCCATCTTCGACGGCGTGTTTGTCGCCGAGAACGTTCATTCCGGCGAGGTGGTCGAGATCGACCACAGGCGCAACCTGTACCGCGTCATCATCGGAGAGGAGGGGGTGCGCCTAGCCGAGGAAGACGCCAGCCTTGCCGGGCAAAGCCGCGAGAAGACCGGCCAGATCACAACCGCTGCAAGGGCCATCCAGCCTCATGTTCCGGCAGGCATGAATGTCGACGCCTTCCTTGCTCTCCCCGCCGATCCTGACATTGACGCTCGGATCGCCGAACAGCAGCGCACCGTTGAGGCTGTCCGCCAGGCCCAGCAGATCAACGAACGCACTCCGCTCTTCGACATCGCCGTTCCGGCCCTGCCCGAAGCGTTCGCGGCCTTGCTCGCCCGCACCATCGACGACATCGCGCAGGACGCTGAAACCCGTCTTGCCGAGCACCTTGCGGCGCACGGCATGGAGGCGGATGGCGGCAACTGGATTGCCGAGGGCCTGGAATACGCTGACCGCGAAACCTGCCCCTTCTGCGGCCAGGATATCCGGGACCTTCCTCTCATCGGGGCCTATCGCGCTGTGTTCAGTGACCGCTACAAGGCCCTGCGGGACGAAATCGCGGCCATGCGCAACCAGATCGCCGAGCAATTCGGCGACGGCGCAATCGGTCGCCTCAACACCCGCGCCGAACAGAACAGGGGCGCGGTCGATTTTTGGGGCAGGTTTTGCGCCTTCGATCCAGCCCCCCTTGCCTTCCCTGACGACATCCCCGCCGCCATCCGCGCGCTCGGGCAGGCCGCCGTGGCCTTGCTTGACCGCAAGGCCCGCGCACCCCTTGAGCCCATCCAGCCGGATGCCGCTTTCACCACCGCCCTCGCCACCTACGAAGCCGCCGAGGCCAAGGCACAGGAGATCGCCGAGGCGATCCGGGCCGTGAACGCCCTCATCGCCGCCAAGAAGGAGGAGGAAACCGGCGCGGCGGACGTGCAGGCCACCGAGGCAGAGCTTGCCCGCCGCCGGGCGATCAAGGTCCGCCATGCCGATCCCGTCGCCGGGCTATGCGCCGATCACGTCCGCCTGACCGGCGAGAAGGACGCCATTGAGCGCCGCAAAGGCGAAGTTCGTGACCAGCTCGACGCGCACTCAAGGAGGGTCATGAGGCCCTACGAACGCCACATCAACCACTACCTCGACGCCTTCAACGCCGGGTTCACGATCACGGAAACCAGGCACACGTATCCCGGCGGCACCGCCGCCTCGACCTACCAGCTCGTTATCAACAACACGGCCATCGACCTTGGCGACGGGCGCACACCGCCCGACCAGCCCAGCTTCAAGAACACGCTCAGCTCGGGCGACCGCTCCACGCTCGCCCTTGCCTTCTTCCTCGCCCACCTTGAGCACGACCAGAATCTTGCCGCCAAGACAGTTGTGTTCGACGATCCCTTTAGCAGCCAGGACGCCTTCCGCCGCCGCCAGACCGTTCACGAGATCGCCAAGGTGGCGCGGAGTTGCGCCCAGGTCATCGTGCTCTCGCACGACGCCACTTTCCTCAAACAGGTTTGGGACAAGGCCCCGGCGGCCGAGCGCGTTGCCTTGACGCTTGCCGATCACCGCGCCCAGGGAACCAAGATCATGCCCGCGGACTTGGAGCGCGCCTGCCAGGGCCGCACCGCAACCGATATGGACGACCTGCTAACCTATCTCGCCACCGGCGCGGGCGCGCCCCTCGACCTCATCCGCAAGATGCGCGCCGTGCTCGAAACTCATTGCTGGACCACCTACCCGGCCTGTTTTCAGGCCGGTCAGGACTGGCTTGGCGAGATCGTCCGGAAGATTCGTGAGGGCGGCGACCAGCATCCGGCGCGAGACCTCTACGACGAGCTGGACCAGATCAACGACTACACCAGCGAGCACCATCACGGCGAGGACGTGGCCGACGCCACGCCCGATCAGATCGACCCGCAGGAGCTAAGCGGCTACGTCAAGCGCACGCTCAGACTTGTCAATGCCCTCCAGGCTTAAGGCCCGCGCCAACGGCGTGGCCCAGCGGTCCTCTCTTGCGCGAAGAATGTTCTCGCAATATCCGTTATACTTCCAATATACTTTATTGCAACGTCGTTAGCAAAAAGGACCGTCGCCATGAGCGACCAGACCCTCGCCATCTTCACCAAGAAATCCATATCCACCATCCTCAAGGACGGCGGCACCAGTTCCTGGGTGCTCGACCGGGCGCATGCACGCCGCTGCGTCTATGCCGTCCTGTGCCGCAACACCCGAGCCGAAGGGGCTCCCCCGAAGGACGAGGCACCGGAGCCGCACGACTCGGCGTTCCTGGTCGGGCGTGTCTCTGATGTGGTTCCGTCCACCAGCAAGGAGGACCGCTGGAAGGTCATGTTCGACGAATACGCCGAGGTCAGCATCCCGAATCTTTGGGGGGGGGCTGGCGCAACCCGGTGAAGTACACGACTCTCGAAGCATTTGGGATCGACATCGAGACCCTTGATTTCAAGCCGATGCCGGAGCCGCCGCCGGACCAGGCCGCGCCCGTCCCGTCGAACGGTGCCCAGCCTATGACCATCGAAAGGGCCAAGCAGGAGCTGGCGGCAACCTTTGGCGTCAAGCCGGACGCAATCGAGATCACCATCCGCGGATGAAGCGGCCCTCTATCTTTTCGCAGACCTCGCTTAGTCACGTGCCGCCGGGCAAAGCCCGGCGGCTTTCCCTTGCCCGCCCGCCGGAGGCCTCCGGCGAGGCTGAAACACTATTGGTCATTTTGTTTCAGGCGTGGTAGGCTCAGGTTGACCGAGGCTCATGCAGGAGCTGACCACGAGGGGCGGCGGTGGAGAGTTCGCCGCCCTTCTTTTGACCCGGAGTGAAACATTTGTCCGGAATCACGTTTCAACTCTACGACCAGGCCGGACAGCGCAAATACCTCACCAAGGAGGAACGGGAGGCGTTCCTCAAGGCTGCCGAGAGCGCGGACCGCGCCGCCCGCACCTTCTGCATGACCCTGGCCTATACCGGCTGCCGGATCAGCGAGGGGCTTCAGCTCACCGCCGACCGCGTGGATATCGCGGGCAAGGTGATCGTGTTCGAGAGCCTCAAGAAGCGCCGGAGGGGCCACTACAGGGCCGTCCCGGTGCCTGCGGCGGTTCTGGACGCTCTCGACCTCGTACACGGGCTCAGAGAGGCGCAGCGCGCCCGCGACGGCGGCAAAAGCGTGCGCCTATGGCCGTGGGGCCGCGCCACGGCTTGGCGGCGGGTATCCGAGGTTATGGCCATGGCCGGGATCAGCGGTCCGCAGGCCAGCCCGAAGGGCTTGCGCCACGGCTTTGGCGTGGCCGCCGTGCAGGCCGGAATCCCCCTCAACATGGTGCAGAAATGGCTGGGGCACGCCCAACTATCGACCACGGCGATCTATGCCGACGCCGTGGGAGCCGAGGAACAGGCGATTGCCGAGAGGATGTGGAGCTAGCCCGAAAGATTCACGAAAAGGTACCGCCAAGTCCCCATATTCCGTTATGATTCAATTGGTTAGACTGGATCGAACGGGAGGAATTGGCGGTGACGGATTGTACCTTTTCGGGTTTGCGTTTTCCAGCCTGTCGCAAGCGTCGTGTTGAGGCGGGTTTTTCGGGCGGCGACATCACATCGAACGGCGGGGTTTTGTTGCTGCGCCAGGCGGGCCGGCTGTCGGGTCTGACGGCCTCGGTGGCGCGGTGTCTGATTGACGGGCGCCAGCGGGGCAAGGTCGAGCACGGTTTTGCGGCGATGCTGCGCCAGCGTGTTTATGGGATTGCGCTCGGCCACGAGGACGTCGCCGACCACGGGTCGCTTCGCCACGACCTTGCCTTGCAGACGGCGGTGGAGCGGGATCGCCGTCTGGCCAGCCCGTCGACGCTGAGCCGCTTCGAGAACGCCGCCGGCCGGGATTGGGCCTGGTCCGTGCACGGGGTTCTGGTGGAAGCCTTTGTCGCTTCGTTCGATGCGCCGCCGGAGGAGTTGGTCCTCGACTTCGACGCCACCGACGACGCCGTGCACGGGCGCCAAGAGGGGCGGTTTTTCCATGGATACTATGACCGCTACTGCTTTTTGCCGCTCTATGTGTTTTGCGGCGAGCGGCTGTTGGTGAGTTACCTGCGTCCGTCGAAGATCGACGGCGCCCGGCATGCCTGGGCGATCCTGGCTTTGCTGGCCGCAAGGCTGCGCCGGGCCTGGCCGGATGTCCGCATCATCCTTCGTGCCGACAGCGGCTTCTGCCGTCCCAGGATGCTGTCCTGGTGCGAGCGCAAGGGGGTCGGCTACATCGTTGGTCTGGCCCGGAACGCGCGGCTGGGCGACCTGGCCCGGCCGTGGATGGCAGCGGCTGCTGCCGGCTTCGAGGTCGAGGGCGTCAAGCAAAGGCTGTTCGGCGAGTTCGCTTATGGCGCCAGGACCTGGGCCTGCGAACGCCGGGTCATCGCGCGCATCGAGCACGGCCCGCCCAAGAGCGCCAAGGGCGGCGCCAATCCACGCTACGTCGTCACCAACCTGCAAGGCGATGGCCGGGAACTCTATGAGAAACTCTACTGCGCGCGCGGTGACATGGAGAACCGCATCAAGGAACAGCAACTGGATCTGTTCGCCGACCGCACCAGTTGCCACAAATGGTGGGCCAACCAGTTCCGCCTGCTGCTCTCAAGCCTTGCCTATACGCTGATCGAGACAATCCGTCGCGTCGGCCTTAAGGGCACCGACATGGCCCGCGCCCAGGCCGGCGCCATCCGCCTCAAGCTGCTGAAGATCGGCGCCGTCGTCATCCGCAACACGCGCCGCGTGCGCCTGCATCTGTCAAGCGCCTGTCCCGACAAGGCCGCCTTCATAAACGCCGCCGAAAGGCTCGATACCGGATAGCCTCCAAAGCGCCCGCCGCCGCCAAAAACAAACGCCGCGCCAAGCGGACAGCGGCACGCGTCCAAAATCCAGGCAGCGGCCACCAAATACCCCCAAAACCAAACCGCGGACCGACATTCCTCCGTTCAGACACACGCAATCCGGCCACGACTAAAAAAACACTCTCATAGTCGCTCTATCAAACGCCGGACAAACAGTTCATGAAATATCCGGGCTAGGGAGGCGGGAAGCTATTCACCGTCTGCTGTGCCCAGCTATCGTGCTTCCACGCGCTGTGCCTCTCTCAGGCTTAGAGCTTGCATCACGCGCGCCCGTCACGCTCGACCAGGGCGACGGCGCGCCGGAGCTGGAAAGTGAATTCGTCCCGTGAAAAAGGCTTGGCGATAAAGCTGGTGACGCCTGCCGATTTGGCCGCGAGGACGGTGGTCCTGTCGTGTTTCCCAGAAAGCAATATGAAGGGCATTTCCGGGTCTTCCCTCCGGACAGAAGACAACAACTCAAGCCCGGTGAGGCCCGGCATCTGCAAGTCCGAGAAAATGATGTCGATCCAGACAGAATGTTTCTCGAAAAGTCTCAGCGCTTCGCAGGTACTGCCAGACGTTCTCGCCGTTTTGTGGGCCATCCGGGGCGCCGGATGCGCCGTCCAAGGCTTGCTGCGGGCTTGTCGTGACCAAGCCGTTCGAAATGGGATCGTGGCGGATGCAGCCGCATGATCCGACGCACGCCACAAGCCGAAACCGGGTTCTTCAACAGCCCCACGTAGCAGCGCTGCCAGACCGCTTCCGGCAGGACCTCGGCGATGGCCTTCTTGAGGCCGGCGTGGTCGTTGGAAACGGCGAATTCGACGCCCGAGAGGCCGCGCTCCTTGAGGCCGAGCAGGAACTCCTTCCACGACGACGCGCTCTCGCGGTTGGCCAGTTCCACGGCCAGCACCTGCCTGCGGCCCTCCCAGTCGATGCCCAAGGCGATCAGAACCGCCTGGCTGACGATGACGCCGTTCTCACGAACCTTCTCATAGCGGGCGTCAACAATGAGATAGGGGAGCGGCTCGTCCAGCCGGCGCCGGGCGAAGGCCCGCAGTTGCTTGTCTAGATTCTTGACGATATTGGAGATCGTCGACGCCGAGAACCGATGCCCACAGAGCTCCTCGGTGATCCTCTTCACCTTGCGGGTCGACACACCCTGCACGTACATCTCCGTCAGCGCCGAAACCAAGGCCTTTTCCGAGCGCTGGTAGCGTTCGAACAGATCCGTCGAGAAGCGCCCGTCCCGGTCCTGTGGCACCCGCAGCTCGATGCGCCTCTGTGGCCTCCAGCCCGCACGGCCAAGTAACATCCCCCTTGCGGCAGGATTGCCGCATCTCTGGCGCATCGATGCCATGGAGACGGATGCGCTGAGCAGCGATCTCCAGCGTGTCGCCATCGATGACACGCGCCTTGCCCGTGACCTCCGCATGCGCCTGACCGGTCAGGATGCTGACCAAAAACCCGCCAAAATCACAAGCCTCAGCACGCTGCCCCCCTGCGAGCGGGACCTTTCCGCCCTCAACATTATGCCGCGTTCACCACACGGTGCCAGGGTCAAACGCGCCGCCCCCGCATTCCTGAGGTATTTTCGCCGCATTTGCTATTGACGCGGTGTTTTCGCCGCAATAGATTATCTCCCGCCACCCCGGATGGGAGACACCGATGACCCGCCCCGACCTCAAACTCGTCCACGACCGCGACGGCCTTCCCGTCGAGTGCCTTGCGGCCGAGTACTGGCGGGCGGCGAGCAGCCTGCGCGGACCTGGCGACGAACTCGTTTCACCCGACGCCGCCTCCCGTTGCCTGCATGATCTTTCCCGCACCTGCCCTCACGACAGGCTGAGGCGCGCAGCGGACGGGACGCTGACGTCGCTCGGCCTGCGCGATCACGGTTCCCCCGACGGCAGCCCCGGACCGGAGGCTGCGTGAGGATGCGCCGGTTTCTTCGCAGAGCATGGAAGCCCATCCGCCAGCACCTCCGCTAGTGGCGGCTCATATGGGGCCGGACATGAACCGTCGCACGACAATTCGCGCCTCCATGTTGCCCGGATATGCGGACTGCGCGCGCCGCGCCGCCGCCAAGCAATGGCGCCGGGAGATCGAGGACGCCGGATACGAGCTGCGCGAACTTCGCCCCTCCGTCGGCGCGGCGGTCGGAACGGCGGTCCACGCCGCCGCGTCGCGCATGCTCCAGGAAAAGATCGACACCGGCGAACTTGGCGGCGGCAAGGACGGGATCGAGATCGCCATCGAGGCCTTCCGAGAAGAAACCGAGCCCGGCGCCGAGTGGGACGACACCACCCCCAACATGGCCACCGCCGAAGCGCAGATTGAACGCCTCACTCTTGCTTATCGGTTGGGCGTCGCCCGCCATCTGAACCCGGTCGCCGTCGAGCAAGCCTGGGAGGTCCCCGCCGGCGACGGCTTCATCTTCACCGGCCGATGCGACGTCATAACCGTCGATGGCGTCGTCCGGGACCTCAAGACCGGTGCGCCGCCGCGGCCCTATCAGGCCCAGTTGGGCGCCTACAGCCTCCTGGCGCGCAGCCAGGACCCGCCCATCGACGTCAGCGGCGTGGCCGTCGATTTCATTCGCCGGACCCCGAAGACAAAACCCCAGGAACCGCCCGTGACCGAAACCTACGATCAGGGCGTTTCCGAACGCGCGGCCTACTCGGTCATCGAGCGCATCAGGCAGGACATGACCGAGTTCCGGCGCCGCCTCGCGGACGATGACGAGCCGCCGGAGGAAGCATTCCTCGCGAACCCGATGTCGATGATGTGCCGGCCCCAGTTCTGCCCGGCGCATGGAACCGAGTGGTGTGACTTAGGACGAAAGGATTAGCCATGAATCAACTTGCAGAACCCAGTGGTCGGAGTGGCCGGGCGCTCAAGCCCATCGAGGAATTCCGTGGCGGCCTGAACCGCATGGACGAACAGCTCGTCATGGCCTTGCCCCGGCATGTGGACGTCGATCGCTTCAAGCGGATCGCCGTCACCGCCGTCCAACAGAACCCGGATCTCCTGAAGGCGGAGAGATCGTCGCTCTTCGGAGCCTGCGTTACCGCGGCGCAGCTCGGATTGGTGACCGACGGCGTCCTCGGCCAAGCCTACTTCGTGCCCTACAAGGGCAAGGTACAACTGATCCCCGGCTACAAGGGGCTCCTCGCGCTGGTCCGGCAATCCGGCGAGATCAGCAGCATCGACGTGGACACCATCCACGAGAACGATCAGGTCGAGTACGTGATGGGCGACGATAGCCGCCTGACCATCCGGCCGAACTGGATCGACCGCGGCGCGATCATCGGCGCCTATGCCATCGCGCGGTTCAAGGACGGCGGCATCCAGCGCGCGTTGATGACCAAGGAGGAGATCGAAGCGATCCGCAAGGCCTCTCCCAGCGCAAACTCCCCCGCCTGGAAGAACCATTACGGCGAGATGGCCAAGAAGACCGTGTTCCGCCGCCTTTGCAAAATGCTCCCGCTTTCGACCGAAGCGCAGGCCGCCGCAGCCATTGCCGACCAGGCCGATGCCGGAAAGGTGGCGGCTCTCGATCACGGGGTGGTGGTAATTGACGAGCCCGAGCCGGCCACCGACGAGAACCGAGACGAGGAGAAACCCAAACGCCGACGCAAGTCCAAAACCGCCGCCGAGGAAACGCCGCCGCACGACGCGGAAACCGGAGAGGTCATCGAAGGCGAGGCCGAGATCGTCGACGCCGAGCGTGACAATCCGCCCACCGAGCAGTCTGCCGGAGAGACCAGAGCGGACGATTCCGCCGGCGATTTCTTCTGAGGGGGAAAACCATGGACGCCATCAAGATCAGCGTGACGGATTTCCGGGGCATCGAGAAGGCGGACATCGAGGTCGCCGGTCTCGCCCTCATCGCCGGCACCAACGCCGCCGGCAAGACGAGCGCAACGCAGGCGGTCGCCGCCGCGCTCACGGGAAACGTCATTCCCCTGCAGGGCCTCCGCAAGAGCGAAGCCGGCGCCCTCGTTCGCTCCGGCGCCCCGGACGGGGGCGTCGTGGTCGCCACGGCGGAAGGCGCGTCGCAAGTTCGTTGGCCCGAGGCCCGGTTGAAAACGGAAGGCACGCCGCCACAGGCCAGCGCCGTCGCCGCCGGGCTTGAATCCGTGGCCATCATGAGCCCGGAGGACCGGGCCAAGGCCCTCATGCCCTATCTCAAGGCCGATCCCACCAGGGAGGATATTGCGGCCGCCCTGCCGGATATCAAGCCGGAACACCTCGGCAAGCTATGGGACGCCCTTGAAATCAACGGCTGGGACGGCGCCCACGGGCAAGCCAAGGACAAGGGCGTCAATCTCAAGGGTCGGTGGGAGCAGGCCACGGGCGAACGCTACGGCTCCAAGAAAGCCGCCAACTGGCTCCCGGATGCCTGGGGCGATGAACTGGAGGCCACCAGCGAGCAGACTCTGCAGGACGGCCTTGCCCAGGAGCGGGAATTCCTCGAGGCAGCGATCGCCGCCCACGCCATCAGCGACGACAAACGCCGGGAGATGGAAGAGCAGGCGGCGCGCATTCCCAAGATTGCCACACGGGTCATGGACCTCGACCTGGAACAGCAGAGGATCCGGTCCCGCCTTCATGTCGCCAAGGAAGAACTGCGGCAAATGCCCTACGCGGGGCCGCCGCCGATACAGCCCTGCCCCCACTGCGGTGAAAGCTTGGTGATCGATTGCGGAAAGATCACGCTCCCGCCCGAGAACCTGCCGGCACAGGCCGAGATCGATGCGAGGCAGGCGGAGATCGCGGGGAAGCAGGAGGAGGTTGCCGCCCTGGACGATGAGCACGCCCAGGCCGTTTCCGCATGGAAAGCCGCCGAGCGGGAGTTGACCGACGCCACCAGGGCAAAGAGCGAGTTGGAGAAGAACCCGGCACCGGAAGGCGAATACAAGGACGTCGAGGAATGCCGCGAGAGGGTCCGCCGCGCCGAGGCTCGCCTGAAGGCGTTCCTGGCGAAGCGGGAAGCGGATCGTATTCACGGCGCCATCGAGGCCAACCAGGCTGTCATCGACGTCCTGGCACCGGGGGGATTGCGCGCCCGGAAACTCGCCGAGGCCGTCCGGAGTTTCCACGCCGAGCATCTTGCCGTCCTATGCGGAGAGGCCGGCTGGCAGGATGTCACCCTGGACGATGATTTGCGACCGACCTGTGGAGGCAGGCCATATCCGCTCCTGAGCGCGTCGGAGCAATACCGGGTCCGTGCGGTCCTGCAACTGGCCATGGCGCGCCTCGACGGCTCGGACATGGTGGTCATGGACGCTGCGGACATTCTCGACCGGCATGGCCGCAACGGCCTTATGAAGATGCTGATCGCCACCGGCATCCCGGCGTTGGTCGGCATGACCATCGCGGACCCCGACAAAACGCCGCCACCGGACCTCGCCGCCGCCGGCCGGGGAACCACCTATTGGATCGAGCACGGCGTGACCGAGCTGCTGCAGAGAATCCGTGGGAAAGCAGCGTGAGGGGACGCCATGATCAGCTTCCTCTCGCCCGACCGCCAATCAGCTATCAGGAGCGTCCTCTTCACGGCGACGGGCCTCAAGGTCGACCGCCCGTGGCTTGTGAACGGTATTCCACGCGCGGTCGTTCTCCCGAAACTGCGCGGCATGTTCGGGAAAACAGTTGTTCAGAATTCTGAGCATATCCTTGCAATCGTTCGACGCCTGCCGTTCCTGCGGGAAGCGGGAGATTTGCTGCTCCGCATAGTGCAAGGCCTTCGCGATCAGATACGATCCTCGCGGGCTTTCCAGAAGCTCTCGCGGTGTCATGCTTTCAAAGTTTGTGGAGTCTTCGGCCATGGTCACCTCACAGAAACTCGGACGGCCACGCTATCAACATTCCGGGACGCTGTCATTGCCCGTTCACCTGAGCACGCCCCCGTGTCATCAAGTCATCGAGGGGCTTTTTGCTGCAATTCGTCATCCCCGCGAACGCCTGGCCCCTGTCGGAAACCTCGACAACCAGTTCACCGGTGGGTCTCCGGCGCGACCAATGCCGAAGGCGGCCGGCGCGATGAGAACGGGCTGGTGGCGGAGGATTTCGGGCTTGGCGACAACCTGATGCTGGAGGGCGCCATCCGAAAGGCGGGACGGGAGGTCGCGGAAAGTTTCGAGGCATGCGTCCGGCAGGCCCGGGCTTGGTACGGAAGATGAGGTGAGGGGCCATGGGCTGCCCGGCTCCGAAAGATCGCCCCGACGGTCAATCCGCCGATACGCCGGCGAGCCCGGAATCCGGTGGGCCCACGATGCCGCCCAAAGGGAAGAACGGTATTCTTTCTCTTGCTCGTTTACTTGCTCGTCAGGCCGTTATCGAGCATATGGAAGGGGCCTCGACGGACGGATGAGCCATGCGCTACGCAATCTACGCCCGGTATTCCAGCGACCAGCAATCGGAACGGTCGATTGATGGCCAGATCAGGCTCTGTTGCGAGCGCGTGGATCAACTGGACGGCGCCGTCGTCGAAACGTACACGGACTACGCCATCAGCGGCGCCAACGCCCTGAACCGCCCCGGCCTCCAGGCCATGCTCGAAGACGCCAGGGCGGGCCGGTTCGAAGCGGTAATGGCCGAGGCCCTGGATCGCCTGTCCCGCGACCAGGAAGACGTGGCCGGCATCTACAAGCGCCTTTCTCACCAGGACATCCGGATCGTCACGCTCGCCGAGGGCGAGGTCAACGAACTGCACGTCGGCCTCAAGGGCACCATGAACGCCCTCTTCCTGAAAGACCTCGCGGCCAAGACCAAGCGCGGCCAACGCGGCCGAGTGGAAGCCGGCCGCGCCGCGGGTGGGATCACGTACGGCTATGACATGGTGCGGGAACTCGATGCGGACGGGAACCTGGTTCGCGGCAAGCGCCGGATCAACCCGGAACAGGCTGCCGTGGTCCGCCGCATCTTCGGGGAGTACACCTCCGGACTGTCTCCACGGAGCATCGCCGCGGGGCTGAACCGGGAGGGCATACCCAGCCCGCGGGGCGGCAAGTGGAACGCCTCGATCATCAACGGCAACAAGGCGCGCCGCAACGGCGTCCTGCACAACGAACTCTACATCGGGTACCTGATCTACAACCGCCAGACCTTCAGGAAGGACCCGGACACAGGCAAACGTGTCGCCCGTCCAAACCCACGTGAGGAATGGGTCGTGGTGGAGGTTCCGGAGCTTCGGATCATTGACGATGATCTGTGGGAGGGAACGCGCGCGATCAAGAATGCTCTCGCGCGCCGGCCGACTCATCACCGGCGGCGGCCCAAAAGGCTGTTGAGCGGTCTCGTCTTCTGTGGCGTGTGTGGAGGTGGCTACACGGTCCTCGGCCTGGACCGTTTCGGCTGCTCGACGTACCGCGAGAAGGGCACGTGCACGAACAAACGCACCATCGCCGTCCACAAGCTGGAAAACCGCGTGCTGGAGGGACTGAAGAAGCACCTCCTCGCCCCCGAGGCGGTCGCTGAATTCGTTCGGGAATATCACGCGGAAATGAAGCGGCAAAAGGCCACGGAGGCCGACCGGCGGAAGAGCCTGGAAAGGGGGTTGGCCGAGGTAACGCGAAAGATCGCGGGCATGATCGCCGCGATCGAGGATGGCATGTACCATCCGTCCATGAAGGAAAAGATGACGGCGCTGGAAGATCGCAAGGCCGAGATCAATGCCGAACTGGCGGGGATCGAGGCCCCGATCGTCCTCGAGATGCATCCGAACCTGCCCGACGTGTATGCGCGCAAGGTGGAACGCCTCCAGGAGGCCCTGAACAGCGACACCGACACCCGTCACGAAGCGGTGACGATTCTTCGGTCCTTGATCGACAAGATCGTGCTGCACCCCGGCGAGAAGCGCGGGGAACTGCACATCGAGTTACATGGGGAACTGGCGGCCATTCTGCGGTTCGGCCACAGAGAACAAACCGGCGACCAAGGGCCGCCGGTTATTAGGACAGTGGTGGTTGCGGGGGCAGGATTTGAACCTGCGACCTTCAGGTTATGAGCCTGACGAGCTACCGGACTGCTCCACCCCGCGTCATCTCTGTTGTGTTTGGCGAGGTCCGGGTGCGGTGTTTGTGTTGGCCGCTTCGGGCTTCGCCGGTCGCTGGGCGGACGGTTCCGCCCCGCGATTTTTCTGTTGTTTTGGTGAGGCGGCGGTTTTGGCCGCGGCCTTTGTGTGAACGGTTCGTGGCGTGATGTGTGTTTTTTGTCTCTGCTTTGAAGACCTGGCGGCGACCTACTCTCCCACGCCTTGAGACGCAGTACCATCGGCGCTGAGGGGTTTCACGGCCGAGTTCGGGATGGGATCGGGTGGGGCACCCTCGCCATGACCACCAGGTCGCCGAAGCAGGGACAGGTGTCGGAGGTCGGGGTTCCGTGATCTTTGGTTGAGCGCGGTGTTGTGTGTGTATGGGTTTGTCCGTGCGCACGGGTTTGAGTGCTGTTCGAGCCTGTCGAGCGATTAGTACCGGTCAGCTACACGCGTTACCGCGCTTCCACACCCGGCCTATCGACGTGGTCGTCTTCCACGGCTCTCGAGGGAGAGCTGGTTTCGAGGGGGGCTTCCCGCTTAGATGCCTTCAGCGGTTATCCCGTCCGGACTTAGCTACCCTGCGGTGCCGCTGGCGCGACAACAGGTCCACCAGAGGTCCGTCCACCCCGGTCCTCTCGTACTAGGGGCAGCGCCTCTCAACTCTCCTACACCCACGGCAGATAGGGACCGAACTGTCTCACGACGTTCTAAACCCAGCTCACGTACCACTTTAATCGGCGAACAGCCGAACCCTTGGGACCTGCTCCAGCCCCAGGATGTGATGAGCCGACATCGAGGTGCCAAACCTCCCCGTCGATGTGGACTCTTGGGGGAGATCAGCCTGTTATCCCCGGCGTACCTTTTATCCGTTGAGCGATGGCCCTTCCACGCGGAACCACCGGATCACTATGGCCGACTTTCGTCTCTGCTCGACCCGTCGGTCTCGCAGTCAGGCGGGCTTGTGCCATTGCACTCCACAGCTGATTTCCGACCAGCTTGAGCCCACCGTCGCGCGCCTCCGTTACTCTTTGGGAGGCGACCGCCCCAGTCAAACTACCCACCATGCAGGGTCCCGGACCCGGATCAACGGGCCTCGGTTAGATACCAGAGAACAATAGGGTGGTATTTCAAGGATGGCTCCACGCCAACTGGCGCCGGCGCTTCAAAGCCTCCCACCTATCCTACACAATCACCCCCTAGTACCACTGCAAAGCTGTAGTAAAGGTGCACGGGGTCTTTCCGTCTAACCGCGGGTACTCCGCATCTTCACGGAGAATTCAATTTCGCTGAGTCGGTGTTGGAGACAGCGGGGAAGTCGTTACGCCATTCGTGCAGGTCGGAACTTACCCGACAAGGAATTTCGCTACCTTAGGACCGTTATAGTTACGGCCGCCGTTTACCGGGGCTTCGGTTCAAGGCTCTCACCTCTCCCCTTAACCTTCCGGCACCGGGCAGGCGTCAGACCCTATACGTCGCGTTGCCGCTTCGCAGAGCCCTGTGTTTTTAGTAAACAGTCGCCACCCCCTGGTCTGTGCCCCCC